>OJEN01000227.1_pt1 | contig 20897 bp, 18 predicted proteins | sample 1593351 | NCBI WGS metagenome assembly OJEN01 (sample SAMN05416777, study PRJEB24817) | seawater metagenome | isolation source: Sea water | place: Canada:Atlantic | collected 2013-11 | reverse complement strand
ATCTACACCTCTCTATTCGTCGGCAGCGTCAGATGTGTATAAGAGACAGCCTTCAGGGTGTTGACGGTGACCATGCATCGGTCGCGGTTGCCGACTGGTTGGCGGCTGCGGAAAATCGTCAAATTCTCAACAGCGCCATCGCATCCCTTAGTGCGCATGCGATTGATCTTCTGACCGGGTCGGAGGATAGCCAATGATCCGCCTGCTGACCTTTATCCTGATTACGGCCGTCTTGGTGGGCTGCACTGTCTGGTTTGCCGATAATCCCGGCAGAATGACGGTGGTCTGGCTTGGCTATCGCTTTGACGGATCGATTGGCATGGTCGCCTTGGCCCTTTTGGCCCTGACGGCCATATGTGTTCTGATCTGGCGTGGCTGGACCATCATTGCCAATTCACCGGGCTGGGTCGGTCGTCTGCTCGGCAGTCGTCGGCGTAAAAAAGGCCAACAGGCCCTGACCATGGGGTTGCTGGAACTGGCATCGGGTGATGTACGTCAGGCGCTTAAACATACCCGTGCGGTGGATCGTTATCTTGAAGACGATACACTGACACGGCTGTTGACCGCACAGGCAGCGGAACTTGACGGCAACAACGATGCCGCCAAGCGCCAGTTTGAAGCCATGCTGGAAAAACCAGACTCGGCGTTCTTTGGCCTGCGTGGCTTGCTGCAATTATCACTTAAGACCAATGACCGCGAAGACGCCCTTGATTACGCCGAACGTGCGCACCGTTTGCGCCCGCGCAATCCGGCTGTGATCGTCACATTGTTCGACTTGCTGCTGACATCCAAACGTTGGGACCGTGCGCTTAGCCTTCTGATTGATGCGCAAAAGGCCGAGGTTTTTGGTGAAAAGGAACTGACACGTCGTCGTGCACTTCTGATTACCGCCAAGGCCGAGGACGCCATCGCGTCTGGTGAAAATGCCGAAGCCATCAAACTTTTGCGCAAGGCATTGAACGCGGCCGGCGACTTTACCGGTGCGGCTGTTTTGCTGGCCGGGCTTTATCGTGACCTGAAACAGGAAGCCAAGGCCCGTGACGTTATTCTGCACAGCTGGCGGACAACGCCATCTGCCGCCCTTGGCGCGATCTATCTTGAAACGCTGACCGGTGATCCGCTGGCACAGGTCAAATCAGTTGAAAAACTGGCTGCCACCAACCCAGACCATGTCGAAAGCCAGATTATTCTGGCCGAGGCTGCCCTTCTGGCCGATTTGTGGGGCATGGCGCGCAACAATCTTGAAAAGGCAATGACCCGTAAGACCGAAGCCCGCCATTACCGTTTGCTGGCCGATCTGGAATTGCGTGAAAAGCAGGATGGTGCGAAGGCACGCGACCTTCTGGTCAAGGCCAGCCATGCCAATCCTGACCCGGATTGGCGCTGTGGGGCCTGTGGGGCCGAAACCGACCGCTGGGTTGTATCCTGCCCGTCCTGTCATTCGTTTGGCAGTGTTGAATGGCGAAGCCCCCTTCGCGTGCATCAGGCGCCGACATCAACCGCGCCCGATGCAGGCAATCCGCCGTCAAAGGACGCAGCCCAAAAACCTGCAGCCATTGAACAGAATGGCACCATCATTGATCACAGCAACGATGATGACGGTGGCAGTGACAGTGACAATGCAAACACCCCGCAAAAAGGCACCCAACCCGCCGTTTAAGTCCGTCAGGTTGGGTCACTTTGGCCGGAACAACTCCACCAAAACAAAAACCCCGGGGACGAACCCCGGGGTTTTTTAATGCCTAAATCACCGTCGCACTTAGTGGCGGAAGTGACGCATGCCGGTAAACACCATGGCAATACCGTGCTCGTCGGCTGCTGCAATGACTTCTTCGTCACGCATCGAACCACCCGGCTGGATCACCGCCGTGGCACCGGCTTTGACCGCTGCCAGAAGACCATCGGCAAACGGGAAGAATGCATCAGATGACACAACCGACCCTTTGGTCCGCACGACATCTTCGCCTGCATTTTTGCTGGCTTCTTCGGCTTTCCATGCGGCAATACGTGAACTGTCAACACGGCTCATCTGACCGGCACCAACACCAACGGTCTTGCCGTCTTTAACATACACAATCGCATTTGATTTGACGTGTTTGCCAACGCGGAAGGCAAACAGAAGGTCATTAAGCTCGGCCTCGGACGGCGTGCGCTTGGTAACGACTTTAAGTTCGTCACGTTTCACCCGACCCGCATCACGGTTCTGAAGCAGATACCCCCCCGCCAGCGAACGCAGCGTCATGTCTTCGCCTTCCGGATCGGCCATGCCACCGGTAATAAGAACACGCAGGTTCTTCTTGGCCGACAGAACTTCACGGGCCGCATCATCCGCATCCGGGCAAATCACCACTTCGGCAAACAGTTTGGCGATTTCTTCAGCCGTGGCTTTATCAAGGGTCCGGTTGACCGCAATGATACCACCAAATGCCGACACCGGATCACATGACAATGCCTTGTGATAGGCATCAATCAGGCTTTCGCCCTCTGCCACACCGCACGGGTTGGCGTGCTTGATGATGGCAACAGCCGGTTTTTCATCAAATTCGGACACCAGCTCAAACGCGGCATCGGTGTCGTTGAGGTTATTAAACGACAGTTCCTTGCCCTGAAGCTGGGTCGCGGTCGAAACACCCGGACGGTTTTTACCATTGGTGTAAAACGCCGCCTGCTGATGCGGGTTTTCGCCATAACGAAGGGTTTGCTTCAGTTCGGCCGAAACATTCAAACGCTGCGGGAAGGTTTCACCCAGTTCACCGGCAAACCAGCTTGAAATCGCCGAGTCATAGGCGCCCGTGCGGGCAAATGCCTTGGCGGCCAGAACGCGGCGGGTTTCTGCCGTCGTGGTACCGGCATTGTCGTTCATTTCGGCAACAACGCGGTCATAGTCGCCTGGATCGACAACAACCGTTACCGACTCATGGTTCTTGGCGGCCGAACGGATCATGCTTGGCCCGCCAATGTCGATGTTTTCGATACAGGTATCGAAATCGGCACCCTTGGCAACGGTTTCTTCGAACGGATAAAGGTTCACACACACCAGATCGATCGGGGAAATGTCGTTGTCTTTCATCGCCTGCATATGGCTGGCAAGCGGACGACGGCCCAGAAGGCCGCCATGAATTTTCGGATGAAGCGTTTTAACACGACCATCCATGATTTCAGGAAAACCGGTGTGATCGGCAACTTCCTTAACCGGGATACCGGCCGCCTCAATCGCCTTGGCAGAGCCACCGGTCGACAGGATTTCAACACCCTGTTCATGAAGGGATTTGGCAAATTCGACCAGACCGGTCTTGTCGGAAACGGAAATAAGCGCGCGCGCAATACGAGCAGTCATTGGGTTCGCTTTCATGCATCAATATGTGATGAAGGTCGCGGACCCATTGATGATATATCGGCCCAACGCGATACCGTGCTGTATGGCTGCTCGTGCATACCGATGGTATCAATTGCGGGCGAACCGGCCTTTTGGCAGAAACCCGGGCCGACACATGATCAATGAGTCCGAACCATGTTTCGCGCGGACCTTTAGCATGTGCAGCGCAAAATGTGGACCCCGAATTCTTGCATGACGGCTTTCAGCAAAATAGCTCTATTTCATACCGCGGCTCTAAAGCGGTGAGAGTGACGTTCTGGCATAGGCAAGAAATCCACATATGACCGCCACAACCAGCCAATAAAACATCGGCCCATTCTGCTCTACACCTGATCGCAAATGCATCCCGGAAAAGAGGAGCATCTCTGCTGCAATACCCAAGGCCGCGATAGGCACGAGAATGGCAAATTGCTTATTGATTGCAGGCAGGATCAACCCAACCGCACAAAGCAGCTCAATGCCAATCAGCCCCATCCATACCGCATGAGGAATAGCGCTCAGAGATGGAATGTTTTGTTCGGAATTTGAAAACTTCCAAACTGCGCCGATACCTGTATGCACGGCGAGTAATGCCTGCAAAATCCACAAAAAAATGTTCATCGTAGATCCCTCAAATTTGGAGACAAATTCAGTCCACTTGGGACAGTAATTGTTCTAACTGATCAAAGAACCGGGGCCACCCGCTTTTGGCACCAAAATATGCCAGCTTTTGTTTCTCTGGATTGAAACCTGTTTGCTCCATACGCAGAAGCGTTCCACTGGCAGAAGGCGACAGTGTCCATTTAACGACACTTTCCAGTCCGTCTGCCTGCCATGTGTATGTGAGCGTTTTTTCAGGCTCGATCGTCAGAACCTGACAGTCAATTTCACCCCAACTGGCACTGAGTTTGAATTTGTGATTCAAAACTGGCGTGAAGTCATTTTGCAGCAACCATTCTGCGATGAGATGCGGCTGCGTAAGAGCACGCCATATTTTCTCAGGCGGAAAGGCGAGTTCCCGTTCAACAACGACAGAGCGGGTTTCAGGTGTGGTATTTTTCATTGATCAATCCGTTTGAGCAGGTTTTCAAGCGCATCGAAACGGCCCTCCCAAAACTCAGCCATTTGCGCGGTCCAGTCACTGAGGGGGGATAACGCATCAGGCTGTGCGCTGTAATGGGTCTGGCGGCCTCGATGTAAGCCGCTGACCAAGCCTGCCTGCTTTAAAATACGAAGGTGTTTTGAGACAACCGGTTGCGAGACACCCGCCTGCTCTGTCAGTGCCCCGACAGTTTTGTCCCCTTCTCGGCATAAACGCTCAAATATTGCCCGCCGCGTTGGGTCGGAAAGCGTTTTGAAAAGGATCGTGTGTGCGTCTGACATTAACCCATACCCCAATGACTATGAATTAACGTATATCCATTGGGGTATGAATTGGTCAACGAAAAAGATGACACGACAATGAGTGCCGTATCCACCTTCCAAACTCAGGAAATGCCGTAAACCTTTAATGTACGTGCCCGCACCAATCGGCTCCATCCGCCAACCCTAATCAAGCAACGCTTTTCTTAAGCCCCAATGCATCGAATGCACGGTCAATAGAAGCCTGCTGGGTTTTCGCATAAAGTGCCAGCTCATCACGAACCGATGCCCCAAGCACCTGTTCAAACTCATCCTGATTGGAGTGGGTCTGATAATTTTTCTGCGCATCTCCACCAAGATTCGACTGGAAAATACCCGCCGCACTCACGGGCAGGAAATCCTCATAAATGATCGGATCTGCACGCAGATATCCTTGATCAACCAACTCATGGGCTGTTCCCGGCAATTTGCCTTTGCGCGCGGCATCCAAACCGGCCTTGGTGGGGCTGTATTTAAAGAAAGCCAACCCTTCGACCCGAAGCGTTTCATAATCATCTGGGAAGGCGACGAACCGTTCGCAAAGCTCGGTTTCGTAATCGCGCGCATTTGATCCACCGGCATTGATCTGAACAGCCTGCCGGACGGATGCCAAAAGCGTATCATACAGCGCCCGCCCCTTTGCCGTCAGGGCAACGCCGCGCTGCTCAATCTCGCCAAAGCGTGCGGTGTGGGTTCCCGGTGAGCCTTTTGGGGTGTCGCCCACGAAATAGACCTGTTCTTCCAACGCCTTGAAACTGGTTTGACGCAGAAGGATCGGGCAGTTGCGGGTCGGTGGACCTTCGACAACCGCCTTGGGCGAAATACCGCGTTCGGGCATAGCTTTCTGAACCGCATCAATATCCAATGTGCGAGGTGTCAGATGATTGATATGCGGACCTTTGAAACACACCACATCGGCAATCAAACGATGGGCATCATGCATTTTCTGATACGATTCCAGTGATACTGTCGCGTCACTGTGCCAGCGGAAGGTTTCAAGCGCTTGGGTCACAAACTGTTCGGCCTGTACCTGCGTCAGACCCCCATTCTTTTCCGCCAGATAAATCAGCTTGATGACATCGGCGGTGAAAATATCGCGCGCCGCCAAAATCTGCTGGGCGTCATGGCGCAGTTTTTCATCTTCGATCAGCTCAAGCCGCAAAAGGGATGTAAAAACCCGAAACGGATTGCGCCGCAGTGCCGCGTCATCAATCGGACGAAAGGCCGTCGAATGGACCGGCACCCCCGCCACTGACAGATCATAATAACCCACCGGATGCATACCCATCACGGCAAACAGGCGCCGCATGGTGAACAGTTCTTCGGGCTTGCCCAACCGGATCGCACCGTGGCGTTCGACATCCAGTCGATCCAGCTCATCATTGCTTTCCAGCCCTTCACGCAACGCTGCGTTTACCGCAAGGCTGTCCTGATTAACATCGGCCACCAGTTCCAGAAGTGTTCCATATTGCGGTACTTCCGCACGGTACATGTCCGACATGGCGCTGGAAAACATCGAACGGATTTCATCGGGATGGACAAAAGCGTCTGCCGACATGGAGGCCTCCAAAGAACGGGAACGGACTGGAATTTCGGAATGCCTTATCAAAAAGGTCATTCCTGTTTGTCATTCTGATCGCAAGATATTGGCGTAAAACACCCGTGACAAACGACAATTCCGCACGAGTTCATTCGCAATGAGAATGATCTCTTATGAGGCACCCCAAAAAATGGAAAATGGTCTGACTTGAAAGACGACTAGGCCGATCTTCCCGCGGCCTGATCCAGAGTGCTGCCATCCTCGGCAGACGGACCTGTTACAGCTTTGGCGTTATCGGCAAAGATCGATTTAACCCCGATTTCGGGTGGCTGGAATTCTGGCACCAACTGGCTGATCAACGCCAAAGTGGCGTGGGTATCACGGCTGGTTGCGCTGGTTTCAAGCGCATCAAACACCTGTTTGATCAGGCCATAGTCAACAACCCGCGGGGCGGCCAACATCACACCGTCCGTCTCGGTTGGTTCGGGCGGTTCCGAATCGTGAAACAGTTCTTCATAAAGCTTTTCGCCCGGACGCAGGCCGGTAACCTTGATCTCGACGTCCTTGCCCGGCTGCAAGCCCGACAGCAAGATCATCTGACGTGCAAGATCAACGATTTTAACCGGACGCCCCATATCAAGAACAAAGATTTTACCGCCTTCTGTCACACCGCGACGGCCAAGTTCAGCCGATTGCAAGACAAGCTCCACCGCCTCGGCAATGGTCATGAAGTAACGTGTGATGCCCTCATGCGTCACGGTCAAGGGCCCCCCGGCTTCAAGCTGGCGCTTAAACAGCGGCACAACCGATCCGGTCGATCCCAACACATTGCCAAACCGCACCGTGACAAACCGCGTGATGCTGCGCTGATCGTCGGGCAAGGTTTCAAGCGCCTGACAATAACATTCCGCCAATCGCTTGGACGCGCCCATGACATTGGCCGGATTAACCGCCTTATCGGTTGAAATCAAAACCATCGTCGCAACATTGGCCGCCCGGCAGGCCTCGGCCACATTGCGCGTCCCCAGTGTATTGGTCAGGATACCTTCGTTGGGATTATGCTCGACCAGCGGCACATGCTTATATGCCGCCGCATGGAAAACAATTTCCGGTTTGACGTCATCAAAAACTGTATCAATCCGTGTGCGATCCCTAACGTCACCCAGAACGCTTTCACGGGCCAAATCGGGATATTTTTCCGCCATTTCCATATCAATGGCATAGAGGTTGTATTCCCCGGCATCGACCAGTGTCAGGCTGGCCGGGCCATAAGAGGCAATCTGACGCACCAGTTCAGACCCAATCGACCCACCTGCGCCAGTAACAAGCACGCGCCTGCCGCCAATCATGTCGCGTACGCGGTCACGATCCAGACGCGCCTGCGGACGGCCCAGCAAATCTTCAATCGCCACCGGGCGGATTTGCAGCGGATCGGCAAGGCCTTCGCGCAGGTCACCCAGTTTCGGCAGGCGGGCAAACGTCATGCCATATCGGTCGGCAATCTCAAGCCACTTGGCATTATCAGGATGACGTAGCGCATCACCGGTCAAAACCAAACGGCGCGGCACACCATGGCGTGATTTTTCAAGTTTCTGAATGGTTTCTTCAAGCTGATCAACCGTCGCCAACACATCAATATTGTGCATGTTGCGCCCGACACGGCTTTCCGTCAGCGCGACAATCCCGATCACCTTGAACGGTGTATCGGCAGACCGTTGTGTTTCACGGATAAAGGCTTCTGCTTCGTCCCCGGCCCCGATCAACAGAACCGAAAGACGCCGCGTGCCTTGACGCACCAGCGCACGCGCAGTCGATTTATCCTTGGCGATGCGATAGGCCAGCCGCGACCCACCCAGCAACGCCATCAACAAAAACCACTGAATAAGCGGCGCAGACCGCGGAATCCAGTCCAGACGCGTCGTCAGGAACAAGACGATAAACAAGGCCGCCACCGCAACGCTGACCGCCTTGGCAATCCGTGTGAGATCATTCAGCGACGCATAGCGCCAAATACCGCGATAAAGTCCAAAAAACCAGAAGGATGCCGCCGCAATCAGGGTAAACACACCGGCTGAAAACAGGATGTTGTCAAAGGCATAAAACTGCACGCCCTCACCAACCCGCAAATACAATGCCAACGGGAAAGAAAGTGCGGCCATGACAATGTCATGACCAAAGGCAATATGGCTTCGCTGTAAAATGCGCGACATGCGGTCCCTTACCGGCAATTTCTGTTTTTATCTGTTTTTAAAGGATACCCACTTCACCCGAAGACGGATAAGCCTTTCTTTTCGCGCCCACCTGAAAACAAGTCAAGCACTCCGCACAGACCTGTTTTTACTTACGGTTCCGCGCGGTCTTTGACCGGCATGCGCAACATCATGCCCACCAGCCCAAACACCACCATGGCGGCTGCCACAACCCGCATCCAGCCCGGCGTATCAAATTCAACAAAGCACACCGCAATCAACACCAGATTGGTAATCCCGATCATCGCCGAGACGGTCGAATGTTTAAGCCCGCGCTGGGTCGCCTGTTGATAAAAATGTTCGCGGTGCGCCTGCCAGATTTTTTCGCGGCGAAGTGCACGTTTGATTAAGGTTATGGTCGCATCAAACAGGTAATATGACGGCAAGATAAGCGCGACCGCCCACGCGCCTTCGGCGGCCAACTGCAACAGAACCCAGCCCAGAATAAAGCCCAGCGGAATTGATCCGACATCGCCCAGAAACAACCGGGCCGGATGCCAGTTCCAGATCAGGAACCCGGCCATGATCGAGGTGACACCAAGCCCGATATAGCCAAGCCCGATGAACTGCGGCAACGGGATCAGCAAGGCGAGAACAAACACACCAAGTCCGATCGACCCGGCTTCAACCCCGGTAATACCATCAATCCCGTCCATGAAATTAAACAGATTGATAAACCAGACCCACGCCAGCACCACCAAAACATGATCAAGCCAGTCCGGAACGATCCCGCCCAGAACCGGCTTATCAATGGCAAAGACACCAATGATCACCGCCACAAACTGACAGGCAAACCGGATGGCCGCGGATAAATCATGCCGGTCATCAAGCCAGCTTAAGACGCCAAGTCCGGCCCCGGCGGCAAGCATCAACCAGGGACCAATATCGCGCACCCCGGTATGGATAAACACCACCGCCACCAGAACAATCAAAAGCGGGGTCACCGCCAACCCACCGCCACGCGGGGTCGGCACGGCATGACTGGACCGGTGGTTGGGCATGTCCAAAATCGCCTTGCGCCGCAAATAGATCAGCACCCCCCACGTCAACAACATGGCACCTATCAGAAAAATACTGGAAAAGGTCGCAAGTCCGGCAAACGTCATCGTTTGGGTGATCCCTTGTTTCGGTCCTGATTGGCCCATGGTTTGCCCGTGGGTTACGACCAGCACGCCATCAGCAGATTGTTGCGTCTGGAGTAGCCGGGGACAGCCCCCATCGCAAGGCTTTTCAACCCGGCATCGTGGTGATTGGCAGGTCAGCCATGCCGACCCAACAGATGCTTGGTGCTTTACACTTGGCTATCGCCGCCTTAACTACAGTCATAACATAAAACCGGAGATACCCCTTTGACTGAACGCCGTTCCCGTCCCGCCCATCGCAATGCATCCCGCCATCCTGCGGTCGAGGCACCCGATCCACGTATGCTTGCGCTGAAAACGCTGCAGGAACTGCGTGGCGGCGAAGTGACACTGGACGAACTTCTGTCAAAGCATGGCTATGGTCTGCCGTCACTCGACCGCAATTACCTGCGCCATTTGCTGGGCACCACATTGCGCCATATGGGCGAAATTGATGCGGTTCTGGCGCCGCGCTATCAACCGCCACAGGACCGGGTTGCCGCCCGCCTGACCAACATCATGCGCCTTGGCGTTGCACAGTTGTTCTTTATGGACACATCCGATTACGGTGCGGTCGACAGCACGGTCAACCTGACCCGCGATGCCGGATTGCATAAATATGTGAAGCTTGTGAATGCGGTGCTGCGCAGTTTGCAGCGCGATGGCTTTGAATGGCCCGAAGGGGTCGAAGACTGGCAGCTTAACATCCCGGCATGGCTGCGCGGATCGTGGAAAAAGGCCTATGGTGCCGAAATCGCGCAAGGCATCGCCGAGGCCAGCCTTGGCCACGCCATGCTCGATCTGTCGATCAAGGACCGTTCAGAATCGGAAAATTGGGCCGAACAGGTCGATGGCCTTGTGCTGCCGACCGGCTCGGTCCGGCTTGAAAGTGGTCGACGTATTCGCGACCTTCCGGGCTACAAAGATGGCAAATGGTGGGTACAGGATGCGGCAGCCGCCATCCCGGCCACCCTGTTCTCGGCCTACAAAGACAAAACGATTTATGATCTCTGCGCTGCACCGGGCGGTAAAACCATGCAATTGGCGGCCCTTGGCAGCAGCCCGATTGCGGTTGATAAATCCGAAGGCCGCCTCAAACGCGTTTACGAAAACCTTGAACGTGTGGAACTGGGGGCGGCCGTTGTCACAGGCGATGCCACCGATCTGGCTCCTGACACCCCGCGTGCGGATGCGGTCTTGCTCGATGCGCCATGTTCTGCAACCGGCACCATTCGCCGTCATCCGGACATTCTGTTGCGTCAGAACGACAAACTGATGCGCTCTCTTTTGCCAATCCAGACCAAACTGCTTAATCAGGCTGACAAGCTTTTGAATGTCGGCGGTGAGTTGATCTATTGCACCTGTTCGCTGCAACCCGAAGAAGGCGAACATCAGATCAAATCGTTCCTGGCCGATCATCCCAAATACGAACGCAAACCGATTACTGCCGAAGAGCTCGGCGGCTGGGATGAGGCGATCAACGCGGAAGGCGAATTGCGCATTCTACCGGTCCATATGCAGGAATACGGCGGAATGGATGGCTTTTTCTGCGCGCGACTTGTCAAAAAGGGCTGATTTCACAGCCAAATGCGCCACCCAACCACAAACAAGGCTGCCATGACCGTCCATTCGGATGACAGGGCGGGTTTTTTGCGTTAAGACAAGCGCCAAATTCCCATATCCCGCAGTGTTTCAGGACCCGTGACGCATGACCACGTCGAACATTAAAATTGCCCCTTCGATCCTTTCGGCCGACTTCGCCCAGCTGGGTGTTGATGTCCGTGCTGTTGACGCCGCCGGTGCGGATTACATCCACATTGATGTGATGGACGGCCATTTTGTGCCCAACATCACGATTGGCCCGGACGTGGTCAAGGCGCTGCGCCCGCACAGCGACAAGGTGTTTGACGTGCACCTCATGATCGCCCCGGTCGATCCCTATATCGAAGCCTTCGCCAATGCTGGTTCGGACATCATCACCATCCACGCCGAAGCCGGCCCGCACCTGCATCGCAGCCTGCAACTGATCAAGTCGCTGGGCAAAAAAGCCGGTGTGTCGCTCAATCCGTCAACCCCGGAATCTGTGATTGAATACGTCATGGACATGGTTGATCTGGTGCTGGTCATGACCGTCAATCCGGGCTTTGGTGGTCAGAAATTCATCCCAAGCCAGCTTGAAAAAATCAAACGCATCCGCAAGATGATTGATGCCACCGGGCGCGACATCGACCTTCAAGTCGATGGTGGGGTAAACCCGGAAATCGCACCGCAGGTCATTGCGGCTGGCGCGAATGTTCTGGTCGCAGGCTCGGCCACCTTCAAAGGCGGTCCGGGCGAATACGCCAACAACATCAAGGCAATTCGCGGCGCCTAAGCCACATACACCCTCGCATGTTTTTTATCAGGGCCGGAACCACATCGTTGGTTTCGGCCCTGAATGCGTTTTATGCGCATTTGAAATCACCGCATAAGGCTTTGATAAATTTTTTCTATCACCCCATTAGGTCTGCATACTTGACCTAATTTGCGATATCGCAAATAGATGCCCCCATGAATGAAATCTTTATTGGCAAGAAATCATCGGCTGCGGGTGGATGGGGTGCGCTGAAAAGTTGCGGTAAGCAGCTTTTACAAAGCGGCAGCGCCCTTAGCGGTGCACGCACGATGCTTAAGGCAAATCAGCCCAACGGTTTTGATTGCCCCGGTTGCGCGTGGGGCGATCCCGAGCATGGATCATCGTTTGAGTTTTGCGAAAACGGTGTCAAAGCCGTGTCGTGGGAAGCAACGCAAAAGCGCGCCACACCGGCATTCTTTGCCAAACATACGGTTTCTGAGCTGCGCAAACTTTCCGATTATGAGCTGGAACTGAATGGCCGCCTCACCCACCCGATGCGCTATGACGCGCAAAGCGACACCTATCTGCCGGTCGCGTGGGAAGATGCCTTTGCCGAAATTGGGGGCATTCTTAAAAACCTGAATTCCCCCGATCAGGCGGAGTTTTACACATCCGGCCGGGCCAGCAACGAAGCTGCTTATCTCTATCAATTGTTCGTACGCCTTTATGGCACCAACAATTTCCCCGATTGCTCCAACATGTGCCACGAGGCAAGTGGCATTGCCCTGCGTCAGGCGATTGGCGCTGGCAAGGGCACGGTCCTGCTCGAAGATTTCGAAAAGGCAGACGCCATTTTCGTGCTGGGACAAAACCCCGGCACCAACCATCCGCGCATGCTGGGTGATTTGCGCCGGGCCGCCATTCGTGGTGCTGAAATCGTTGTCTTTAACCCGGTCCGGGAACGCGGACTGGAGCGCTTTTCCGACCCGCAAGCCAAACTTGAAATGCTGTCAGGCGGATCAACCGATATCGCCAGCCATTATTACCAACCCCTTCTTGGTGGGGACATGGCCGCCGTGCGCGGCATGAGCAAGGCCGTCTTTGCCGCCGAAGATGCCGCCATTACGGCCGGCCATCCGCCTGTACTTGATCATGATTTCCTTGGTGAACATTGCGAAGGCTTTGCCGAGTATCGCGCCACTGTCGACGCCACAAGCTGGGCCGAGATCGAAGACCAGTCCGGCCTGTCCCAACAGGATATCGAACAGGCGGCAAATGTGTATATGTCGGCAGAAAATGTGATTTGTACTTGGGCGATGGGCGTCACCCAGCATCTACATTCCGTGGCCACCATCCGCGAAATTTCCAATTTCATGTTCCTGCGCGGCAATATCGGCAAACCGGGTGCCGGACTCTGCCCGGTGCGCGGACATTCCAATGTGCAGGGCGACCGCACCGTTGGCATTAACGAAAAACCCGCCGATGCCTTCCTTGATGCACTGGAAAAGGAATTCGGCTTCACCGCACCGCGCAAAGACGGGCACAATGTGCTTGGTGCGATTGGCGCGATGCTGGATGGCAGTGCCAAGGCCTTCATCGGGCTTGGCGGCAATTTCGCCCGCGCAACGCCCGACAGCGCCCTTGTCGCCAAGGCACTTAAAAACCTGAAACTGACGGTCAACATCGCGACCAAGCCCAATCATTCACATCTGATGCCCGGCGAGGTCAGCTTTATCCTGCCGTGCCTTGGGCGGACCGAAATTGATTTGAATTCAGCCGGTCAGTCACAGGTCGTCAGTGTCGAAGACTCGATGAGCATGGTCCACGGGTCGGCGGGCATCAACCGCCCGGCATCGCCACATTTGTTGTCTGAAGTTGGCATTATTGCCGGGATTGCCGAGGCAACTCTTGGCACCAAGACCGTGTCGTGGCCTGCCCTTGCCGATGATTATGAACGCATCCGCAGCCATATCGAAGCCACCATTCCGGGCTTTGACGATTACAACACCCGCCTGCGCACACCACGCGGGTTCCTCCTGCGCAACAGTGCCGCACACCGGGAATGGAACACACCGACCGGCAAGGCCAATTTCTTTGCCGGCACCCTTCCCGCCAGCACCGTTCACCAGCAGGCCCGCACGGCACAAACCCGTTTCGCGCTTCAGACTTTCCGTTCGCACGATCAGTACAACACCACCGTGTATGGTCTTGATGACCGGTATCGCGGTGTGTACGGCGAACGCAACGTCATCTTTATCCATCCCGACGACCTTGCATCGCTTGGCGCACAATCTGGCGACCGGGTGAATGTCATTGGCGAATATAACGATGGTGTCAAACGCGTTGCACCTGATTTCCGGCTCGTTTCATACGATATCCCACGCGGCAGTGTTGCGGGCTATTACCCCGAACTGAACGTACTGGTACCACTGGGCAGTGCCGGGGATCAAAGCGACACGCCAACATCAAAATCGGTCATGGTATCGTTTCAAAAGGTTGCGGCGGCGTGACCGAAACGGCACCCGGTAGCGAACAGTTCATGGATCTCGTTTCGCGCCTTATCACAGCGCAACCGGAACTCACCCCGATTCAGGCAGGCATCGTCGTCGCGGCCGAGCAAAATATTGCCCGCGACAGCCGCACATTGGCCCGTCTTCTGGGCCTTGCCCATGCGCTTGTCCTGCGTGAGCTTAATGTGCTCTTACAATCGGATGATGTTTTAGAACTGGTAAAGCGTGATGACCGCACACTGCGCACCTACTACAAACCAGGTAAAAGCGCGGAAAGACATCGCGATATCAACCTTGCAACTGAACATTGAATGGATCAAAAATAAAAATTCAATTCATTATGGATGTTGGGGTGATCAATGGCCTTACGCGCCAAACGTAGTAAATTAATTGATAGCCAGTTCAGCGATCTTCCCGATATCCTCGAAGACAAAGAGATTGCAAAGTGGCTAACAAGCGAAAAAAATATTGATAGAATTGAGGGCCAATATAAGAGCAAAACGAAGTCTTATTTGAGAGCTCTAATAATAATGATTATTTGTGACCTTGTTTTTATCGTGGTCACGAAAAACCCTGATCTTAAATTTACGATTTTGGGCTTAAATATTTTTAAGTTCAAAGGAATCAACGAAATTCTGATCGCACTTTCGACATTTGCTTTCTTCGAGTTTGTAATTGGTTTGATCGGCGCAATATCACTTAACCGGTTCGCTGCCGGTCTTATCGAAAAAGCGTTCAACAAGACAAACTCGTTCTACGTCCACGCTTCTCTTGGCAGAACAGACTGGTCAGAAAATATCTTTCTTGGCCGCCAACTTCAGCAACGTCCAATCCATTGCAGAATCATCTATCAAGCTTCAATTGTTTCAATGTCGTTGATGCTTATAATGATCCTGTTATTGCAGGGTTATGCAATCTACACGATGGCTAAAGAGATAGTCAGCAGTCAGGTTTTGGATAGCACATTTATTGTTTTGATCATCGCGACATCAACAATCATCAACCTAACAGCCTTAGCGATGTTCGTATTCAGCCTTATGATTAAATTTAAGACCAAATAAGATAGCCCTAAAAATCAATACACCGCCCCTTGCTTTCCCAATCGCCAAACCGGGTCGGTTCCGGGCCTTTCGGGCCGCCGATTTCGCGGGCTTTGGCGGCGGCTTCCTTTGCGGCCTTGGCTTCGGCAAGGGCGTTGATCGCATCCTGTGACAAGGCCGGGGCCATATCAGCACCCGCGATCTCTTCGTTCTTTTCTTCACTTGTTTTTGGTTCGGCCTTATCTTTTGGCTCGACCTGATGAATGACGGTCTCGCGAAACTTTCCGGTCATTCGGCTTCTCCTGTTTTAGGGCCTGCACCCTGTAATTCACATTTGCCCAAGAAATAGCGTCCTGACCACCGTTGGGCAAGCCTGCGTATGACGCAGCCGAACCGCGCAAAACGCATGGGATTTCAATCCTTTGGAATCAAACGTGGAATCGTATTCTGGTCTGATGGAAAAATTTGGCGAAAACTGACTCTTTCCGTGTGCCCTCAAAGCCGCTATTTCAGGCATACGAGCAAAACAAGGAGAAACCATGCGTCCAATTCCTCAGCGTATCGCCGAAGAACTTTCGGTTCGCCCCGAACAGGTCATCGCCACCATTGAGATGATCAATGAAGGTTCGACCGTTCCGTTTATCGCCCGCTACCGCAAAGAAAAAACCGGCGGGCTTGATGACACCCAATTGCGTACGCTGGAAGAACGCCTGAGGTATCTGACCGAACTTGAAAGCCGCCGGTCCTCCGTGCTTGAAAGCATCCGCGAACAGGAAAAACTCACCCCCGAGCTTGAAGCGGCGATTAACGAGGCCGACACCAAGACACGTCTTGAAGATTTGTATCTGCCCTATAAGAAAAAGCGCCGCACCAAGGCACAGATTGCCCGCGAAGCCGGGCTGGAGCCGCTGGCCGATGGTTTGTTTACCAACCCGACCCTTGATCCCGAGATTGAGGCGGCAAAATACGTTGACGCGGAAAAAGGCGTCGAGGACACCAAGGCCGCCCTTGATGGCGCGCGTCAAATCCTGATGGAACGCTTTGCCGAGGATGCCGACCTTGTTGCCAAGCTGCGTAACCTTTTGTGGAATGACGGTGAAATCACCGCCAGCGTGATCGAGGGCAAACAGGCCGAAGGGGCAAAATTCTCCGACTATTTCGAACATTCAGAAAAAGTCAAAACCTGCCCGTCGCACCGCGCACTTGCCCTGTTCAGGGGGCGCAACGAAGACATCCTGCAACTTAAACTGACCTTGGGTGCCGAGGACGAAGCCCGCCCACGCAGTCAGGCAGGCCGGGCCGAAATCATGATCGCCGCCCACGTCGGGATTGCCGACAAGGGCCGTGCCGCGGATAAATGGCTTGTTGATACCGTGCGCTGGACCTGGCGGGTCAAATTGTCGCTGTCGATCGAGCTTGATCTGTTTGGGTCGCTGCGTGAAAGCGCAGAAGAAGACGCGATCAAGGTCTTTGCCAACAACCTCAAAGACCTTCTTTTGGCCGCGCCTGCCGGGCAAAAGGCCACCATGGGTCTTGATCCGGGCGTGCGTACCGGGGTCAAGGTTGCCGTGGTCGATGCGACGGGCAAACTGGTCGATACCGCCACGGTATATCCGTTCCAGCCGCGCAATGATGTGGAGGGCGCGATTAACACCATGGCCGCCCTTGCCGCGCGCCATAAGATCGAGCTGATCGCGATTGGCAATGGCACGTTTTCGCGTGAAACCGATGACCTTGCCGGGCAGATGCTTAAACGCTTCCCGGCCCTGACCGCGACCAAGGTTATTGTCAATGAGTCGGGTGCATCGATCTATTCCGCGTCGCAATTTGCCGCCGAAGAATTCCCCGATCTGGATGTATCGCTGCGCGGGGCCGCCTCAATCGCGCGCCGTTTGCAGGACCCATTGGCCGAACTGGTCAAGATCGAACCAAAATCCATCGGGGTTGGGCAGTATCAGCACGACGTATCGGAAACCAAACTGGCAAAATCACTCGATGCCGTGGTTGAGGATTGCGTGAACGGGGTGGGTGTTGACCTCAATACCGCATCGATCCCGCTTTTGACCCGTGTGGCGGGCTTAAGCGAAACACTGGCGCGCAATATCGTCGGATACCGTGATTCAAACGGCGCGTTCCAGTCGCGTACTGACCTTAAAAAGGTCGAACGTCTTGGACCCAAGGCGTTTGAACAATGTGCGGGCTTCTTGCGCATTCGCGGGGCCACCAACCCGCTTGATGCGTCCGCCGTGCACCCGGAAGCCTATCCGCTGGTCAAAAAGATCAGTGCACAGGCATCGAAATCGCTTGCCGATTTGATTGGCGATTCGGCCTTCATCAAAACACTGCGTGCCGAAGATTACGCCGACGACACATTCGGTGTGCCAACCATCCGCGACATCATTGCCGAGCTTGATAAACCCGGCCGTGATCCACGCCCGGAATTCAAGACCGCCAAATTCACCGATGGTGTCAATGAAATCAAGGACCTAAAAGCCGGTATGAAGCTTGAAGGAACCGTCACCAACGTCACCAATTTCGGCGCGTTTGTCGATATTGGCGTGCATCAGGATGGCCTTGTCCATATTTCCCAACTGGCCGACAAATTTGTCGAAGACCCCCGTCAGGTGGTCAAGGCCGGTCAGATCGTCTCTGTCACCGTCATGGAAGTCGACGCCCCGCGTAAACGCATCGGGCTGTCGATGAAATCAGCACCGGATTACGAAGGCACACGCGAACGCCGCAATGACAGCCAAGCCACCGCCCCACGTGGCGGGCAGGCACATTCAGGCGCACGCCCGAACCACAATCGCGGCAATGGCGGTGGTGGTAATTCTTCGCGCAATTCCGCAGGTGGGTCCGCTGGCGCATCATCTGGAAACGATGCGATGGCCGCAGCCCTGAAAGCCGCGATGGAACGCCGCAAATAAGCACCACGTTGCGCGCACATAACACGTTTTGATCAAATAAAAGGGCGGCGGGACTTGGCACAAACCAATCCGCCGCCTTTTTCATATCTTGCGAAAATGCCCCACCCTTCATAGGGCGAATTGACACAAAGCACGGAAAAACCCATGTTGCAGGTTCACCAAGGGGAGCCTCGACAGGAGGCTGAGAAACTGCCCCGTGCAATCAAAGCACATGCGCAGTGACCCGTTGAACCTGATCCAGTTCATACTGGCGTAGGGACGGTGCGAACGTTGCCAACATTTTAAACAACGTTCTCCATCATTCCGACTTCGAACTGGGTCTCCAACGCTGCGACACAAGACGCATTGGAGCCTCGATATGACGACCGACCTTACCCAAACCACCACCGATCTTTTTGAACGCATGCGTGCGACCAATCCGCTGGTCCAGTGCATCACCAATTATGTTGCGATGAATTATGCCGCCAATGTCTTGCTGGCGGCGGGCGCCTCCCCCGCCATGGTCCATACCCCCGAAGAATCCGGTGAATTTGCCGCCATTGCCAGTGCTTTGACCGTCAATATCGGCACCCTGTCGCCCAACTGGGTCGAAGGCATGATTGCCGCGGCAAAATCGGCCAATGATTCAGAAAAGCCATGGGTGCTTGATCCGGTCGCGCATTTTGCAACCGGATATCGTCAGGGCACGACGACCGAACTCCTCAAACTCAACCCCACCGTCATTCGCGGCAATGCATCGGAAATCATCGCCCTTGGCGGCGGACAAAGTGCTGGTCAGGGTGTCGATAGTGGCGATCCGGTTGAACAGGCCGAAGAAGCTGCTCGCACGCTTGCAACCAAACAAAAGGCAATTGTTGCCGTTACCGGCGAGGTTGATTTCGTCACCAATGGCACGCGGTCGGTGCGCATTGCCGGTGGATCGGACCTGATGCCGAAAATCACCGCCATGGGCTGTGCGCTAACCGCCCTTACCGGCGCCTATGTCGCCATTGCGCCTGATCAGGCGTTTGAGGCAACGGTTGCCGCCCTTGCCAATTTTGCCGTTGCCGGCGAAATTGCCGCCAAATCAGCAAGCGGCCCGGCATCGTTCATGACCGCCTTTGTCGACGGGCTCTATACCCTTGATGCAAAAACCTTTAACGCCAACGCCCGGATCACTGCCCAATGACGTCCTTTGACCTTTCGCTGTATCTTGTTCTCGACCCTGACCTGTGCCGGACCCATTCGATGGTTGAAACCACCATGGCCGCAATCGCCGGTGGGGCAACGATTGTTCAGTTGCGCGACAAGAAAGTCGGCACCGAAGGCCTGATCCGGATTGGGCGTGAATTGATGGATGCCATGGCGGGCAGCGGTGTGCCGTTGATTGTGAATGACGATATCGATGCGGCCATCGCGATTGGCGCCGATGGCCTTCATGTTGGTCAGGATGACATTTCCGCACAAATCGCCCGCGAACGCCTTGGCCGTGACAAGATCATCGGCCTTTCAATTGAAAATGAAGCCGTCGCCCGCAAAGTTGACCCGGCGATTGTCGATTATGTCGGTGTCGGCCCGGTCTTTGCCACCGCGACCAAACCCGATCACAAACCCGCCATCGGCTTTGACGGTTTGGCGCACCTGATCAAGATTGCCAAACTGCCATCCGTTGCCATTGGCGGGCTTAAACGGGATCATGTCGATCGGGTTTTTGCCGCCGGGGCCGATGGGCTTGCCGTGGTATCGGCCATTTGCGGGCAACCTGATCCCGAGGCCGCCGCACATAAAATCGCAACCGAAATTATGGCCACAAAGTCGGCATTGACCCCTTGAAATCTGGCGAATGTGCCATGTGACCCAAAGATATTTGCATGATTCTGCCCAATGCCCGTTTCCGTAAATGGTTGCGGGCATTGAATTTTTTGGCACATGCATGGCTGCCCATCGCCCAAAGCACGAACCGGCACGGAAATGCCTCAATTGCGCCGCGAATTCTTCTGCTTCGGGGGGCATCTTTGGGGCATGGAAAATGCACAAACGCGCGAGGGATATCATGTTGAAATCTTTGCGTAGCAAACCGGTTGCCATTGCCCTGGCCTCTATCTTCATGGGCACGACGGCCGCCTTGGCTGCAATCAAGATCGCCCCGAAACCGACCACGGACAGTGTGACCGTTTATTCGGAAATACCTCAGGGTCAGGTGATTCTAAGCCATCAGGATGGCACGATTGCGTTTAATCGAAATTGCAAAAGGTTCCCCTGCCAACTTGATATCTCATCGCTGTCAAAGGGCGAATACGATGTCATGATCCGCAATGGCACCGACATCCAGCAAATGGTCGCCTTGTACAAAGAATAATTTACAAGGAATAATTCCCGATCAACACAACGGCTGTCTCTTATACACATCTGACGCTGCCGACGAATAGAGAGGTGTAGA
>OJEN01000223.1_pt1 | contig 21048 bp, 18 predicted proteins | sample 1593351 | NCBI WGS metagenome assembly OJEN01 (sample SAMN05416777, study PRJEB24817) | seawater metagenome | isolation source: Sea water | place: Canada:Atlantic | collected 2013-11 | reverse complement strand
CGGATAGCGGATTGATTGGCCCAAAAGGCGATGCCGGTGACGCGGGGCCTGCTGGTGCTGATGGCGTTGATGGCGCAGCCGGACCGCAAGGCCCTGTTGGCCCTCAAGGTCTTGCCGGTGCTGACGGCGCTACCGGGCCCAAAGGGGACACCGGCGCCCAAGGGCCTGCGGGTCCCGCCGGTGCTACTGGCGCTACTGGCGCAGCCGGACCGCAAGGCCCTGTCGGCCCTCAAGGTATCGCCGGTACTAACGGCGCTACCGGCCCCAAAGGGGATACTGGCGCCCAAGGGCCTGCAGGCCCTGTCGGACCAGCTGGCGTAGACGGTATTGCTGGCCCCATTGGTCCCATTGGTCCCATTGGTCCCATTGGTCCCATTGGTCCACAGGGGCCACAAGGTGTTCAAGGTGCGGCCGGCAACATGGGGCCTCAAGGTCCAATGGGCCCCACTGGCATGACCGGCCCCGCCGGCACATTCAGCACCAGCAATGTTGCCCAAAACACCTGTAACAGCGCGACAAGCTGCCAGTGCAGCAGCGGCGTCGTTCTGGCTGGCGGTGTTCAGTGCGCCAGTGATAGCTACATCACCAACAGCTACCCCAGTGCCGCTGGCACCTGGAGTGGCAGCTGCGAAACCTGGCAAACCGGCGCGGTGGCAACCCCTGCCTCTATCACCATTACTTGCGCGGTCACCAACTGATGGCCATCACCCGACGGCAATTCATCGCTGCAGGGGGCGCGGCCGGCGTGCTGTTAAGCACCCCTCTGCTTGCGGGTGCCACTGCCACCCGCGTAGAACTGGTCAATGGCGCCCGCGCCATTGCCTTGGGCGACAACCAGCGACTGCAGGTCAGCGATCATGGTCGCCAGGCCCTGTGGCAACGCAATGGCAGCATTAAGAGCCTCACTACCGGCGCAGTCTACGAAACCCGTATCGTGGCCGCCGCCCTGGATGGCGACAACGTTGTCCTTCTGGATCGCGGCCAGCGCCAGCTCCGCTGGTTCCGGCCCGACGGTTCACAGGCGCGCCAAATCGACCTGACCGAGCTGCTGGAGCCTGCTGACTTTGTCCTTCATGGCGAACACGCGCTGATTGCAGACGTACACGGCCACCGCCTGATGCGCCTGAATCTGCGCACGGGGGCGAACCAGTGGGTGGAAAGCGATCGCCCGTTGAATGGCCCTGCTTCGCTGGCCAGGACCGGGGATCGCATCAGCCTGCTCACTCTCGGTGACCGGCGGCTGCATCACTTCACTCTGACCGGCCACAGCCTGGGAAGTGAAGTGAGCGCCATGAACATGCCCAGCGGGCTGACCGCGGTCAACGACCAGCTACTGGTCCTGGACCGGTGCCAGAAACAGCTCTGCTGGGCAGATCGTTCCAGCCCGCTGCTGGCACTCCCCCAAACCGGCGCTCAGCAGCTGGCTCACTTGAGCTGGCAACCGGGCAGTAACCTGCTGATCAGCGTATGAGGCCACTATGAGCGATCCCTTTGTCGCCGAAATCCGCATCTTTGCGGGTAATTTTGCTCCGCGTAACTGGGCATTCTGTAATGGGCAACTGCTACAGATCAGCCAGAACACCGCCCTGTTCGCCCTCATCGGCACCACCTATGGCGGCGATGGCCGTACCACAATGGCCTTGCCCAACCTGCAAGGCCGGGCACCCGCCCACCCCGGTCAGGGCCCCGGACTGCCGTCATACAGACTGGGCCAGGTTGTGCAAAATAGCGCGTCGACCGTAAAGGTTGTGCAGGGCATCACGCCTGACCGCAATCTCGGCAGCAGCCAGACCACCCGCACTATTGCCGCCAAAGTACCCGCTGGCGATCAACGCCACCCATATCTGGGCGTGAACTTTATTATTGCCCTGCAAGGGCTATTCCCACCCAGAAGCTAGGAGCCTCCACTGATGAGCGAACCCTTTCTCGCTGAAATCCGCATGATCGGCTTCAACTTTGCCCCTCGCGGCTGGGCCTTTTGCGATGGGCAGATATTGCCAATCAATCAGAATCAGGCCCTGTTCTCCCTGTTGGGCACCATCTACGGCGGCGACGGCAGAACCAGCTTTGCGCTTCCGGAACTGCGCGGTCGCACTCCGATGCATCCCGGCACGGGTAACATCAACCAAGGCGACAAAGGAGGCAGCCCGAGCGGATCTGCCGACAACGGAGACACTTTGGACAGCCTGACCCTGGATCGCAATCTGGGCAGCACGCTGAACACAACCTCCGTTGCCACCCATGGCGCGCAGATGGACACCATCGCGCTGAACTTTGTCATCGCCCAGCAAGGGCTTTTTCCCAGCAGCAGCTAGAGGCTCCTATGTCTGAACCCTTTGTAGGCGAAATTCGCATGTTTGCCGGCAATTTTGCCCCGCGAAGCTGGGCATTCTGTGATGGCCAGCTGTTAGCGATATCGCAGAACAGCGCGCTGTTTTCCCTGTTCGGCACCTATTACGGTGGCGACGGCAGAACCACCTTCGCTTTACCGGATTGCCGTGGGCGCTCCCCGGTACACGCAGGCACGGGCCCGGGGCTTCCTCAGGCTCGCCTGGGCACCAAAAGTGGCAGCAATGCCAGTGGTGCGGTTGCGGCTACCACCAGCGTCAGCATTGATCGCGGCCTGGGGAAAACACAACAGACCTGGGATGCACTTCCGTTGGGCGCAGAACCGGCCACATCGCAATTGTTTGTGAATTTCATTGTGGCCGAGTTCGGCATTTACCCTTCCCGTTCGTAATGCACAACTACCGTTTACGCCCGGCCAGTGACAGCGATACCCCGGTGTTACTGGCCATCTACACCAGCACCCGCCAGGAAGAAGTGGCGCAGACCGGCTGGCCCCAGGCGCAGCAAGATGCCTTTCTGGCCCTGCAGGCCAAGGCGCAGCACGAACATTATCTTCAGCATTACCCGGAAGCGGAACGGCACCTGATCGAATTAAACGGGGAGACCGCCGGGCGGCTGTATGTCTCGGACTGGGAACAGGAAATTCGCATTGTGGACATCGCCCTGCTGCCCGCCTTTCGCGGTACAGGGCTGGGATCACAGATTCTCTCCACCCTGCAATCACGGGCTCGCCAGTCCGGCAAGCCCCTGACCATTCACGTGGAAACCAACAACCCGGCGCGGCGACTCTATCTTCGGCTGGGCTTTGAGGAGCAGGAAGACAAGGGCGTCTACCTGCTTATGCGCTGGCAAGCTGGCGATTGAACACCGCCTCGAAATGGTAGGTGCCATCGCTGGCGCCCAGCGGCCCCACCGGCACCAGAAACACGGACGCCTCACCCAGCGCCTCGTTGCGCATAACGACCGCGCCTTGCTCCAGTTGTAACTGGCCCGCGAACAGCAGTGAAAAGCACTCCCAGCCCTCGGGAGACACCGGCACATTCACTTCTGCCAGCGTCAAACTATCGCCATTTTCCAGCGCGAACGCCTGCCCTTCACAATCTTTCCATTGTTGTAATGTGATCATGCCACCTCCCCCAAATGATGCCCGCAGTGTAGACGGCGCTGACGGCACCGTCACCCTTGGCTACAATACGCCGCCTGATATCTCACCGAATGCGCAGGAACGGGTCTCGATGAAGCTACTCCCCGACAGCAACCTCTTTCCCAGCGGGCGAGAGCACTACAAAGACTGGGCCGGCCTCAATGCCGGCAGCATGGCCGCAGTACTGGCCGAGCTGGCCCGCAGCGAAGACCACCTGTTCGTGATCCTGGCGCCCAACAGCAGTCGCGCCCAGCAGCTCACCGACTCCCTGAGCTTCTATCTGGCCGGCAGCGACACGCCGGTGATGCTGTTCCCGGACTGGGAAACCCTGCCCTACGACCTGTTCAGCCCCCACCAGGACATCATCAGCGACCGCATTCAGGTTCTGCACCAGTTGCCCACCACCCACAAGGGTATTCTGGTGGTGCCGGTCAATACGCTGATGCAGCGCCTGGCGCCGCCGATCCACATCACCGGCAACAGCTTCCTGCTCAAGGTGGGCGATCGCTTCGATATGGAAGCCACCCGCAGCCGACTGGTCGCCAGCGGCTACCGACAGCGGGACAACGTGTACGAACACGGCGAGTTTGCCGTGCGCGGGGCGATCATGGATATCTACCCCATGGGCGCCGAGCAACCATTCCGTATCGAACTGTTCGATGATGAAATCGAATCCCTGCGCCTGTTTGAAGCGGAAAGCCAGCGCTCCACCGGCAAAGTGGAGGACATCACCCTGCTGCCTGCGGCGGAATTCCCTCTCAGCGCCGAAGGCATCGCCCGCTTCCGCAGCAACTTCCGTGATACCTTTGACGTGGATACCCGTCACGTTCCTCTCTATCAGGACGTGACGGACGGTCTGGCGGCACCCGGCCTGGAATATTATCTGCCGCTGTTTTTCGAACAGATGGCCACCCTGTTCGATTACCTGCCCGACGATGTGCGGCTGGTAGAACTGGCCGACTGCCAGAACGCCATCGAACACTTCTGGCAGGACGTGGAACAGCGCCACGAATCCCGCCGCCACGATATTCACCGCCCGATTCTGGCTCCCTGGCAATTGTTCCTGCGCCCGGACGAACTGAACGCGGCCCTGAAACAGCACCCGCGCGCGCGTCAGGCCCCTAGCGATGCGCCCAGCGTGGACCAGGCCATTCATTTTGATGTGGCGCCCATGCCCGCGCTCACCGCCGATGTACGCGCCAATAATCCGCTTGCCCTGCTGCATACGTTTTCCGACGCGCACCCGGACACCCACATCCTGATCTGTGCGGAAACCGCCGGGCGCCGGGAAGCGCTGCTGGAACTGATGCAGAAAATTCAGATCCAGCCGGCCATGAAAGACAACTGGCCAGACTTCATCGCCACCCCGGCGCGCTGGAGCCTGACCCGGGGCGAGCTGGACGCCGGTTTCTACGCCCCGGAACACGCCTTGTTAGTGGTCACCGAAAACGACCTGTACGGCGAACGGGTGCTGCAACGTCGGCGCCGTAAAGCCAGCAGCGACGATGGCGCCGCCGAACAGGCATTCCGCTCGTTGGGGGAAATGACCGTGGGCTCCCCGGTGGTCCATCTGGAGCACGGCGTGGGCCGCTATCTCGGCCTCACCCACATGGAAGTGCACCGCCAGCAACACGAATTCCTGCTACTGGAATACGCTGGCGGCGACAAACTCTATGTGCCGGTCTCCTCCCTGCATCTGATCAGCCGTTACGGGGGCGGCGACACCGCGCCACTGAACCGCCTGGGCACCGAGCAATGGACCAAGGCTCGCCAGAAAGCCGCGGAAAAAATCCATGACGTGGCCGCCGAACTGCTTAACACCTATGCCCGCCGCGAGGCTCGCGAAGGCCGCCAGTTCGATGTGGACCTGAATGACTACGATCGCTTCAGCGCCGCCTTTCCCTTCGAGGAGACCCCGGACCAGCAAGCCGCCATCGCCTCAGTGGTCGCCGACATGCAATCCAGCCAGCCCATGGACCGGCTGGTCTGCGGTGACGTGGGCTTCGGCAAGACCGAGGTGGCCATGCGCGCCGCCTTCGTGGCCGTGGAAAACCAGACCCAGGTGGCGGTACTGGTACCCACCACCCTGCTCGCCCAACAGCATTACGAATCCTTCACTGACCGTTTCGCCGACTGGCCAGTGAATATAGAAGTGCTGTCGCGCTTTCGCAGCGCCAAGGAAAAGACCCAGGTGCTGCAACGGCTCAAGGAAGGCAAAGTGGATATTCTGGTGGGCACCCACCAGCTGCTCCAGGAAACCGTGGCCTTCGACAATCTGGGCCTGATTATTGTCGACGAAGAACACCGCTTCGGGGTGCGCCACAAGGAACGTCTGAAACAAATGCGCGCCGAGTGTGACATTCTCACCCTCACCGCCACCCCGATTCCGCGTACCCTGAACATGGCCATGAGCGGCATGCGTGATATTTCCATCATCGCCACACCGCCGCAAAAACGCCTCTCCGTGAAGACCTTTGTGCAGCAGCACAACGATACTGCGATCAAGGAAGCGCTGCTGCGTGAACTGTTGCGCGGCGGGCAGGTGTATTACCTGCACAACGATATCGACACCATGGAGAAAACCGCAGCGGACATCCGCAAGCTGGTCCCTGATGCCCGCGTTGGCATTGCCCACGGGCAGATGCGCGAACGAGAACTGGAAGCGGTGATGAGTGACTTTTATCACCGTCGTTTCAACGTGCTGGTAAGCACCACCATCATCGAAACCGGCATCGATGTGCCCAGCGCCAACACCATTATCATCGATCGCGCCGACAAGCTCGGCCTGGCCCAGCTTCACCAGCTTCGTGGCCGGGTGGGTCGCAGCCACCACCAGGCCTACGCCTACCTGATTACCCCCAGCCCCAAGGTGATGACCAAGGACGCCATCAAACGGCTGGAAGCCATCGAGCAAGCCACCGACCTGGGCGCCGGCTTTATGCTCGCCAGCCAGGACATGGAAATCCGCGGCGCCGGTGAACTGCTCGGTGAAGAGCAGCACGGCAACATCGAAACCATCGGTTTCAGCCTCTACATGGAAATGCTGGAGCAAGCTGTGGAAGCACTGAAACGCGGCGAGCAACCGGATGTGGAAAAACCCCTCAGCGGCGGCCCGGAACTGAACCTGCGTATTCCCGCACTGATCCCGGAAGACTACCTGCCCGATGTGTTCGGCCGCCTCACGCTCTACAAGCGCATCGCTGGCTGTAAAACCCGTGCGGGACTGAAAGAACTGCAAGTGGAAATGATCGACCGCTTTGGCCTGCTGCCGGAGCCGGTGAAAAACCTGTTCGCCGTGACCGAACTACGCCAGCAGGCAGAGCGGCTGGGCATTATTCGCCTGGACGCCCACGCCACCGGCGGCAAGCTGGAATTCGGTGAGCGCACCCCGGTGGACCCGCTCACCATCGTCAAGCTGGTCCAGTCCGGCCCCAACCGCTTCAAGCTGGAAGGCGCCAACGCCCTGCGTTTTGTGGAAGACAGCGAAACCCCGGAAGAGCGTATTCAAGTGGTGCAGGAACTGCTCACGCGCCTCGCAGCTCAAAGTATCCAGACAGGCGCCGCAGGCTGAATACACATTCAGCCTGCGTATCTGAGAGCGGCTCAAACCGCACTCTTGTCACAAAAACCGTGCCGATCGCCCCATCGCCCGTGAGCAATCCAGGCTTATTGGGGTATAGTCGGCCCCAAAATCAACGCCTGGTCGGCAGGCGGCACAAGGAGTGTTCAATGCATCGCGCTTTACTGTTGGTTGTTCTGGTTCTGTTGGGCAACACCGCTATCGCACAAAGATGGTACAAAGTGGAAGTGCTGGTGTTTGCTCAAAACAATGCCAGCAGTGAAGAAATCTGGGCGGCCGGCCTGCAGCCTCACTATGCCTCACAGGCCGTGCCCATTGGCCAGCCAGAAACCAGTGAAGTGGCCGACCCGGATGCCGTTGCCCGGGGCGCCTGGCAGCCGCTGTCCCAGGACGACGAAGTGCTTGGCTATATGCTGGAACGCATGGAAGGCACCGGTGACTACCGCGAGCTGTATCATGCCGCCTGGGAGCAACCCATCGGCAGCAAGGCGGAAACCTTGCCGGTCTATGTACGCGGCGGGCAGACACTGCCCACCGAAGACGGCGAAATACCGGAACTGGAAGGCACCCTGCAGTTCAGCAAATCCCGCTATCTCCATGTAACACCACAGATCTGGTTTAACACGGAAAGTAACGGCGAGCGCCTGTACGTGGATATCGACGAAAAACGCCGCCTGGCGGGCCATCAGGTGTACTATTTCGACCATGCCCTGTTCGGCATGCTGGTTCGCGTTACGCGGGCCTGAACACGTCAGGCCGATGCTGGAGCATCCAGTTCCAGCAGCTCGGTCAAGAAATCCTGCCACAGATCGTAGACCATAAAGTGCCCCTGTTCGGGGAAACTACGAAACTGCACGTTCGGTAAATCTGCGGCAAGGTGGCGCGCGCCCTCAATGGAAATAATGCCATCGGTTTCACCGTGCCACTGCAGGATCGGTACGGTAATCTGCTTGAGATCCACCCCCAGGGGTTTGAGATGGTTCAGGTACTCTTCCATCATGATGCGTGCCCCCTGGAAATGGCCTCGGCGAGTCCGCTTGATGGTCCGCGCCAGCAAATCAGGATTGTTGAACACCGCCTGGTCCGACGCTGACATGCCCCGCGCCAGCATCTTGTAGAAGCGTTCCGGGGCCTTCTGTACCCCACGCACCCCCAGCCGTCCTACCAACATGAACAGGCGAGGATCGCGGCGGGAAATCTGCAGGCTCATCCGGTGAATGGGCTCCAGCTTGTCCAGCTCAAGATGCTCCCCCGCCAGCGTCGTGCCCAGCAGGCCTAACCGATCGAACAGGTCCGGATAGTCCGCCGCGGCACACAGTGCATAAGGGCCACCGCCACAATACGCCGCCATGGGCGGTTTGCGGATATGCAGGTGTTCACACAACGCCCGGATATCCCGGCCAAGATCCTTGAACTGGTAATTCGGCTTATAGGTGGAAATGCCATAACCGGGCCGGACGATCAGAATCATTCGCAGGCCGCGCTCACGGTACCAGTCTTCAAACACGGTATGATCAGGCATCGAGGCGCCCTGATTCTCCAGCGTCAGTACCGGCCTGCCCTTGGGGTCACCGTATTCGTACCAACTCAACACTCGCCCATCCGCAAGGGTGACGGTGTACTCTTCGTCGTCATCCTGCAGTCGGGGCAAACGGGCAGCCTGCACCAGCGCATGTCCCATGGCATGGCTGACCAGCTGCACCTGGCTGGTGGCGTTGAGCTTTCCCATGACCGATTTCAGCTGGCTACGGGCAGTGCTGATCTTGATGTTCAGCAATTGCGCACTCTGTTGGAGATCCCCAACCTTGCAGAGTAGATGTAGCAGCCGGGATTCTGCTTCGGTGATATTGAAAACCGAACGCAACATTTCTGGCGATGGCGTCACCACACTGTGCCCCGCCAGCACCCAGACAATGGTGCGCACCTGGGCGATCACCCCGGGCGCATCCGATTTTTGCACCGGCAGGCACAACAGTGAGATACCGTCCTGGGGTGAGGTGAGCAGCTGCGTGTCTCGCCCTTCCGCGAGCCGGTTCACCCGCTCAAGAGCCTGTTTCAGCTCCCTGTCTGCAATGCTCAAGGTACCGTTTACGCGCAGCTGGACGGGGCCCTCGGCCAGTACCTGCTGCGCCACCGGATTGGATTCCAGCACCTGCAATTGCTCACCCAGCATCAGCATGGGCCAGGGCATCTGGTTGTACATGGCATTGAGCACATTGGTGCGGTCTTCCAGCGCATGCATGTACGAGCTGGAGCGTACCGCTCGCTCAAGATGCGCTATCAGGCCTTCCACTTCTGCACGACGCGGTGCCGGGCCAGGCACCAGAGCCGATTCTGCCGTGCTCTTCTTGCCGGGCGAGCCATCTTCCGACTCCGTCCAGCCGGCAATGGTATCCAGCAACTCGACCCAGTCCCCCGGGGATAGCGCGGTTTCATAGATCTTGCCGATCAACGCATCATTGTCGTTTTTCAAAGCCGTTCCCGATTCCGTTAGCCATGAAATAGCATAGGCAGGGACCTGCGAAGCGGCAACCGGAAGGAGATGAAAAGGGAATCCTGAAGCGTGGGAGGGACTAGTTGCAGACAGCAGGCCCCCCCCCCGCTAAACGGCGCTCATTATCGCTTAGCCTTTTTCATAAAACGCCCCACTCTTCTTCATGTACTCGCCGATACCCGTTCCATCAACGATCACGAAATCAACCGCTTGCCCATCCGGGGCGGTATCCACCACCACCGAGCCTGCCTCAGACATGGCACCCTCCAGGTCCAGGCCTTCAAAACCCACCACCAACGTCGGCGTCTCCGAGACCTCAGGATCATGCATCAGACACAGGTAGGCCGCTTTCACACCAGGGTGGCCAGCCAACAGCTGCCGCAATGCGTCCATCATGGCTGTGGGGTACTGCGCTGGCTGCCCCAGCATCACCCGCGTTTCTTTCTCCACTACCCGGGTTGCGGCTTTCTGGTTCATGCCGGTATCCAGCAAGGCCTCGATTTCATGGGGAACGAATTCCTTGCCGTGATCCGATTTCGGGTTGAGGAACAGCGTGGCTCCACGCGTCAGCTCAAACAGGCTACGGGCAGGCAGCGACAGGTAAGACGTCTCGTCATCAATGGCCCGCTGCAGCGCTTCCAGATGGGAAAAAAACGGGATCACGGGGGTCCCATCGGCCTTCTCCCAATTCACCAGCGATACATTAGCCCCGGCGGGGATGGTGTGGTGGCCGTGCGCGTTCAGGTCGGGCTGGTCCGTATGACCGATCACGAATACATCCGCCTTCATCAGTGCCCGGTAAAAGGCCGGCCGTTGCGCCGGTTCCTGTGCAGCACGTTCCAGTGCCTGCACCAGTGGGATGTCTGTCATATCGTCTCTTTACCTTGCCGTTTTTTGCTTCTTCGAATGAAATGCCGACCCACCGGCCTGTCCGCTATTGTGGCGCGATCAGGATTCAAAATCGGCATTCTCTACATACCGGGACACTGGAATTTCTTTCTCACCACGGCGCGACATCCCATGGCAGCAAAGGAGCCCAGCCGATCACAGCCTTCCAGGGCAACGGCGAGCTTGGTGCACTCCACCGCCGTATCGGTGAGGGTATCCTGAGCGGGGGGTGATGGGGCCGTTGCCACTGATGAGCGCGCCGCGACATTGCGGTGTTGCGCTGCATGCTCCAGTGCCGCAAGCAATGTTTCACTCATACCAAGAAACAATAATAAATCACGATTTTCCGCGGTCAGCTCGGGATAGCGAAAGGACGGATGGCTATCGATGACACTCTGTAACTCGCCCATGCTCGCACCCGCCTTTTCCTGCTTCAAAAGCGCACCCACCGTCGCACTCTCATCAGGCCCAACCTCCAGTACGGCATAGTTACCCGGAAAAATATCACCGCAGGCACGGCACGCTCGCCGATACGCCTGGTATACAGCAACAGGGTCGGCAGCTTTTGCATGAATCCCAAGCACGCGTTTATCCACCTCTTTACGATTAGCGGATAAATCATAGATGGAGGAATAGGCGATGTAGCCTGACAGCGTGTTGGTTTTTATCGCCCGTTCATACGCCGCCGCTTCCTGCTTGTTCAACCTTTCCCTCAGTGCTTTTGCCTGCGACAGGAAAGCCGGGTCCGCCACTTCATTGATGTAATCCGCCAGCCCGCTTTGTGTTGGCGTTCGTTGAATGGCCTTCCAAAGAAGGGTTTTCGAGGCCGTGAGCTTGCCGGTTTTCACCAGGGCGTGGTTTGCAGGAATGATATGGGGCGCAAAAGTGATCGTCTGCGGCTCGCCATTGCGCTTCAGCTTGAATGTCACCGTATCGCCGAAACGGGCCGTCTGGATATCGGCGACCAGAGACACCATGTCTCTAGGCCTCTTGCCGTTATAAGCCAGAACCCGGTCACCCGCCTGGAAACCCGCCAGATATGCCGGAGAATTGTAGACCACACTTTTAATAGCGACCTGTGTTTCACCGGTATGGTCGAGGACGCCCTCAAACGCGACCCCCACGAACGGCCGCTCCCCACGAATCACAAACGCCTTATCGTAACGACCAATGGCTATATCCGCTTCCAGCTCCGAATACATCGAGATCCGCACGCCCTTGTCATACAAACCCATGAAGCGCAGCCCAGTGGAGGGAACGAAGACCTTCACCGGGCCCTGCCACCCGCCTTTTACCATCTCCCCTTCTGACACCGTGCCATTGGGACTGGTGATGGTCACCGGGCCTGTGATGCTATTATTTTCCATGACGAAGTTGTCGCCGTCCGTTTTCAGCACGCTGCCATCGTGTAAAGCAAACTCCAGGGCCATGGCGTACGGCGCACACCATGCCCCCCACAAAACCATTACCGCCATCACAACCCGAAGCAGCCGACCGATATAGTCCCCCACGCTTCCCCCTCCTTTTCAGACGACATTATTCGCATGCCTGCAGGCATGCCTTTCAATCATAATCGCTTATGCTGTTTTCTTGTTTAAGGCTTTTATGCATTCAGATAGCGAACCCCCGTGAGCCGTTCTGACTCGTCCCATAACCGTTGCGCCAAGCCTTCATTATCTGTGATTTTTCGGGCAAAGGCCGGTGCCGGGTAGCCGCGCAGCTCGAGAACTTTCCCATCCGGGCCGTAATAACCTCCAGAGACCACATCATCACTGGTGGCGGCCATCACCCCAGGCAGGCAGCCCATCTCTGCCGGCTGGGCCATAAACTTGTTGAACAGACCGCCACCGGGAATGGTGTCCTGCAAATGGGTCGCCGAGTAGCCAGGATGGGCAGCCATCACCTGAATGTTTGAGCCGCGTTTGCGCAAACGGCGGTGCAGATCCTTGGCAAAAATCAGGTTGGCCAGCTTGCTCTGGCAATAGAACGGCCAGCGGGAATAACGCTTCTCCGCATTGAGATTCCCCCACATGATCTTTCCGCTACGGTGCGCCAGGCTGGAGATCTGGACGATGCGCGGGGCCGGCGCCGCTTCCAGCAGATCCAGCAAGGGGCCAGTAAGCGCAAAGTGGCCGAGATGATTGGTACCAAACTGTATTTCAAAGCCATCCTGGGTGCGCTGCAACGGCGGCGCCATTAGCCCCGCGTTATTGAGCAAGACATCCAGCTTTTTGACTCGTTTTTTTACCGCCGCCGCAAAGGCTTTCACCGATTCCAGATCGGCCAAGTCCAGCGGCATGATAATAAGATTCGCGCCAGGGGTTATGGCCCTGACCTGCTGCGCGGCAGTCTCGGCCTTGTCCGGGTTGCGGCACGCCATGATCACTTGCGCGCCATTGGCCGTGAACAGTTTCACCGCTTCCAGGCCGATACCGCTGTTGGCACCGGTGACCAGAATGGTTTTCCCGGAAAGGTCGGGAATTTGCGCCGCGCGCCAGCGGGATTTTGCCATGGGTCGTCCTTGGTTGATGGGTGTCAGCATCATTGTTCGCCGTCGCTGGCACTGTAGCACGCTCCTGTTGCGCCAATTACTGACTAGAAAAAGTCACTTTCTGCACGATTTTTCGACAGTCACAGCTCACTTCATTTATCGAAGTTCGATTTCACACACTATCCTGACCATTGCTAAAATAGCGGCCTCGCTCTTCCCTACTCCACCGGAGCTTCACCATGGCGCGCGTCAAACTCGAATTGCCCGAACAGTTTCTCTACACCCACACCATTAACGTGCGCATGACCGATTTGAATACCGGCAAGCATGTGGGCAACGATCAGATGATCTCCTTGCTTTCCGAGGCTCGCTACCGCTTTTTCTGCGATATCGATTACAGCCAAGAGCGCATTGTGGTGACCGACCTGGTGGCCAGTTACCGCTCCGAAAGCTTTGCCCGTGACGATTTGCAGTTTGAAGTGGGGCTCATGGATTTCAACAAGTACGGGGCAGATCTTATCTTTCGGGTTACCAAGCAACCCAGCGGGCAACTGGTGGTACTGGCCAAACAGGGGTTCGTATTTTTTGACCACCAGAACCACGGTGTAACGCCGGTACCAGAAGACTTCAAGGCCAAGTTCCCCGGTATTGTCTGAGCTCGCATCCCTGAAAGGTTAGCGCCGGGTCATCACTCCGGCGGCAACGTCAGCGCCTCTGAGTCTCCGCTGGCAGCTCAAGTAATTCGCTCAGAAACGCTTCCCACACCGCATAGATCATGAAACGGCCCATACCGGGAACGCTGCGAAAACGCACTCCGGGAATATCAGACGCCAGCCCACGGGCGCTACCGATGGAGATGATTCTGTCGTCTTCACCGTGCCAATGAAGGACCGGGATGGTGATATTTCCCAGCGGGACTTTCCAGGGAAACTGCAGGCGCAAATATTCATCGATAAGAATTTTAGCCCCCTGGAAGTGGCTACGCCGCATGCTTTTGATCAAACGCCCCAGCAAGTCAGGGTTACCCAGCACCGCCTGATCGTGCTCACAGAGCGACTTGGCCAATTTGGCAAAGTACTTCTCGGGGGCGTGTTGCACGCCGCGCAATCCCAACCTGCCCATCAACACAAACAGGCGTGGGTCACGACGAAAAAGGCGAAGGAACATTTTGTGTAGACGATCCAGCTTGTCGAGCTCGAAATGTTCGATGGGCACCGTGCTGGCAAGAATCCCCAGGCGATCAAACAACGCTGGATGCTGAGCCGCCGCACACAGCGCATAGGGGCCACCACCACAGTAGGCTGCCATGGCCGGGCGCTGGATTTTCAGGTGATTGCACAGGGCTTTAATGTCGTCACCGAAATCACGGAATTCAAAATTGGCCTTATAGGTGGAAATACCATATCCGGGGCGCACGATCATGATCATGCGTAAGCCTTTTTCCCGGTACCAAGCCTCAAACACCGTATGATCTGGCACCGCTCCGCCCAGGTTATCCAAGGTCAGTACCGGGCGCCCTCCCGGGTCACCGTATTCATACCAGCTGAGCACCCGATCATCCGGCAGGTTCAGGGTGAATTCTCGCTCCTGCTGCACTTGAGGCAAGCGAGCTGCCTGTACCAGCGCATGCCCCATGGCCTGGCTGACCAACTGCACCTGACTGCTGGCATTAAGTTTACTCATGGTGGATTTCAGCTGAGTACGTGCTGTGTGCACACTGATATTGAGTAGCTCGGCACTCTGATTCAGGTTGCCGACCTTGCACAGCAGGTGCAGCAGCCGGGCTTCCGCGTGAGTAATATGAAAGACGGATCGGAGCATGTCCGGCGACGGGGTCACCATACTCTGCCCGGCCAGCACCCAGACGATAGTGCGCACCTGGGAGATGCTGCCCGGCGCATCGGATTTTTCCACCGGCAGGCATAACAACGACACAGAGTCTTGCCGGGAATTGAGCAGCTGGGTTTCCCGCCCCGCTTCCAGAGAAATCACCCGTTTGAGTGACTGGCGCAGCTCCCGGTCGCTGAAATGCAAAGAGCGATCGGGCAGGATCTCCACCGGCCCGCTGGAGAGCACTTGCTCGGCGACAGGATTGCACTCGAGCACGCCCATTTGCTCATCCAGCATCAGCATGGGCCAGGGCATCTGGTTATACATGTCATTGAGGATGCGGGTGCGATCTTCCAGCGCATGCATGTAAGCACTGCTACGCACAGCGCGATCCAGGTGGTTGATCAGTATCTCGACGTCGGCAGGGGTTCTCTGGGTATCAATCTCTGTGCCGCCGGATTCGGACGACGCGTCTGCGGGAACGTCTGTCCAGCCGGTAATGGTATCGACCAGATCGACCCAATCCCCCGGTGAAAGTGCGGTCTCGTAAATTTGCCCAATTAGCTCATCATTATCCGTGTCGCTCACCACCGCCCACCTGCCCCGCCCACCACTCATTAACCTTCATCATAGAAAGGGGGTATCAGGGGGGCAAGCGTTTCGGACCACCGTTCGCTTTGCTCAATCGCCCGCCAATGCAGTGATTACAGCGACATGCCTGTGCACCAGCCGTTGGCCCAGGCCCACTGGAAGTTAAAACCGCCCAGTTGCCCGGTCACATCCAGCACTTCACCAATGAAATGCAGACCGGGTACGGTTTTCACTTCAAAGGTTTTTGAGGAAATGGCATCGGTATCCACCCCGCCCAGCGTCACTTCCGCGGTGCGATACCCTTCGGTGCCAGAGGGTTTGAACGCCCAGCCTTTCAAGGTCGCAGCAACACTGGCCAGCCGTTCATTACTGAACTGCTGAAGATTGCCCTGCCAACCGAATTGATCCGCCAGCGCAGCGGCCAGTCGCTGGGAAAAATACTGACGTAACCAGCGCTCCAATCCACGGTTGGGATGCGCCCGACGTTCTTCCACCAACTCGGCGAATGGATCTGCCACCTGGGGCAACCAATCCACCGTCACCGGCTGGCCCGGCGTCCAGAAGCTGGATACCTGCAACATGGCAGGCCCGGACAGACCGCGGTGAGTAATCAGCATCGGTTCGCTAAAAGACGCACCAGCGGTTTGTGCCACTACATCAGTGCTGATGCCGGATAAGGCGGCTAACCAGGCCTTGTCATCCGGCTGCAGGGTAAACGGCACCAGCCCGGCGCGGGTGGGTAATACGTTAAGCCCGAATTGCTCCGCCAATTGGTAACCAAAACCGGAAGCGCCCATGGAGGGAATCGACAGCCCTCCGCAGGCCACCACCAGTTTTGCGCATTGAACGGTGCCTGCACTGGTGCTCAGGGCAAAGCCCGACGCGGTTTGCTTTACGCGGCGAATATCAGTCTTCAAGCGGATCTCAGCACCGGCCCACTCACATTCTGTCAGCAAGATGCCGAGAATTTCTTTGGAGGAATCCGCGCAGAACAATTGCCCCGGGGCCTTTTCCACATGCTCAATACCGTGGCGTTCCACCAGTTCCACGAAATGCCAAGGACTGTAACGTTTAAGGGCAGACTTGCAGAAATGCGGGTTGGCGGAGACGAAATGCTCCGGGGTGGTATTCAGGTTAGTGAAGTTGCAGCGCCCGCCGCCGGACATGAGGATTTTCTTTCCGGCCTTGTTGGCATGGTCCAACACCAACACACGATGCCCCTGATACGCCGCCGTGGCCGCACACATCAGCCCCGCTGCGCCGGCACCGATAACCACCACATCGACTTGGGTTGTGCTTGCCCCTGCTTTATCTGACATGAAACCACCAGCCTGAATCCGGCCGGCAAGGATAACGGGGATGCACCGCTAGTGCCATCGGTGCCGCAGAGCTGCATCTGCAGCTCTGCCTAATGGGTTTACCCGGTTTTCTGTGATTGGACTGTATCTACCCTTCCTTAGAGATCCGGGGCCAGCCCCGCCGAAAGAGCGGGCCACCCCCTGATCGATAAAGTCAGTGATGTCCGCCACTGGCAGCGATTTGCTCCCCGGGCAACCAGTCCACTACGCCTTTTACAGCCACGGGTTTGCCGTCCACCGTGACCGGCAAAGACCAGGTTGCCACTCGAGCACGATTTCCCGCTTCGATCACTTCTCCCGGTGCCCGTAGAGACCCGTAGGCCGCGCGGGGTTCTGTCCAGGTGTAACGTGAGCCACCTGCCACTTTCACCCACTGGGGCTCTCCAGCCTCCCGGTTGGCGTTCATGAAACTGCCGCTAGGGCCGATACGTAAATGAGGCACTCCCTTGGCATCAGCCACCATCACCGGCTTGCCGCTTTGGTTGTGAATGTGCACCGCCGGCACGGTACCGGGAGACAACCCTACGGTAACCCCGGCAACGGGGGTCGCATCCGAGGTTAGCCGCGAATGAAAGGAGCCAGGTGGTAAGGGTTCATAACGAAAAGCACCGGCCAGGGCTGACTCTTCGCCATCAAACCGCACCGGCACCGACCATTCCGACAAGCGCGCGGGCTTGCCATCATGCTCTACTTGGTGGGGCACCTCGATGTCTTCCGTACGCAGCCTCGGATCAAACCAGCCCCAGTTGGGTTTCTTGTGCACCAGCGCCCAGCGTGGCTCTGCATCCTGCGTCACCCCTTTCGGGAGCGGCACGCCACGAGCGGCTGTCTGGCTACGGTACCAGGCAGGGCTGGCCAGATCCGCCTGCACACCCTGCTGGTTGATTCGCAGAAAGCTTCGCCCTTGTGCATCAAGAATGTCCAGCGTCCGGGCACTGTCGTTGGCAACCACGATCTGTGGCGCCACTGTAGTCTGTACCTGAGCATCAATACTTTTCAGCGTAGCCGGCAGCGGATCCATACGGGCTTTGACCGCCTTGGCCTCCGGCCCGTGAGCCACAAGCAAAGCCGGAACCGTCACCAGCACAGCACCTAACGAGCGGGCCAACGCACGCGAAGGATTAAACGAAAATAAAGGCATCCTCATCACTCCTTAGCGTTGAGCCATCAAGCCCGGGCTTTCTTCAGGCAACATCACCTGTACCGGCGCAGAAACGGACGGCACCACCATGTTGGAGCCATCGCTGGCGATACGGTTAACAAACAACATGTAATGACCGGCCGGAAGCACCGCAGCATTTTCCGGAATTTGTACGCTCACATTGCCGCCACTAACGGTATGCGGGAGCACCACGTTGCGCTGATCCCCATCAACCAGATGGGTCAGACTGGTACGACGCACCAATATCACTTCATTGATTGCGGCCGCATCATCCACGGCGATGTCGATGGAGTCACCATGATCCACTTCACTCGGAGCCTGCTGGATTTCAGGACGATCCTTGAATACATACGGCGGACTATATATTTCAAACGAAGGATCACGACCATCATTCGGTGACAGCCCCAGCTCTTCCAGGTTAAGACTGAACAGGTAGGCCGTGTTGATCGGCGCGTGCCCGCCGATCAACAGACGACCATCAGGCAGCAGTAACGCGGTGTTGTGGTAGGTGCGCGGATTCAATGAGGTCGCCATTTCCGTCCACTCACGGGTTTGCGGGTCATACCGCTCGGTGGTTTGTACAGGCGTAGCCGAACCCGGTAGCACGACTTCATCCCTGTTAGCACCGTTAAACGCCATCACCGAACCATCAGGCAGCAATACCCCGGTGGAAAACCAGCGCGGGCCGTTCAGGTTGCCGACAATCTCTGAGGAGTAACGCATCCCTGTTTCGGTATCTGCGTTCACATTCACTGTGTCCAGACGGCTATTGGGGACCGCCAGGTAACTGCCCGGGCTGGAGGCGGCAACTGCGCCGAGCACGCCACCAGCAGTAAGGAACTGTGCTTCGCTGTAGGCGCCGCTTTCACCTTGGCGCAGCGGCATCATGATAGAGAAGCTGGAACCACGGAAACCTGCGCCGATTAAACGGTTGGCCACCTGCGGGTCCGCAACATCGCCAAGCAGGTTCTCGACCTGCTCCAGACTGCCAAGCGGGTCACCCAGCAAGTTGGTAAGTAGCCCCTCTCCTGTCCCGATCAAGTCCTCTACCAGGTTCGGGCTGGTAAGAGTAAGAGCAGAAGTAATACGCTCCAGACCCAGCTCATCGAGCTGCACATTCAGGCCCGCGTAGCCAAGGTCAGCCCAGAGCTCCTCTTGCGGGTCATACACCGAGACGAAGTTCCACTGGGCCTGATTGTATGACTGGCCAAAGGGATTAAAAGCCTGCCCGCCAGCGTTATAGAATACTTTGCCGTTAGGCAGTAGGTGCAGGCGGGGATACAACGGCAACGCTTTACCCGCGGTGCTGTCCAGTCCCTCAAGCGGACGGTCTCCATTCTCGGACCAGGTCCCCGCTTCCAAATCATAGGTTTCACTGGTGCGCACATTATCGGCAGATTGCAGCAGTTCACGCAGCCCTTCGCTTTCTCCACCCAGCAAAGCACCGGTATAAACCGGCTTGAGCAGCTTGGTTACCCCGCTAGCCACGAAGACATCACCGTCGGGCAAGGTCACCATGCTGGGGTACCAACGACCATGATTCATGTGGCCGGTCTGGGTCCAGCTGTTGTCCTCAGGATTGAAAATACGAGCGTCTTTGAGGCCTTCCAGCTCCACTACGCCGATATCGTCGGGCACGCTGATTTCACCGAAATTACTGGGCAAAGGAATTTCTGTATCGATGGAGCCCAGCACATCACGGGCCGGAGGAAAGACCGAGCCAAGGGACGGTTCAGTGTAATAATCCGTGCCACCCACAGCCATGATTCGGCCATCAGCCAGCTGGATAACATCGGCACAGAATAACGCGCCATCATTGCCTTCCGTGCGCTCCGCGTCGCTCAATTCACCGCCCGGCAACAACGTATCACTGTCGTTTCCGTCCACATTGGCGCCACCACGTACAGGCGAGGGCCGCTGCCAGGAGATTTCATCGTTGGCACCGGCGGGGCCGAAATTGAGTACTCGCGTTTGGTCGTTAACCGCGACGAAACCGAATTCAGCGACAATTGAGAACTCGACGTTTTCAGTCCCTTCCAAGGCATTGAAATACACCAGACGGTTATCTGGCAAAAGCGCCATGGAGCCGGCAGCAGGCTTACAACGCAATGCCCCATCAGCATCTTCAAGACACTTGTCTTCGGTCGTCACCACCTTCAAGTCTTCACCGGTGGTCGAATCGCTGTAGCGAATGGTTGGCTCTGCAAACGGGCCATCGAATTTACCTAACAGGCATTCATCCCCTTCACAGCTGTATTCACGACCAGCGAAAGAAGACGCCTGCGGAGCCGGCGCAGGTGCCATGGGATCATCAGGATCGCTGCCCTGGGAACCATCGCCTTCTGTTGGGCTTGGTTCAGGGCTGTTACTGGTGGGGTCAGAATTGTTGGTGCCCGCGGAACTGCCGCTACCGCTTGAACTGCCGCTGCCGCCACAGGCTATCAGCGCCGCGGTCAGCAAGCCCAACCCAGCAAGTCGCTCTAGGTTCTTCATTGGTATCTCTCCCGAATTAATTGTTATCCACGCCCGACACAAAGAAACGCTTTGTATACGCCGCATTTCGGGAGTCTGCGCTCGGGAAAACAGCAACGTCATGGTCAAAGTTGGCAGCCTTACTACACGACGACAGTTATTCACCGCCGCGCCATCGGGCTTAACAAAAAAACTGCCAATATTTCACGCGCTACTGACACATGAAGGAGAAATGAAGGATTGAAACGTAAAATGAGGTGTTTAAAGAGACTATCGTGCTAACAATGCAGACACACTGCAAAGCCACTTAATAACGGCGTGATCCTTCTGGCGATGCCACGGGCTGTAGCAACGCAATGAGGCGAACAAAAGGAAAGTCGTGCAGAAAATATTCCGCGGAAGACATTAGCTTAATGAACGGCGACATTCGCCGCCGGGCACATGGCTTGTCTTCCCGGAATCTGGCTTGCGTTATTGAGTAACGCCAGCCATCAATTACTGAATAACGGAAAGTTCGGCGGTGGCGCCGTAGTGTTCGCTGGTCGCTTTGATCGCGGCAGCGCCATTGGCCACCTGAATGTCGTTGCGATAGCTGCCACTGCTCATGACCTGCTCGCCCGGCACTACGCGGGTGCCTTGCGGCGCATCATTCTGCACAATAGGAAGTTGTTCCTGCCGATCACTGCTGC
>OJEN01000169.1_pt1 | contig 24644 bp, 29 predicted proteins | sample 1593351 | NCBI WGS metagenome assembly OJEN01 (sample SAMN05416777, study PRJEB24817) | seawater metagenome | isolation source: Sea water | place: Canada:Atlantic | collected 2013-11 | reverse complement strand
GGATCGCCACGGGCGTCCTGCTGGTGACGCTTGTGACCGGGGCCATGGGCTATACTATCGCCTCGGCGGTGCTGACCTATCAGGATCTCGGCTTCGGGGCCGAGATCGACTTTGCATATATCGCGCAGAACTACATTGCGATCCTCGATCGCCGCCCGGAGGACGCGCAACTTATTCACCTGATCATCGGCAGCTTCGCCGCCGCCGGCCTGATGCTGAGCCTCGCCCTCTCAGGGTCCGCTCTGACACGCTTTGGCCAGACCCATTGGCAGACCGCGCGCGAGATGAAGGCCAATGGCTTCTTCGGGGCGCCAGGGGCCGGGTTCATCCTCGGCAAGCTGGGGGCGCCGGGCTCCCGCGCCAATTACATTTGCTCCAAGGTTTTTCCGCATGCGCTGATCGTGGCGCCCACGGGCCGTGGCAAAACCACGGGCTTTGTCATTCCGAACCTGCTGACCTGGCAAGGCTCTGCCGTGACGCTCGATGTGAAGGGCGAGTGTTTCGAGGCCACGGCCCGTCATCGCGCAGCACAAGGTGACAAGGTTTATCGCTTTGCCCCCACCGATTGGGAGGGCAAGCGCACGCATCGCTACAACCCGCTCTTGCGCATCTTCGAGCTGAAAGATCCCGCGCGCCAGCAGATGGAATTGCAGCTTCTTGCGACGCTCTTCCTGCAGAGCGACAATGACCGGGTGCAGGGCCTCCTCAAGGGCGGGATCGATCTCTTCGTGGCGGCAGGACTGCTGGCCTTCCAGCGCAAGCGCCCCACCTTGGGCGAGATCTACCGCATCGCCGCCTCGGGCGGGAACAAGCAGAAGGAGTATTTCGCGCGGGGCCATGAGGTGGACAACAGGGCCGCCAAGCTGATCTTCACGCGGCTGGCCTCGACCAACAACGATACGCTGACCTCTTATGTTTCGCTCCTGATGACCTCGGGGCTCGACCAATGGCAGAACCCGGCCATCGATGAGGCGACGGCAGTCTCGGACTTTGATTTCCGCACGATCCGCAAGAAGCCTTTTTCGGTCTATCTCGTGGTCCAGCCGCTGATGGTGAAACCCCTCGCGCCGCTGATCCGGCTCTTCTTCTCCGATCTCCTCTCGGCGATGCAGGAAAAGGACCCCGGGCCGGATGAGCCGTGGCCAGTGATGATCATGCTCGACGAGTTCAATCGCTTGGGCAAGATGCCCATCGTGGTCGAGAGCATCGAGACCCTGCGCACCTATCGCGGGCATTTGGCTGTGGTCACGCAAACCATCCCCGCCCTCGATGAAATCTATGGCGAGAACACCCGGCGCGCCCTGCAGGGCAATGCCGGCGTGAAACTCTACCTGACGCCTTCGGATGAAAAAACCGTCGAAGAGCTGAGCAAGGCGGTCGGCAAGACCACGAAGACCGTCATCACGCGCTCCCAGTCCATCGGCAAGAACCCCTTCGAGGGCCGCAGCCAATCCACACGGACCGAAGAAAGCTCGCTGTTACCCGAAGATGAAGCGCGCCGCCTGCCACTCGATGAAATTGTCATGGTCATCGATGCCCAGATGCCGGTTCGTGCAAAGCGGATCCAGTACTTTGACGATCGGCTGTTCAAGGCGATCCACGCGGCGCAATCAGGCGAGTTGCCGTTTCCGAAGCCGGGGGACAGGGGACCGCAGGGCACGCTGCCGCTGAGTGTGCGCGCCATGCCGATGACGCCGCCGTTGGATGGGCCAGGGGGAACAGAAGCCGATGTGGAGAGGGCAAGCCAGGCTGGCGATGGTCAACCGTCAGGCCAAGCCGACGCCGCTCCAAAGAAGACCGCGCCTGTCGTTCAAGCCGTCATCACCGAGGAACAGCGTCAGATGGAGATGGATTTTGGGAGCCAGATTGCGGTTGCCGAGTCAGTGGGCGTGGATGATGAGGCGCAGATGCGCTCTGCTGTCGATGGATTGGATGATATGGAAGCGATGTTGCGGGAGGGGTGGGAGTAAAAAGCTGGTTGCTCGATAGGGTGGCGAGGATGGTAAGTCTGTCGGGCAGGGCGAATTCCGTTGAATAACTCTTATACAGCGCGCCGGCCGCAAATTTCGCAGAACAAAATTCTGAATCGCTCAGTTTTCGGCGGCGTCACGTGGCGCAATCAGCTCGTCGGGGAGCGGCTTCCTACATTTCCTAAATTCGCAGTTGCAGAAAGGAGTTTTTCCACAGAATCGGCGGGAGCGGACCCTCAGTCTGGTTCACGCTGCCGGACCTTGGGGGACTATCCTGAATTTTGTGCGCTGACGTGGTAACTGCTCACAGAGGAGACCCACGTATGAGCATCGACAAAGACTTGCTGGACCGTCTGATGGAAGGGCGTTCACCCGGTGACCTGTTTGGCAAGAGCGGCATCCTGGCGGAGCTGACCAAGGCGCTGGCGGAACGCGCGCTGAGCACAGAGATGGATGTCCATCTCGATGAAGAGCGCGCAGATGATGCGCCTGAGGGCCAGAACCAGCCGCCCAATCGGCGCAATGGCAGCAGCCAGAAGACCGTGACCATGGACAGCGGCAAGGTGGTTCTGGACATTCCCCGCGACCGGAACGGCACCTTCGATCCGATGCTGATCGCGAAGTATCAGCGGCGCTTTCCTGAATTCGACCGCAAGATTGTCAGCATGTATGCCCGGGGAATGACGACCCGAGAGATCCAGGGGCATATCGAGGAAATCTACGGCGTCGAGGCCTCGCCCAGCCTGATTTCCGCGATCACCGACGCGGTCATGGAGGAGGTCACCGCCTGGCAGAACCGCCCGCTGGAGCCGTGCTATCCGATCGTCTTCATGGACGCGATCCGGGTCAATATCCGCAGCGACGGGGCGGTCTCGAACAAGGCGGTCTTCGTAGCCCTCGCGGTGCTGCCGGATGGCACGCGGGACGTTCTGGGCCTGTGGTTTCAGGCCAATGAGGGCGCGAAGTTCTGGGCCAAAGTGCTCAGCGACCTGCGCAACAGGGGCGTCCAGGACATCCTCATCGCCGTCGTGGACGGGCTGAAGGGCTTTCCCCAGGCCATCGAGGCCGCATTCCCCCAGACTCGGATCCAGACCTGCATCGTCCATCTGCTGCGTCATTCCATGAACTTCGCCAGCGACAAGGACCGCAATGCCGTCGCCGCCGCCCTCAAGGCGATCTACACGGCCGTGGACGTCGAGGCGGCAGAACTGGCTCTGGCTGAGTTCGAGGACAGCGATCTGGCAAGGCAGTATCCGGCGATCGCGCCGAGCTGGCTCCGGGCCTGGAACGAGGTCATCCCGTTCCTCGATTACCCGCCCGAGGTCCGCAGGCTGATCTACACCACGAATTCCATTGAGGCCTTGAACTCGAAAATTCGCCGTGCCGTCAGAACCCGAGGTCATTTCCCAAGCGACGACGCTGCGGCGAAATTGATCTATCTGGCGCTCAATGCTACATCGACCGAGTGGAAGCGTTCGGTCCGCGAATGGCACGCTGTCAGATCTCAGCTTGCCATCATGTTCGAAGACCGCTTCCCGATGGCGTAAGAAAACGCGTCACGCACAAAATTCTGCACAGTCTCGGGGCGGACGCCGGACGAAGATCAAACTGCGACCCTGAACAGCCTGCCCACCATCGCCGTGGCTGCCATCGCGGCACCGCCCCAGAACGTGACCCTGACTGCGCCGCGCAAAAGCCCGGCACCGCCCGCCATCGCGCCAAGCAGGGCCAGAAAGAAAATGGTCGCGATATAAACATAAGTGCCTATCTGTCCGGAGGGGGCAAAAAGCACGATGAGCAGTGGCGGAAATGCGCCGAGCGCGAAGGTCAACGCCGAGGTGAACGCGGCGAGCAAGGGGCGCGCCGTAGCCAGTTCCGTGATCCCCAGTTCCTCACGTGCGTGGGCGGCGAGGGGATCGTGCGCGGTCAGTTGCCGGGAGACCTCGGCCGCCACATCATCGCTGACGCCCCGTGCGGTAAATGTCGCGGCCAGTTCGCGCAGTTCGCCATCGGGTTGATCTGTCAGCTCGCGACGTTCACGGGCAAGATCGGCCTGTTCCGTGTCCGCCTGCGAACTGACAGATACGTACTCACCCGCAGCCATCGACATTGCCCCGGCGACCAGTCCGGCCGTTCCGGCCAAGAGGACTTCCGACGCGCTGCCTGCGGCGGCCGCAACGCCGACGATAAGGCTGGCGGTCGAAACGATGCCGTCATTCGCACCCAGAACCGCGGCACGCAGCCAGCCGATACGCGAAACGTTGTGGCTTTCTTTGTGTTGACCTCTCACAGTTCCACCTCAATCATCATTCTGATGGCCATCACTGGCCAGAAGTTCTTCCAAAAATACGCTGAACAACTGTGCGCGGCTCTCGACGCCCGCTTTTGAATAGATGCGCGCCGATTGCGCCCTGATGGTTCCGACCGCGGTTCCGCGAAACTCAGCAATTGTTTCGTTGTCGAAACCCTTGAGAATGAGCAGTCCCACATCCTTTTCCGATGGCGTCAGATGCCAATCTTCAAAGAACGCATCTATAATCTCCGCCATCTCGCCGCGTGCGCCACGCAAGCCGCGATCCAGTTGCTCCATACGGCTCATGACTCCTCGCAGTTCGATCATAAGAAAAACAACGCCGACAATCAAAACGAGTGTTGCGCCCGCTTCCATGTAGAAATGGACCTCGTTGAGGTATTTGTCCGCTTTGAAATCAGCGATGACATCGCTAAAGAAAAAGGCTGCACAGAGTGCCTGCAACAAAATGATGACGGCGAGCGTCAACGCCCGCCGTTTATCTTTTTTGGATAATTGCAAACTGTTTTTCATTCGACCGGTCTATCATTGGGGATGCGCTTGCGACCGTGTATCATTGCCTGCACCAGCGGAACACCCGAGTGCCATGTGTCGAAGATGACGCCGAGAATATGTGCCGCGATTGAGACCAGTAACCACTCATAGGCCAGCTCGTGGACCCTCTCCACCCATGTGATACCGAAGAATTTTGAAGTGCCCATCATATAGCCGGTCGTTCCGATCACCAGCAGCGTCGTCCAGATATTATAGACCATCAAGGCTCCGAGCGGGTTATGAGACAGGTGTACGGTTTTGTCTCCCCTGCGCATGTTTCGCAGGTAGTTCAGCGCACGGAACGGATTAGGCGGGAAGGCCGAGAACCGCGCAGGACGCGTTCCGATAATGCCCCAAAACAATCTGACCCCCACAAGCACCAGCATCGTATAGCCAGCCCACAGGTGGATTGTGCTGTCTTTTGCAACGATGGCCGCATTGATCAGAACCATCAGGACGACGCCCCAATGAATCAGACGGATCAGAGGGTCCCAGACCTGAACCGTTTTGACGTTGCGGGCGCTTTCGCGCCCGCTGCCGAGATCATGTTCCTTCAGCATGACGAAATCACTTCGCCACAATTTTCGTAACCTGACCGGTCGCAGGATCGACAAACACTTCGCTGAGTTTGTCACCCATTACGGCATAGGCCTCGATCTCACCGTCTTCCATCTTCACCTTGCGAACCTCATAGCCCATCTCCACAAGGCTGGCCTTGACCTCATCCATCGTTGTGCCGAGCTGGGCGTCCTGGGTTACTTCGGCTGCAAAGGCCGGGAGGGCGACGACCATGGCGGTGGCAATCAGAAATTTACGCATTGATTTATCCTTTCAGGTTGCATCGCGACGAATTCGCAACGATGTCATCCAGATGCAGTCAAAGGTTGACGGCGAATAGTCGCGGTGAGCTTATAACGCCCTGGATAAGCGCTAGCGTATGGGGTCCAGCCAGAACGGTTCTATCTGCCAGTGGCAGAAACGGTTGGGTCTTGGCAGTTTTCCCCCTCATCCTAGGTCTGCTTCGAGCCCTCTTTTCCCGATGCCACGCTGCGGACGTAGCTTGCATTGCCGTCTCAGAAATGCGTGGCCCAGCGGGGATGGCTCTCGTCGATTATCAAGGCGTGGCTGTGCCTGCGATGCCCTTGCAGATGGGGGTGATCAAGCGGCAGGTTGTCGTGGGTGTGCTGGACCTCGACAGGATCGTTTGCGGGCCAGAGCTTCAATGCAACAAGCATTCCAATGCCAGCGAGGAGGGCCAGTCCGGCCAGCGCGGGAATGACGCCGTAGACCGTCAGCAGCCAACCCGACAACGGATAGGTCACCAGCCAGCAGGCGTGCGACAGCGCGAATTGCGCCGCGAAGAGTGCCGGGCGATCTCCGGCATGGGCGGAACGGCGCAGCAACCGGCCCGAAGGGGTGAGGACGGCGGAATACCCAAGTCCCATCAGCAACCAGGCTGCCAGTAGGATCGTCCAGCCGATTCCGGCTACCAGAACTGTCACTCCCAGCCCCAGAAGTGTCGCTACCATCAGCAGCGCGCCGCCGAACATCACAGGCCGGTCCGGCAACGCATCCAGAAGACGCGGGAGGACCAGCGCGGCCGTCATGGAACCCGCGCCGAAGGCGAACATCGTCCAGGCCAGTGCACTCTCGGACAGGCCGAGCTCTCCGCGCACCAGAACGACGGTATTGACCAGCACCATCGCGCCTGCCGCCGCCCCCGCGAGGTTCAGGGCCAGAAGCCCGCGAAGACGGGGCGTGGCAAGATAGATGCGGATGCCGCGCGTGGTGCGGTCATAGACGCCGCGCGGCACGGATGGACGGGGGCTCGGCAGCAGTACCGAGACGACCAGGAGTGCCGAGGCGGTAAAACCGACCACTGTGCCGATGAACAGCGCGTTGTAAGACATCACTGCCAACAGAAGCGCGGCTAGGGTCGGGCTGACGATGTTTTCCAGATCGTAGGCCAGCCGTGACAGCGACAACGCGCGGGTGTAGCGCGCCTCTTCGGGCAGAACGTCCGGGATCGTCGCCTGAAATGTTGGCGTGAAAGCGGCGGAGGCCGATTGCAGCAGGAAGATCAGCACATAGACCTGCCAGACCTCGGTCACGAAGGACAATGCCAGCGCGACACCGGCACGCACCAGATCAAGCGTCACCAGCAGCGCGCGGCGCGGCACACGGTCCGCGAACGCCCCGGCAATGGGTGCGATGCCCACATAGGCCACCATCTTGATCGTGAAGACCGTGCCGAGGACCAGCGCGGCCCCGTCGTCTGCAAGATCGAAGGCCAGCAGACCGAGCGCGACCGTTGCGAGTCCGGTTCCCAGAAGCGCAACGACCTGCGCCAGAAACAGATGACGGTAGGTGCGGTCGGAAAGGATATCGAGCATGGCGTGCCTCAGAGATAGCGGGCGATCGTCCGCAGTTCGGCGCGATCTGTTTCGGAACCTTCGACGTTCAGGCAATGATCCATATGGTCATGGATCAGCGCCCGCTTCGCGTTCGTAATAGCCTTTTCGACCGCCTGCATCTGTTGGGCGATTTCGAGGCAGGGCTTGCCTGCCTCGATCATCTCGATCACGGCGCGCAGGTGGCCGTCAGCACGTTTCAGCCGGGCGACGAGGGCGGGATGACTTGCATGAACCGGGGAATCTGTCATATGAAAGGCTTATCCTCCCCTGGGGGATAGAACAAGATGGTTCCGCGACGCACCACGCGAGCGACGAGCGGGCAGGCAGGCAGGCAGAGTTGATGGCAACCTTACGGACAATCGGAAAGGCCGCGTTCGCGACGCTTCTCTGCATGGCCGTGCTCCTCTGGTCGGTAACGCCAACAACCTCGCATGCACCCGCGATCCTCGACGTGCTTCAGGAGCACGCGGAGATGATCGCCGAGCACGGGCATTCGCACGGTCTGGAAGAAGACCTGGCCTGGGCCATGCACGGGCACAGCCACGACAGTATAGATCACGATCACAGTCAGGCGGTCGTGCCTGGGCCCGATCTGTCGCCGCAGCCGCTCGATATCTACAGAACCGCATGGCGGCTGAGTTCGGCCACGTCGAACACGTTAAGGATAAACCAGATCGAACGACCTCCGCGCGTCTGATCAACCGCGCCATCGGCGTGTTCCATTCGATCATCAGCACATACGCGGAGTTCAATCCATGACTACAGTCCACCGGGGCTGGACCGATCCCGGCATACGCCGGATCGTGATCCTGTCCTTCATTACGCTGTCAGCGCTCGTTCTGACTGCGGGCCACGCGCTTGCCCATAACGTCACCGAAGGTGACGCGGGCTACATCCAGGAAATCTGGGGGGTAAACATCATTCCCTTCATGTATCTCGGTGCCAAACACATGGTGACGGGTTACGACCACATCCTGTTCCTGCTTGGCGTCGTCTTCTTCCTCTACAGGATGAAGGACGTGGGCATCTATGTGAGCCTCTTCGCCCTCGGGCATTCGACCACGATGCTGGCGGGCGTCTGGTTCGGATGGGGCATAAATGCCTATATTATCGACGCCATCATCGGCCTTTCAGTCGTCTACAAGGCGCTCGACAATCTCGGCGCCTACCAACGCTGGTTCGGGTTCCAACCCAATACCAAGGCCGCGACGCTGATTTTCGGCTTCTTTCACGGCACCGGCCTCGCCACCAAGATTCTCGACTACGAGATCGCTTCGGACGGTCTGCTGGCTAATCTTCTGGCGTTCAACGTCGGAGTCGAGCTTGGCCAGATCATGGCGCTTGCCGTGATCCTCATCGTCATGGGCTTCTGGCGGAAGTCCCCGAACTTCTTCCGCCAAGCCTACACCGCCAACGTCGTCATGATGTCCATGGGGTTCATCCTGATGGGCTTGCAAATCACCGGCTATTTCGTAGCCACCTGAGAAATTGGAGACCAAAATGTTCAACGCAGAAAAACCGAGCCTCGAAGAATTGCCAAGCTCCGCGCAGCTGATCCGTTCCACCGCCATCGCGGCCGCCAGCGCCGTCGCGATCCTCGTGACCGTCGTGTTGCCTGCTGAATACAACATCGACCCGACCGGGATCGGTGGAGTCCTCGGTCTGGCGGAGATGGGCGAGATCAAGACCCAGCTCGCGGAAGAGGCCGAGGCCGACAGGCTGATGGAGCTTGAAGCAGAGGAACAATCGAGCCTGATGAACGATATTTTCGGGCTCTTCGTCGGCGCGGCACACGCACAAGAGGCCGAAGTCTGGCGCGACGAGATAACCTTCACTCTAGCACCTGGTGACAGTGCCGAATGGAAGCTGGTGATGGAAGAAGGCCAGACGGTGGAATATCGGATGCTCGTTGAAGGCGGTCGCGTGAACTTCGACATGCATGGCCACGGCGGCGGCAACTCGATCACCTATGAGAAAGGCCGCGGCTCCACCGGCGACGAAGGCGAGATCGTCGCCGCCTTCGACGGCGAACACGGCTGGTTCTGGCGCAACCGCGACAGCGAGCTCGCCACCGTGACCGTTCAGGTTCGCGGTGAATATGCCGAATTCAAAGACGCCAGTTGAACTCAGGGGCTACCACTGCCGAATCGCGTGGAGTTGGTGGCCCCTACTCATTCAGGCGGGCGGCCAGTTCTGCGCACATCACAGCGATGAAGTTTGTGAGTTCTCGAAACAGAAGCGCGTTGTTGCGCAGACCAGATCTGGCCCAACGAGAGTAGCTTGTCAGTTGATACAAAGTGCAACCGTAGCAGGCACTCTCGGCCCGAAAGGACTGCCGACTTGTTAACGAAAATTTGCCCTTGAACCTCTAGCCACTAGAAGTCCTATGTTTTCAAGGAGAACATATGCCGTTCTTGCCATCAATCGCCGGTGAGAACCGAAAGGGTACGACATGCTGACAAGACGACACTTCATTCAAACAACAACGGCGCTATTTTCTGCGACCGTTCCCGGCGTGGCTTTTGCCGACACTTGGCCCACTGAGGCGCAGAAGGCTGCGTGGGACGCACAGGTGACGCCTCAGAATTATGTTGCCGAGACTTCCAACCCATGGGGATTGCACCCGCGGTTCCTACCGCAACGCGTAGTCGCGAAGGCCGGGCTCGTGCCGGGAGATATTCATGTCGATGCGGTCGCGCGATATCTCTACCACATTGAAGAGGGTGGAACCGCGATGCGCTACGGCGTGGCGATCGCGAGGGGGAACCTCTACGAGCCGGGTGTCTATACCATCAAGCGCAAGGTCAGGTGGCCGCACTGGCAACCGACACAGAGCATGATCAATCGCGACCCCGAACTTTATGCTGACATTGCCGATGGCATGGAACCGGGACCGGAAAACGCGCTTGGATCGAGGGCGCTGTATCTCTACGTCGGGGATCGCGATACCCTTTTGCGCATCCATGGCACTCCGAGCCCACGGAGTATCGGTGGCCGCGCAAGTTCGGGCTGCGTACGGATGGTCATGGCTCATATCAATGATCTTTACCCGAACGTCGAGACCGGCTCTACGGCCTATCTTTACTCGGCGGAGGACAGCGTCACTGCCCGCAGCTAAGCCAAGCAGCGGACGGCAAACGCAATTAAGTTTCGCGAGGGGTGCAGATACGATTGCCGTTCGCCGTGCGCAGCGGCAGCAAGGTTGTTTCTACGGGGCCGCTGTGTTTGTACCAGTAGCACCCGTCTTCCGGTACCAAGCGCGCAGTTGCAACATCCTGATCCGGGGCAGCCATTGCAATCACGGCTTCGGGAACGCTGTCCCGCTGGTCTGCCGCGTCGCCCGGTCCAGGCGGCTGGATTGCGCACCCGGCCGTAAGCGGCAGCGCCACTGCAACCATTATTTTTTGCTTCAGCATCAAAATCCGCATCAAGCTTCCTTTCGTGTCTGTTTTTCTCTCCAGCGGCTCTTCATGCCTCGAGGCATGATAGAGCCGGTCATCGCATCCTCTAGCAATAAAACAATCTGAAATACCACCGTATTTTGCTCTTGAAGCTCTAGCCACTGTAGGGGCTATGTCATGGTAAAGCACCCGAATCCAGAGGTCCATTCATGCCGTCCGACACCCATCGTCACGACCACGATCACGCCGAAGATGCCCAGACAAGCGGCGGCAGCTGCTGCGGGAGCGCCAGAACGTGCGGCGACATCGTTCCGGCGACGCCCGCGCCAGCGGGCGGGCGCAGTTTTCAGGTGTCCGGCCTCGATTGCGCCGAGGAGGTCGCGATCCTGAACAAGGTGGTCGGCCCGAAGATCGGCGGGGCCGAGCATCTCGCGTTCGACGTGATCAATGGACGGATGACCATTCTCGACAGCGCCAAGAGTGTATCGGACGGCGAAATTGCAGAACTGGTCGCAAGCACCGGCATGACCGCCAAGCCCTGGGATGCCGAAAACGCGTCGGTGGACCAGGCGGCCCATATTGCACGCCAGCGGCTGTTTACGGCGCTCAGTGGCGGCTTCTGGGCCGCGGGATTTCTGTGGCACATCATCGAGACCGGCATGGGGGGGGCACTCGGCCTCTTCGCAGGGCACGGCGAAGCGCCGATGCCACTGGTCGAGGCAGGGCTATTCGCGGTTGCGATCCTGTTCGGTGTCTGGCTCGTGGCACCCAAGGCATGGTCGTCCGCACGGCGGCTGTCGCCCGACATGAACCTGCTGATGGTCGTCGCAGTCGCGGGTGCAATTGGCCTCGGCGAATTTTTCGAGGCGGCGACGGTCGCGTTCTTCTTCTCGCTCTCGCTTTTCCTCGAAAGCTGGAGCGTCGGGCGTGCGAGGAATGCGGTTTCAGCTCTGCTCGACCTGGCGCCGCCGACGGCAAGAGTTCTTAATGATAACGGCTCAGAAGCGGACGTTCCGGCTTCTGCGGTTGCTATCAACGCACGTTTCGTCGTGCGCGGCGGAGACCGCATCCCATTGGATGGTGAGGTTGTCGATGGGGCAGGGGCCGTCGATCAGGCGCCAATCACCGGAGAGAGTGCGCTGGTCCCAAAGGAACGGGGCGACGAAGTCTATGCCGGTACGATCAACGGCGAAGGCACACTGACGGTGCGCGCCACGAAGGCCGCCTCGGATACCGTGTTGGCCAAGATCATCCGCATGGTCGGTGACGCCCATGCCCGCCGCGCGCCGGTGGAGCAGTGGGTGGCGAAGTTCGCCCGCATCTACACGCCTATCGTCATGGCTCTCGCCATCGCAATTGCCCTGCTGCCGCCGCTCATTTTCGGTGGGGCCTGGGATTATTGGTTCTACAATGCACTCGTGCTGCTGGTGATCGCTTGCCCATGCGCTCTGGTCATCTCGACACCGGTCTCCATCGTCGCCGCACTCACCGCCTCAGCGCGGGCCGGGGTGCTGATCAAGGGCGGTGCATATGTTGAGGCACCGGGCAAAACCACTGCACTGGCCATGGACAAGACCGGCACGATCACCATGGGCGAGCCCGAGGTGGCGGCGGTGCATCCGCTCGGTAAAGCATCGGCACAAGATCTGATGACCCTCGCCGCTGGGCTGGAGGCACGTTCCTCGCATCCCTTGGCGCGCGCCATTCTCGCGCGGGCAGAAGCCGACGGCATCAAGGTATTCGCCGCGGAAGATACCCGAACCGTTCCGGGCAGGGGACTTGAAGGACGCACAGACGGCCGGTCGATCTGGCTGGGGTCGGACCGGTTTGCCGAGGAGAAGGGTTTCGGCGACGCCATTCCGAAGGATTTGCGCGACCGCATCGAAGGCGCCGGCAGCACTCTTGTCGCCATCGGCGATGAAACCGGTGTGACGGGCATCCTGGAATTGCGCGACCGTATCCGCCCCGACGCCAAGGGCATAGTGGCACAGCTCCACGCGCAGGGCGTGAAGATCATCGTCATGCTGACGGGCGACAACGAGCGGACAGCGCACGCTGTTGCAGCCGAGGTCGGCATCGACGAGGTCCGTGCCGAGCTTCTGCCCGAAGACAAGGTGACAGCCATCGAAGAACTGGTCGAAACGCATGACATGGTGGCCATGATCGGCGACGGGGTGAACGACGCCCCCGCCATGGCGCGCGCGCATTACGCCATCGCGATGGGTGCTGTTGGTTCGGACGCGGCAATCGAGACGGCGGATATTGCCCTGATGACCGACGACCTCGGCAAGGTGCCTTGGCTGATCGGTCATTCGCGCCGGACAATGTCGATTATCCATCAGAACATCGGTATTTCCTTGTCGACCAAGGGCGTTTTCGTTGTCGCTACCGCGTTCGGACTGGCATCGATGTGGGGCGCTATTGCAGCCGACGTAGGAGTGTCATTGCTGGTGGTGGCCAACGCCCTGCGCCTGCTTAACAGCCAAGAGGCCAAGGCGCCGCCGTCCGGCGGTGAACAGGTTGGCGAAGGCTTGGCCAAAGGGGCGCTGGCACATGGTCATTGAACTGGGAGAACGCGGAAAGGAGCCGAGACGGGACATGAGCGTGAAGGGCAGGATGATGTGTCCGGTTTGCGAGGTGCCCTTGAGTATGACAGAACGCCAGGGGATCGAGATCGACTTTTGTCCCGATTGCCGGGGTGTCTGGCTCGACCGAGGCGAACTGGACAAGATCATCGAGCGTTCGGCACCCGATGTGGCGCCTCAGCGGGTGCCTGAGCCGCGCGGCTACAACGATGATCGCGGCTACCGGCGCGGAAAACACGGCGGCGGCGACGGCAAGCACGGCTATCGCCGCAAATCCTGGCTTCACGAGTTGTTCGATTAAGGCCTGCCGTGGCCTCCCTGCCGGTCGCCCTCAAGGCGCTGCGGTAGGCCCGCAAGGCATTCACCGGTGAGCAGGTTGGTCCAGCGATGGCAAAGGCCGCGCTTGCCCACGGACATTGATCACGCAGCATTTGCAAGGTAATGTAGTGTCCATATCAGCCCTCACGAAAGAGGCATCGAGCAGTGAAACCATCCGATTTCCCCGCCGCGCCGTCCTGCTGGGCGGGTTGGCAGCGTTTTTGTCTGGCTGTGCCAGCAAGTTCCGCAGCTATGGCGGACCCGAGGTGACCCGTGTTCGGCTTTACAAGGGGCAGCGTTTGCTTGTTCTGGACGGAGCCGATCGCGTATTGCAAACCTATCCGGTCGGGCTGGGTTTCGCTCCTGAGGGTCACAAGCAATTCGAGGGAGACGGCCGGACCCCGGAGGGCACCTACATAGTAGATAAGCGCAACCCTGAAAGTACGTATCATCTTTCAGTTGGTATCTCTTATCCGAACGAGGCCGACATCGCCTTTGCCGAAGCGCAGGGCCTTTCCCCCGGCGGCGACATTTTCATCCATGGTGGTCCACGCCCGGGCATCGACCCAACGGACGTCCGCGACTGGACAGCTGGCTGCATCGCGGTCACAGATCGGCAGATCGAGGAAATCTATGCAATGGTGAAGGACGGAACACCGATCGACATCTACGCCTGATGGGAGGAGATGATCTTCCGTCAGATCAGGCAAATCGTCGGTACAGGGCCACGTTGATCGCTTCGATGGCGATCACGGCCAAAGTGACGCTCGCCGCCGTGGGCCAGCGCAAGCACCCGGTACGCGTAAGGACACTACAATATGTGTCCAGCCGTGGCAGTGGCGAAACAGGCGGGCCCTAGCGGAGAAGAATACGTCTGGTCTCATGTCGAATTCAATCTATCCGAGGGCATAGACGATGGTCACGACGGTAATCATGACAACCATGAACATGGAGGATGCGCCAAGGGCGAGCGTACGGCCCATGTCCCGGTTCGGCTTCTCTACTTTCAGACGCAGTTCCTCCGCGGTTTCCGGAAACTCGAGCGCCGCCGCATTCGATTGGCGCATCAGGTCGTAGCGGGACGTCCAGCGCCGTTCCTCCGCCGCGTTCCAGCCGTTCAGCACCAGAATGATTGCCACGATGAGAACCATCGATGACGGGACCCAGATTACGTAGCCACCGATTGTCTCGTCAGCCAGGGCGCGAAGTCGACCATCGCTCGCTGCGATGATTTCTGATCCATAGAGGGGCACATCCTTGAGCGTTGTCAGGGAGCCTAGAAAGATGTTGGAAACGATCACCACGAACCCTGACATCAGCCGAGCACCGCGCCGCGCTCCTTCAGGTGGATCGCGCAGATCGAACAGCAAAGCAAAGTACCAAAGCCCAGCCAGCACCATAGACAGATGTGCCAGCGCTTCCATCGCTGCAATACGTTGTGTAAGGGCGTAAATCATCGGGATCTGCCAGACGAAAAGCGCACCAATCAACAAGGAGGTGGCAGATGCAGGAAGCGCCAAGAATCGCGGGATGCGCGCACGCCCAATCGCGGCAAGGCGTCGGCGCCATTCCCTTTTCAACCCGGCTTGAAGGCCAAGCCAGGGCTGAGAAACCGCGATAAGAAGCGGTCCTACCAGTCGCAGAAGAAGATGCTCGACCTGATGTACCGAAAACAGACTGTGCCCCAATGGCGCGAGCGGCCCATTCGTCGCGACGAGGACGGCCGCGAGGCCGGCAAAGAAGGCGGTTCGACGCCAACCAGAAACCCTTCCGAGACAGCGAGCGTGTATCTTGAGCCCACGCAAAAACAGCCATGCTGTAAGACCGACAACAATGAGCGACACCGGTGACAGCACATAGCCGAAAGGGTCGTATAGGAATAAGAAGTTCGTGATCATTCGCTCTGGCCCTCGCTCATCCGAGGGTTGTCGGAGGTAGCTGGTGTGAGCCGCGAGATCCCGGAAGCGCCGCCACGGGCCAGTGACAGATCGGTCGACATGGCGAGGTATTCGCCTTGTATCCACGAGGGAAAGAGATTGTCGTAGAATCGAGATAGCGGATGTCCCGACTGTCCGGCGGGCGAGATGTAGTATGATCCCGCTGCTTCCGATATCGACATGACCGTCTGAAAATTGCTTCCGGCACTCACAAGGAATGGACGGTCTTCTACGACACCAAATGATGTTAAGAATTGCGTAAACGGATCGCCTGAAATCGGCGCTTGAAGGGACAGCAGGTTGGTCAGCAACCGACGCGAACTGATCGGCGACCACTGCATGTCCAATCTATGCTCTTCCCCCCAGGTCCACGTCGAGGGATCGCGCCCATATCGATCGACCAGCCAGCCAAGGGCATCATCCAGGGCCACGCGAACCTGCTCCTCGCATGTCTCGCGAGGTGAGGATAGGCGGATGTCACACCAGATCGCGCTACCGCGACGATCGCTGAGTACCGCAAAAAGAAAGTTCGAGTTCGGACGGGTCCAGAGTTGCTCCGCTGTCGGAAACTCGTCCTTCAAAATGCGCTGCTGCAAAGCCCGGACCCAGGTCCAGAACAGCAGAGGTTCCGGTGAATAGCGATCCATTTCGCCATTCCACGACGCAAGCCTGTCCAGTAGCTCACGACGAAGGCTGTCCGCATCGGTGCCTTCGGTGCTGTCTCTGGACTGCACAAACCAAAGCTCTTTCGCCATCAGGGGCAGGAGGGTTCGCGCCACGGAACTTACGGTGTCCCTTTGAACACCGATGGCGCCTTCCGTCGAGAAGATCGATTGCCGCGCTTCAAGCTCCGCCAGTCGAATGTCGCGAAAAGACGACGCCCGAACGGCCTCCGCTCTTGGCCATCGGGCAACGGTCTCTCGGTCAATGGCCAATGCCTCCATGCCCTTCGGCAACATGTCTGCGGCAACTCCGATGGCATCGGTCGCGTCGGCCGAACGCGCGAACAGCTCCAGCATCGTCAGGAAACCTGCCGCCTGCACGGGTGACGGCCCCCTTGGTGCCTCCTCGTCTGGCACGGGAAATGACCGGAAGGCCCAGGCGACGCGCGTATTGCGACCGACAATAACGAAAGGTACGCCCGGCATTGTGGCCCCTATGGCCGGCCCTGTCGAAAATTGAAGATCTGCGAGATACCATTCCGAGGGAAGCGGCAGGGAACCGCTGGTATCGGCGGCTAGAATTGGCGTTCCGGTCGCTGTTCGGTCGCCGTCCATCGCCCATGCATCAAGGCGCTGCTCCGGATCAGTCGCAAACAGTTCGGGCACTCTCAGGCGATCCGCCGGTATAATGGCACCTGATATACTCGGCATTCCTTCCCGTGCGCTTCCCGGTCGCAGGCCATTCAGGAAAGACCGGGCAATCCTCAGGCTATCGCCGGGTGTCCAGGCCGCGATCGACCGTTCGTCTGCGATCAGCAGCTCCGGAGAGCCTCTGCCACGCCCGCCTTCTGACACAAGCTCGAGCCACGCATTGACGCCCGCGGCATAGGACGCGAGCGCGTCTGAGACCGCTGGCGCAACGGACAATGTCTCATCGGATGGCCACGAAGCTTCCGCTTTTCGCCTTGCCCTTAACAGTTGACCGAGCCTGTCTTGGGCGTGAACGAAGCCGATCGCGAAGTAGACATCTGCAGCGGAAGTTGCGGAGATGTGCGGGACTGCCGAAGAATCTCGCAGAATGTCGACCGGTCCGCCTAAGCCTGCGACCGTGAAGTCCTCGTCGTAGTCGGGAACGGATGCGCTCAGCAGAAAATAGACCAACCCGGAACCAACCGATACCGTGATGCAGATTGCCAGAAACCCGTACAGCAATATGTTGAAAAGCCGTCTCATGTCGGTGCTGTTTCGAAACCTTTCTTAAAAAAAGATGCGCAAGAGGACCACCGATATGAAATAGGTGAGAAGACCGAAGGCGATCGCCGAACTTGCCGCATACTGGAGGATATCCAGCCGGTTTCCTTTTCGGTGTCGCGCCAGATATCCACCCCAGATCGCACCCGCGACAATGCCCGCGATTACCAGCATGACTTTTTCTCCGTTCTTGTTCTCTTGTTGCACCGGTGTGTGCCGACCAGATCTGCAGCCAGTCCCACGGCCCAAGTAGTGAAGATGAGAGCCAGCAGCGCCCAGTCGCCGAAGCGCGCATAGAGGGTTGACGGATGAGCAGAGGGCAGAGCCGCATCTATGACACCGGTTTCTCCGTTGCCGAGCCGCGCGACGAGGTCACCGTTTGCGTCGATGATCGCGGAGATCCCTGTGTTTGCGGCCCGGACGATGGGAAGCCCTTCCTCGACAGCGCGCATGCGTGCGGAGGCGAGGTGCTGCTCCGGTCCAATTCTGGTTCCGAACCAAGCATCGTTGGTCGCGTTGAAAATCCAGTCCGGCCGGAACAGGTCGTCGACCACATGCCCTGGGAAGATGATCTCATAGCAGATCGCCACGGCGACCAGCGGCACACCCGGAAGCGCAAGCGTTCGTGGGCCCGGTCCGGGCGTAAAGTCGCCCAGCCCCGCCGTGAGCCGCTCGATCGGCAACCAGCCGCGGAATGGCACATATTCGCCGAAGGGTACGAGATGGTGTTTCGCGTATCCGGTCAGGATCTCGCCGGTCTCGTCAAATGCCTGAACCGTGTTGAAATATTGGATCCCATCCTCACTCCGTACACGGTCCGGCACCCCGGTGAGCAGCACGCTGCCTTCCGGTAGCGCAGCGGCAATGCGGGCCTGCGCCTCCGTATCCTCATCGAGGAAACCCGGAAAGGCGGTTTCCGGCCAGAGAAGAACGTCGAAATCGCCGCGCCGGGTTGAAAGCTCAAGATAGCGCGCGAAGGTCGCCTCGCGGTTCTCGGGCGCCCATTTCTCCTCTTGTGGAATGTTGCCCTGGACGATGCGCAAATCGACACCGGGTGGCTGTTGTGCATCCGACTGGAGGCGAAGCGTGCCGACAGCCCACATCGTCGCTATGCTGGCCAGCGCCATGAGCGAAATGGTCAATCGTTGCCGCCCGGACGCCATGGCAGCCGCGCCGGGGAGTACCGCAACGAACACGGTGAGAAAGCTTAACCCATAGCTTCCGACCCAGGCGGTGGGCTGGCGAAAAGCGGCGTAATCGACCAGAGCGTAGCTGGCGAGGTTCCACGGAAGTCCTGTCAAAACGTGACCTCGCAACCACTCGGCAGCGGTCCAGGAGGTCGCGAACAGGAGGCAGGCCAAGAGACTGCCCATGGCTCCGCGCCGCGCGATTTCGGCAAAAAGCGCGGCGGCAATGGCTGGGAAAATCGCGAGACCTGCGGACAATCCCGCGACCGCCGGGATCGCCATCGTCCCAAACCGCTCGGCCTCGACGTAGAAACTTTCCGCGATCCACGAAATCCCGAAACCGAACTGGCCAAGACCAAACGCCCAGCCGACGAGGAAAGCGCGCCCGAAGGAGAGATCGCGAAGACCGACAAACAACGCGGAATAGGCAATGGGAACAAGCAAGAGAAGCGAGAAAGGCGGGAAAGTCAGAACGGTCAGCGCCCCGGCGACGAAACCAAGCGTCATCCGCGAAAGAAAACGGTGGCGCAGAGCGATGCGGTTCAGAATTTCCGGCTTCACGACTTGATCGAACGCCGCGCGCTGATCCATGCCGCGGCGAGCAAGAGCCCCACGCCACTGACGACAAATACATCGGCCAAGTTGAAGGCAGGCCAATGTGTTGTGCCAATGTAGAAATCGAGAAAGTCTGTTACAGCCCGATACCGCACACGATCGATGACATTGCCCAGGGCTCCGCCAATGATCGCGCCATAGGCAAGTGTTTCGACCGCATTTTCGGCGCGAAACAGCATAACCCCTAGCCAAACACAGATGGCAAGAGCGAGAGCGATTAGGCTCCACCACGGAGCGCCGCCCAGCATCCCGAAAGTCACGCCGTCATTACGATAAAAGACGAGGTTGAATCCCGGAAACACGGAAATCCCGGCGCTTAAAGTGGCGGCATTCGCAACAACAATGGCTTTGGTGATCTGATCAATCGCGAACGCAGCAAGTGCTGCGAAGACGCCGATCATCGGAGATACCTTGTTTAGTGACATTGCCTCATCCCAACCAGACATCAAGGAACAGCATCAGAACGAGCCCGACTGCGAGACCGAGCGTCGCCCTGTTCTGATGGCCGCTGCGATGGGTTTCGGGGATGATTTCGTGGCTGATGACGTAGAGCATCGCTCCCGCGGCAAAGGCCAGTCCCCATGGAAGCAGCGGTTCCGACAGTGTGATGATCCCGGCCCCGAACAGGCCGCCAATCGGCTCGACCATGCCCGTTAGCGCCGCGATGCTCCAGGCGCGCAGCTTCGGATATCCCTCGCCCAGCAGAGATACAGCAACGGCCAATCCTTCGGGCGCATTCTGAAGCCCGATGCCGACAGCAAGCGGCAGACCGCCCTCTATACCTCCGGATCCGAAGCCGACCCCGACCGCGAGGCCTTCGGGGAAGTTGTGGATCGTGATCGCGATGATGAACAGCCAGACCCGCCGCAGAGACGCCGCTTCGGGCCCTTCGCGTCCTGTCTTGAAGTGCTCGTGCGGCAGCTTTTCGTTCATCAGCGCGACAGCCCCCATGCCCAGAAGGATCGAGACGCATACGATGGCCGCAGGCATCGCGCCGTTTTCGAATATTGGCTCTGCCGCATCCAATGCCGGGATGATCAGCGAAAAGAACGAGGCTGACAGCATGACACCGGCGGCGAAGCCGAGCGACAGATCGCGCGTGGCCCGAGACGGGATGCGCCCGAACAGCACGGGAGCTGCTCCGACTGCTGTGAGCGAACCGGCGGCGAGACTTCCGAGAAAGCCGAGCGTTATCGGAGACAGATTTTCCATGGGCGGGCCAGATTATCCTTCGGCGTAGCTCGAAAAGACTTCCGTCGACCCGTCCTTGCGGATGAGGAAGACATCATAGGCCTCGCGGTCGTCTTCTGGCCCCATGCCGGGCGAGCCGTAGGGCATCCCCGGAACGGCGAGGCCGACGGCGTCCGGGCGCTCCTCGCGAAGGCGGCGGATGTCAGCGGCTGGGACATGGCCTTCGATCACGTAGCCATCAATGAGCGCGGTGTGGCAGGAGACCATGCGCTGCGGCACGCCGTTGTCGAGCTTGAAGCGAACCAGCGCCCCACCGAACATGTTCTCGCCCTTCGGCGCAAACCCGTTTTCTTCGAGATGGTTCATCCACGAGAGGCAGCAGCCGCAACCGTTCGTCTTGCGGACGTCGATCGCCGTTGCCTCTGCGAGGGCCTGTGCCGCCGGGAACAGGGCGAGCGTGATGGCAAGAGCTTGGGTCATACGTTTCATGGGTCAGAGCCTTTCGGTTGTCGTTTTGGCAATCTCGCTGCCGAGGTTTTCATTCAGAAGCGCGCGCGCCTCGGCCAGGCGGTAGAGCGCGGCGGTATCATCCGCTTCGCTCTCTGCTGCTTCGGCGAGCCGGTTGTCAGAGAGGGGGTCAGTCGGGCGCCCATCCACGAGAACTTCGTAGTGCAGGTTCGGACCTGTCGCCGTGCCAGTCGCGCCGACGCGGCCGATCACATCTCCCGCCGCAACGCGTTGGCCTTGTGCCAGGTCTTCCGGCACGGCGCTCAGATGCGCGTAGCGCGTCATGGTGTCGGAGCCGTGCAAGATTTCGACCACGCGACCATATCCGCCGCGCCAGCCGATGAAATTGACCCGCCCCGGTGCCGTCGCTTGAACCGGTGTCCCACGTGCCGCTGCGAAATCGACGCCGGTGTGCATCCGGACGTTGCCAAAGACCGGATGCGTTCGGCGCCCGAACACCGAGCTGAGGCGCGCACCCTCGACCGGCTGTGCGAAGACGCGCAGCACCTCGCCATCGACGTAGATCGTCGCCTGACCGCTTCCGTCGTCAGGCCATACGATCTCATAGAGCGAACCGCCGATCTCCAATGCCGCGAAGGCAAGATCGGGTTGTCCGATCCTGTCCTCGCCGACCCGCGCCTCGCGCCAGAGAAGCCTTAGTGTCTCGCCACCGGCCATCTCGCGGCGGAAATCCACGGTCCCACCCAGCATCTGCGCAAGGTCCACCGAAAAACGGGCGGGTATGCCGGCTTCGTCGAGTGCCGCGAAGATCGAGCTGTCGATCACGGCTTCGCCGGCAAGGGTTAAGATCTCCGGATCCGGAGCCACGACCTGCGTGGACAACTGCTCGCCGAAAACCACCTCGATCCGCACTCCGTCCTCGACGGCGAGTGAGACGATGCGGGGGCTGCCGTCCACGGTCGAAGCGACAGTGACCGAGTGCCCAGGCCGCAGCCGTCGCAGATCGTATTCCGCGCCAAGCGCGAAGGCAACTTCGGCTCTGTCAGGTGCCGCAAGTCCAGCTTCGGACAGCAAGAAATCGAGCGTCTCGCCAGGTGCAATGTCGCGCGACCACGTCGACAACGGTGGCTCGATCGCCCTTACCGGCCTGTCGGCAAACGCGACCTGCAGAAGGGGTAGGGGGCCGAGGTCGGGTGCATCCTCTGCCCATGCCGTCGCGGGCGGCGTCACGAGGATGTCAACGTTTCTAAAGGCTTCAGGACCTTGGGGCATCCAGCCACCTGCCTGAGCAAGTTCCGGTGGCGCGGGTTCTTTCGACATGAAATCAGAGATGGCGATAGCCGCTCCCGAAACCGTCCCCGCAATTGCGACACAAGCCGCCAAAGTTCTGAGCCTCATGTCGCCCCCTCCATTTCTTCTGCCAGCGCGCGGCGAATTTTCGGCACCGCGAATTCTCTGGGTTCGTGATAGTCGATCATGGTGACGAACCGCCCAGAGGCTGCGAATAGGAAGACGCTCGCGGTGTGGTTCATCGTGTAATCGCCGCTTTCCATCGGCACCCGCACGTAGGTGGCGCGGAAGCCGTCCGCGACGCGCGCGATCTGCTCTTCCGGTCCCGTCCAGCCACGTATCCCAGGATGGAAGTAGCCGACATATTCGGCCATCGTTTCGACAGTGTCGCGCTCGGGATCGACCGTGATGAAAACCACGTTCATCTCGTCGGCCTCGTCTCCCAGATCGTCGAGCCATCCCGAAATGTCCGAGAGCGTGGTCGGGCAGACATCGGGACAGTAGGTGAAGCCGAAGAACGCCATCGTCGGGCGACCGATCAGGGTTTCTGGCCCGACCGCGTTGCCCTCATGATCCGTCAGACGGAAATCCATCTCGGTCAGGGCGACAGGCCGCTGCCCGACAGGTTCCGGTCCATCGACCTGCCACCAACCGACGAAGAGCATCAGGGCGACCGCCCCGACACCAGCCGCGCCGTACCCCAAGATCGCCCGTCGCCGCATCAGTCCTCTGGCCCCCGCGCGGCTATTCCGAGGATCGGCACCTCGACCGTCACTTCGCCTCCGTCGTCGAAAAGCAGGGTCAGCGGAAAGGTGTCCCCTTCCGTCATCGGTTCTTGTAGCCGCATCAGCATTGCGTGCAGGCCCCCCGGTTCGAGCGCGACGCTCTCGCCCGGGGCGATCGCGATCTCCCCCGCCGGGCTCATGGAACTTAGACCTTCGGCATTTGTCTTCGTCTCGTGGATTTCGGGCATCATCGCGAGCGGTGTGGCAAGGCCGGTCAGCGTCACTGGCTCGTCGCCAGTGTTGCGGATCGTCATGTAAGCGGCCCCGGGACGGTTCATCCCGATGGAGGCGCGGGACCACGCGTTCTCGACGACAACATCCTCGGGTCCGGCCAGCGCGGGCGCTGAGAACCCTCCAAGGGTCAAAAGCGCCGCCAGTGTGCTGGTCAAAATATACTTTTTCATCGTTCTGATCCTGCCCGTTGTATTCAGCTTTGCGCGGCAGCGACTTCGGCGGCCACCAGACGACGCAATTCTGCCTCCCCGAATGGATCGAGCGGCTTGCCGTTCACGAAGAATGTGGGCGTCTGGCGAATTCCCACGGTCTCGACGTCAGCACGATCCTGGTTCAGGATCGCCACGACATCGGGTGCCAGCATTTGCGTGCGCGCGGCCTCGGCATCGAGTCCGGCCGTGGCGGCGATCTGAAGGATTAGGCCAGGCGCCGGGGCACCGTGCGACGCCCATCTCGGCTGTTCCCGCAGAACGGCCTCAAGCACCGGCACGTAAACGTCCTGCATGCGCGCCGCCTCGAGCACGCGGATCGCTTCCTCGGATGCCGCGCCGTGGAAGGGCGTGTAGCGGATCACGACGCGGACAGCATCCCCATGCTCGGCCATGATGTCCTTCACGATGGGATGAAAGGCGCGACAGGCCTCGCAGGCCGGATCGAAGAATTCGACGATCGTGACGGGCGCCTCCGCAGGTCCGAGGATGGGCGGATCATCGCCTCAGCAAGTTCCGGAGCAACAGGCTCCGCTTCGGCCACCGGGCCGGGGCGGGTTGCAAACCAGGTGGCTCCGCCGAAACCGGCGACGCCGAGGGCGAGAACGGACAGGATCAGGCCGCGTCGGTTCATGTTCGTGTGTCCTTCAATGAAAGGGCCGACAGCGCCCCGATCAGCGCGAAGGCGACGAGCGCCATCAGCGGGATAGGGACGCCGAAGACCAGTTGGTTGTCATCGGTGCAAGAGGGGCCGGTGGCCGTGCAGGGCTGGATGCGTTCGGGAACAAGACCGACGTACAGCCCCATGTGCCACAGGGCGACTGCGCCGCCGCCAAGCGCCAATGCGATGCCGTAGCGCCCCACACGGCCGTCCCGCCACCACAGGCCCAGCCCGAGGATAATGGCCAAGGGGAACATGAAGGCGCGCTGGAACCAGCACAGCACACAGGGCGTCTGCCCCAGCACCTCGCCGATAAAAAGCACGGCAAGCGAGGCGACGAGCGCGATGATCCACGCCAGCCCGAGGGCTGTTTCTCCGAACATACGGTTCATGTCGGTCAAATCCTCTCTTCCAGATCGGCGAGGATCTCTTCGGCGGAGGTGCCGTAGGGCCACGAGTCGGCGAAGCCTGCCTCGGGGTCGAAGAGGAACAGATGCGACGTGTGGCCCATGGTGTACCCATCCGGCGCTGCGGCCTCTTCGACGCGCTCAAAGAAGATTGGAAACGTCTCGGACGTGGCGGCGATCTGTTCCGGCGTGCCCGTCAGCCCAATGATGCCCG
>OJEN01000163.1_pt1 | contig 25069 bp, 21 predicted proteins | sample 1593351 | NCBI WGS metagenome assembly OJEN01 (sample SAMN05416777, study PRJEB24817) | seawater metagenome | isolation source: Sea water | place: Canada:Atlantic | collected 2013-11 | reverse complement strand
ACGAGATCTAGTACGGTCTCGTGGGCTCGGAGATGTGTATAAGAGACAGCCCCGGGACACTTGGCCCACCGGTAGATACCTGCGGCGGATTGGTACCACTTGCATCAAGCTGTTCGCGAACCTGCGCTTCACGAACCTGAGGACCAGGCTCGGGCGCGAAGAAGAATTGCCAACCGATGAGAATCACAACCGCCGATGCAATTGCGACCCATAGGTTACGTTGTTCGTTCATCGCTTCTTTCCGCTTTTCTCAGCCAGCATCAACCGACCGATTATTCTATTTACATGACGAAAGCGCCGGGGATCGGTTTTCACCATCCGACGACGCTTTGTTTTGTTCGCAGCCACATCCGGGCACCGGATCATAACCATGACCACCCCATGGATGGCAACGCATTATCCGTTTAAATCCCATCCAGCCGCCTTTTATTGCCCCATGACGGGCCAATGCTTCCATCATGAAAGCCGAACAGGTCGGCTGATAACGGCAAGACCACCCGATATAAGGCGATAAAAAGAGCTGGTAACCGCGAACTGCGATTTGAAGAAGACGTGCAAGGGGACCGGGGGATGGACTCGAAGAGTTCATGTCGCAGGACCTCCTGCTTTTGTCGAACCGCCGGGCTTCTTTGCGCCGCCCCCCTTACGGGGACGACGAGAATCGGCCGGAGACGGCTTTGCATCAGGGACTCGGCGCAGGGCAAACCGCATATCATCAACCAGCTTTTCAAAAGGCCGATCGATGGTTTGGTTACGACCGATCACAACATAATCCCAACCGGGCAATGCGAGTTCAGTCATCAATTGCTCTGCCACAGCACGCAAACGCCGCCGAACGCGATTGCGGACGACGGCCTTTCCCACCTTTTTGGTGACAGTAAAGCCTACTCGTACGAGCAGGTCTTCACCGGCGTATTCTGTATCCGGCTTGATCCCCGGGCGTGGTGCGCCCTGCAGGATCAATCCCTGTGTAACCCATTTTCGGCGGGTGCCCGCAACACGGAGGAATTCCGTACGCTTTTTAAGGCGTTCCACCGAAATGGTCACAACATTAGGCCGACAGACGCTTGCGGCCCTTGGCGCGGCGTGCGGTAAGCACACGGCGGCCACCGACGGTCGCGCTGCGGGAACGGAAGCCGTGGCGGCGTTTCCGTACGAGATTGCTAGGCTGGTAGGTGCGCTTCACTGCACTTACTCCGTTCTAAATAAGGTAATCCGATAAAATTCGAGGTCCGCTGTATAGGACTTCACACCCATGCTGTCAACTCGTGACAAGGTGTTGGTCCCCAGAAAACCGGCAATGCCGTCGGGATTTTGTCCCGACGGCACCCGAAATGCGAATTCGTCACCATTCGATACGTTCGACGTTGGAGAATGTCAACTCAGAACCGTCCGAAAAGACGATAGTTCCCGACGAATCGGTAGAAAGTTCCAGATGGTGCTTTTTCGAATCGGTGATTTCGCCTTCATCAAGGATCAGGGTCCAGTCACTCGAGTCGATTTTGCCGCCACCTATGCCGTTCAATTCGATGGTGTCCGTGGTCCATCCATTGGCCCCACCATCAACATAGTCATTGCCTTCGCCCATGTTAAAGATGAACAGATCCGACCCACCGTCGCCATAAAGCGTATCGTCGCCTATGCCGCCGATCAGGGTGTCGTCGTCATCCCCGCCAAACAGTGTGTCATTACCATCGCCACCATCAAGGGTATCCCTGCCTGCACCGCCCAGAAGAGTGTCGTCACCTTCATCGCCATACAGCTTGTCATCACCCCCGCCACTGCTCAGCGTATCGTCGCCTGAGCCGCCATAGAAGGTGTCCTTGCCCCATCCGCCGGTCAGGGTGTCGTTATCCGCCCCGCCGTCGAAATAGTTATCGCCGCCGTCAGCAACCAGAATGTCGTTCCCATCGCCGCCAAAGAAGCTGTCATTGCCCCAAGTGCCATGGATGGAGTCGTCACCGCCCTCACCCCAGACTTTGTTTCTACCGTCGCCAACATCGATATTGTCATTCCCATCGCCAGCATTGACCGTATCATTGCCGCCGCTTGCGGTGATGCTGTCGTTACCGCTGCCTGTTTCGATGATGTTATTCCCACCACCCGCGGAAATCGTGTTGTTACCGTCTCCGGCATAAATTTTGTCATTTTCCGAACCGGTGCTGATGGTATCGTTACCAGACCCCGCCCAGATGGTGTTTTTGCCTTCGCCAGCGGTTATTTCGTTGTTGCCGTCCCCACCAATGATCGTGTCGTCGTCACTTCCTGACGTAATGCGATCATTGCCAGATCCGGTTGCAATGTAATTTTCACCCTCGCCTGCGCTGACGTAGTTGTCGCCATCGCCCCCAAGGATTGTGTCATCACCACTCCCGGCATACAGGCTGTCATTGCCTGCACCGGTTTCAATATGGTTATTACCCTCGTTGGCATAGATGATGTTGTCACCGTCGCTGGCATAGATACTGTCGTCATCGCTGCCGCCAGTGATGTAGTTATTCCCCGATCCGCCATAGATCGTATTTTCACCTTCACCACCGTGAACGGTATCATTGCCAGCGCCGGCATCAATGTAATCGTCACCACCGTCGCCGGTGACACTGTCGTCACCGTCACCAGCATAGATTACATCATTGCCATTCCCGGCCCAGATCGTGTCATTGCCGGCATTGGTTGAAATCGTGTCATGACCGCCACCAGAACCGATGGTGTCGTTGCCCGATCCGGTCTCGATGTTATCATTCGAATCAGATCCCCAAACGACTTCATCCGCAGCAACCATTTCTTCAATCGTGACGTCAAGAATGGCGGTGGTCGTTGCGGTGTCATCGCCATCGCGCGACTGCACAGAAACATTGAGTTCAAACGTGCCGGAATAGTCACTGGCTGCGGCAATCGTCAGTCCGACCAGTTGTGCGGACGTCAGGGTCCAGGTGCCATCACCGTTGTTGGTCCCCGCAGACAAAGTTGCGCCGGACGGCACGCCACTGATGGTAATGCTCAGCGTTTCGCTGCTGTCGGTCACGGCGGCATCGATATCCAGTGCAACGCTGTTACCTTCGTCACCGCTGGCATCCGACACCTCAAGGGTTGGCGTGTCGGCAACACCCTCAACATCCACTGTGATGGTATCAGAAACGCTTGCGGTATCATCACCATCGGTCGAGGTCACCGTGACACTCAGATCAAATGATCCGCTATAATCGTCCGCAGGTTTGATTGTCAGTCCGTCCAGATCACCCGCCGACAGCGTCCAGGTCCCATCACCATTATTGCTACCAGCCGACAGAGTTGCCCCATCCGGAACGCCCGAAATCGTAACGGACAGAACTTCGGACGCGTCGCTTAGACCTGCGTCAATATCAAGTGCAATGTTGGTATCTTCATCACCAGGCGCGTCATTTGCATCAAGCGTCGGCGTATCGGCAACACCGGCAATATCAACTGTGATGACATCGGTGACACTCGCAGTATCTTCGCCGTCGGCCGAGGTCACTGTCACACTCAGATCAAATGATCCCGAATAATCATCCGCAGGGGTAATTGTAAGACCTTCAAGATCGCCTGACGACAACGTCCAAGTACCATCGCCATTATTCGTACCAGCGGACAGAGTTGCACCGTCTGGCACGCCGGAGATGGTTACTGTCAACGTCTCGCTGGAATCCGTCAGACCTGCATCAATATCCAGTGCGATGGCCGAATCTTCAGCACCCATCGCATCTGTAAGTTCAAGTGTTGGCGCGTCGGCAACACCGGCGACATCAACCGTGATTGATCCACTGGTCGTGGCGACATCCTCGCCATCCGCAGACTGGGCCGTCACACCAAGATCAAAGCTGCCAGAGAAGTCGTCGGCCGGTGTAATCGTCAAGCCTTCAAGGTCACCAGACGATAGCGTCCATGTACCGTCACCGTTATCCGTGCCCGCCGACAGGGTCGCACCGTCCGGAACACCGGAGATGGTGACCGTCAGTGTTTCAGAGCTGTCGGTCAGACCCGCATCAATATCCAGCGCAATGGCACTGTCTTCATTGCCAGAAGCGTCAGACGTTTCCAACGTCGGAGCATCAGCAACACCCGCAACATCAACCGTCAGGCTATCTGTTGTTACGGCGACATCTTCACCATCCGCAGACTGGGCGGTGACACCCAAGTCAAAGCTTCCAGAGAAGTCATCCGCTGGCGTAATCGTCAGACCCTCAAGATCATCCGATCCCAACGTCCAGGTGCCATCCCCATTATCCGTGCCTGCCGACAAGGTTGCCCCGTCCGGAACACCGGAGATCGTCACAGTGAGAACTTCACTGGAATCTGTCAGACCGGCATCAATGTCGAGCGCAATCGCGCTGTCTTCATTGCCAGACGCATCTGCTACATCAAGCGTCGGCGCATCGGCCGTACCGCCAACATCGACGGTGAGTTCTTCCATCACGACGGCGGTGTCATCGCCGTCGGTGGTCGACACCAGGACGGTCAGGTTGATTTCGCCGCTGAAGTCATCCGCTGGCGTGATCGTCAAACCTTCGAGCTGTTCAGGCGTGAGCGACCATGTGCCGTCCCCGTTATCGGTACCAGCCGACAGGATCGCCCCGTCCGGAACACCGGAAATCGTGATAGACAGACTTTCACTACCATCAAGAAGCTCGGTATCAATGCTAAGCGCGATGGCGCTGTCTTCAGAACCGCTGGCATTTGAGACATCAAGGGTCGCGCCATCGGCAACACCGGCAACATCAACCGTCATGGTCGAGCTGCTTGATGCCGTTGTCCCGTTGCTTTCGCGGCTGGTTGCCGTCACGCTAAGGTCGAAACTGCCGCTGAAATCGTCGGCTGGCGTGATGGTTAGCCCCGCAAGCTGGCCTGCTGAAAGCGACCAGGTTCCATCGCCATTATCGGTACCCGCCGACAGGATTGCGCCATCTGGAACACCGGAAATAACGATTGTGAGCGTCTCATTGCCGCCATCAAGATCATTCAGGGCCGCAGAAACATTAAGCGAAATCGCGCTGTCTTCCGACCCACTGACATCACCGGCCACAAGGTCAGGCGCATCGGCAACTTTGGGGTCCTCCACAACGTCTTCGACGATGTCGTCAACGGTATCGTCTTGCGTGTCCTCGGTCTCGTCGGGAGCTTGTTCCTCCGCCTCAACCGCAGCAGCCTGCTCTTCGGTCGGCACGACATCCGGGTTAAGGCTTTCACGGCCTTCACGGCTGGGAACGTCCCGTTCACCGCGCAAATCTGTTGTATCGTTGGTTGAGAGGTTGCTTTCAGGCAGGTCAACCGTACTGGGATCGGATTTGAGCGATACATCATCCGCACCCGCCGCACCGGCACTGGAATCAGCTGTGTCTGCACCCGTGTCGACGTTGCGATCAAACTCGGCCTGCTCAGCCTGAGCTATGGTTTGCTTTTCGGTGGCTTCAGCAGCCTGATTGCGTTCCTGACGCTGACTGGATGCGTTGCGCCGACGGAAGGTTTGCTGTTGCTCGCCCTGTGGGTTAAAGACCTGATTGCCGTAGTGGACAGATCCTAATTCCTGATCGGGCACGCTGGGTGCATTGGCCTGATCATCATGCAGCTCGACCAGCTCTTCGCTTTCGTCACCCTGACCATCGCCGCGCAACAAATCATTCGGTGCATCTTCTTGATTGAAGTCACCGTTGCCATTGTCACGTGCGTTTTCAGTTTCGCGAGGATCGTCCGCCATTCACCCACTCTCCGTAAAGTGCGAGATGGATACACCCACCCCACACATTCTATACATTAGTATAGATTCCCTGATTTAAACCAGAGAAATGTGCGGCCGGGCAGTAGAAATGAGCATTTCATTTCCAGCGGGACCAATTAAATGCTCATCGTTCAGAGAACGCCTGATCAAGCGAGACATAAACCGGTTTCAGCAGATACTGCAGAAGGGTCCTCTCCCCGGTCTGAATATCCGCCTGAACGGTCATCCCGGGTATGATCTTTTGAGCAGAAGCCCCCTCACCGACAGAGTCAGCGTTAAGAGCAACTTTACCTTTATAATACGGTTGTCCATCTTCGTCTACAAAAGTAGAGGCCGATATCGATACCAATTCACCCTTGATACCACCATATCGTATAAAGTCGAAGGCACTGACTTTAACCGTGACCGGCTGACCAAGATGAACATGTCCGATATCCTCAGTCGATATACGGGTTTCCGCAATCAGCACGTCATCTGCCGGGACCAGTTCCATCACCACCTGCGCCGGTGCAATGACCCCGCCAATGGTTGAGAATTGAAGCCCCTTGATATAGCCACGCGCCGGAGCCACGATTTCAAGTCGCGCGACACGGTCACGTAATTTCCGCAAGGTTTCGCTGGCCTGTGCGATTTCACCGCCAAGACGACCAAGCTCTGTAATCGCCTCTTCGCGTTGACTTTTTTCCAACTCATTAAGCCGCAAGTTTGCTTCGGCAATAGTTTCGCGTGCACGTGCCTTTTCGGCAACAACACCCGAAAGACTGCCCTGTGCTTCATTCAATTCACGCTGAATATTGAGGAAAAGCACCTTGGAGTTCAGCCCCTGCTCATAGAGCGACCGACGCATGGTGACTTCCTGATTTAGCAGGCCAAGCGATTTGCGAAGGGTGGCTTCCTGCTGGCTTAGCTGTGCCAGCTCCGCATTGCGTTCCTTGATCTGAACCTGAAGAATTTCGGTCTGATTGGCATCAAGTTCAGTCTGGATGTTATAGATTTCCTGCTGATTGAGCGCCAATTCAGGATACTGCCCCAGCATTGTCGAAAAATCAGGCACGCGGCCTTCGGCCAGTGCGCGATAACGTTCGGCTTCCAGACGTAAATTGCCAAGTTTGGTTTCGGTTTGCGAAAGCTCCGCCTGCGCTGATTCGGGCTTAAGGCGGATCAAAACCTGCCCTTTTTCCACCAGATCACCATCGCGGATCATGATTTGATCAATGATTCCGCCTTCAAGATGCTGGATTTTATTGACTGCACCGGTTGGCATGACCTGACCAAATGTGATGGCGGTTTCCTTGATTTGCGTTGTCGCTGCCCATGCAATCAGGGCAAGAAAACCGACCGAAAGCATAATCAGAGCGGACCGCACAAAGATCGAAATCCCACCTTCTTCAAGCAATACCGCATGCGACAAATAGCGCGCCATACGTCGTGAACGACGGAACCGCTCGATCGCAGTATTCTGAACTGCCACGTCACTCATAGGTAGCCTCCGTCTATCACTTGCTGCTTGATCCGTTCGGGCGGCGCATCGCCGCGCAACTGTCCCGCTTCAAGTACAAGTATGCGATCGGCCAGATCAAGATGGCTTGGCCGATGGGTAATGAGGAAGATGGTCGAACCGCCCCGCAAACGATTGATCGTATGCTGAAACGCCCGATCTGCTTTTTGGTCCAGACCATTGGTCGGCTCATCAAACAAAATGACCGGGGCTTCGCGAACAAATGCACGCGCCAAGGCAAGGCGCTGCAGGAAGCTTGCGGAAAATCGCGAAGAATGCTGATCACCGACACGCGTTGTGAAACCCTTGGGCAAATTTTCGATATCTTGCAAAACACCGGCCGACATGCAGGCCATGCGCAAATCATCCTGTGATGCCACCGGGTTCGCCAGACGCAGGTTTTGCGCAATGGAGCCGCGGAAAAATTCAATATCCTGCGGCACATATGAAATCGCCTGACGCAGGGTTTGCGGATCCATCTGGCGAATATCGGCTCCATCAATCAAAACCGCACCGGCCTGGGGTTGATACATCCCCGCGACCAGCTTGATCAGCGATGATTTACCCGCACCATTTGCCCCGACAACGGCAATGACCTGTCCCGGTTTAATATCAAAATTAACCCCGACAAGTGCCGGGTCTGACTCCGGGCTATAGCGGAAACTGACGCGGGAGAAACTGACAGCTCCGGCAAAACGGCGCTGATCAACGGAACGCGGCACCAAGTCACCTTCGGGCGCAATCGTCATAAGCCGGTTAATCTGGCGCACACTGCCGCGCAATTGCGCCAACCGCGGCATACCGATAAAGGCCTGATTGATCGGGCCAAGAACACGCCACGCCAGCATCATCGATGCCACAAGGGCACCGACACTCATTTGGGCATTCATCACCTGATTGGCTCCGAAGGCCAACACCAAAGCGCCAGATGAAATCATAAGAATCTGTGCCAGCGTATTGATCACGTTATTGACCATCGAAACCCGGAAGCCGGCATAGGCCGTATCAGCCGAAATTTCGCGAAACCGCGACAACCAGCGTTTTTCCGACGCGGTATATTTCAGGGCCGACATCTTTCCGACTGTTTCGACCAGAAATTCCTGACGGTTGGCGCCATTGCGCCCGAGTTCCGACACCCGACGTGAAACAATGGGGAAGGATATAAGACCAATCAGGGCAAAAACGCCAATCAGCGCAATCGGGACCATGGCAAGCCAGCCGCCGAGATAGAACATCACAATCAAAAAGATCGGCACAAACGGCATTTCAAGCATCACCATGGCCATCGGACCGGTGAAAAACTCGCGCACACTTTCAAAATCACGGATACGCGAAATCTGGACCCCAACCGGTGCACGTTCGGTGAATGCAGGCGGCAGTGCTAGCAACCGTTCAAAGATCGCCCCACTGACCAAGGTATCCAGTCGCGCCCCAAAATGGCTGACGATCTGGCTGCGCAACGTGCGCAATACCCATGTCATGATCAGGATGATGCCGATACCAATTGAAAACTGGATCAACATTGAAATCGACCGCGTTCCAATCACGCGATCATAGATGCCCATCACGAAGATCGGCGTCGCCAATGCCATGATGTTGAGCACAAAGGTAATCAGTAACAACTGATACCCAAGCTGTGAAAACCGCGTCGCAATACCGCCAAACCAGCCGCGTTTGTCATCTTCGAAATAGCGTTCGCGACGGTTTGCGCTGCTGAATTGATAGAGCCTGCCGGGCAAGGACGACGCCTTGATCACTATCTCACGGTCGGTGCCGCCGTCATACACCCGAATGCCGTTTGCTTCCGGACGAATGACAACCAGTGCGGTGCCATTATCTGGCACAAACAGACACGGCATCAGACGGTCGTCAATCTGGCTAAACACCACATCGATTTCGCGCGACTGATAATTCAAATGCGCGAGAACATTGCGAAAATCGGTGAGATCAAGCGCCTGATCCATATGCGGCAAAGCTTCGGCAACCTGACGGGGCAAGCCGCGCCATCCCAAGGCCTGAAGCAATGGCCAGAGGCAAGCATCAAAGTCCGACTGCGAATCTGTGCTGGCAAGGCCCATGCGGTAATTTTGGGCAAATTCCATGTTTTCGATATTCATGACGACGCCCCCGCCTTAACAGACACAGTGCCTTTTGAACCCACCTTTGCGACCCGTTGATTGGTCCGCTTAAGAACCGGCACAAGACGTTGATCAACCAGGCGGTATTGCTTGTTGGCCAGCGCAATCAATGACGGACGGTGTGAAACCATCACAAGCGTGCAATGTTTCTTCAATTCCAGCATCAGACTGGTCATTATGTTGTCACCCGCAATATCAAGCGAGCTATTGGCTTCGTCAAACAGCACAATACGGGGATAATCAATCAACGCACGGGCAACGGCGATCCGCTGCTTCACCCCGCGCGGCAGGGTCTCAGATGCCTGCCCGCCCACTTCGGTGTCATAGCCGTGCGGCATGCGCATGACGATATCATCAAGCCCAAGGCGGCGGGCAATTTCGACCACACGTTCAACGCCGATGTCCTTGCGAAAACCGGTGATGTTTTCAATGATCGTCCCTTTGAACATCACGCCATGTTGTGGCAAATAGGCAATCTGGCGACGAATGGATTCAGAACTGTAGTTACCGATTTCCCTGCCATCGAGCAGGATTTCCCCATGATCCGGACGCAACGCCCCCATCAACATCCACAGCAACGTGGTTTTACCGGTCCCGTTGTCACCGGTAATGGCAACAGACTCACCCGGCTCAATCACCAGATCAAGACCATCAAACACCTTTTTGCCATCGCCGTGCGCAAAGGACACATTGAGCAACTCAATCTTGCCATCAAGCAACGGCATCTCGGGCGAGCCATCATCGTCTTCTGGTTCTATTTCAAATAGTTCCTGACAGCGCTGCCGCGCCACCCGGATATTCTGAAACTGGGTCCAAAGGCTCATGGCGCGCTGAAGGGGCTGAATAGATCGCCCGGCCAGCATGGTGCAGGCCGCAAGCCCCCCAACCGTCAGATCCCCATCAATCACCAGAACACTGCCAACAGCGGCAACCAGAACCATGGTCAGCATTGAAAATGTCGCACTGGCATTAACGGCCGCATGGGCGGAACGTGCCGCGATAAGGTCGTCCTCGGCACACTGAACCTGAAGCTGCTCATGACGACGGATCATCAAGTTTTCCATCGCCATCGACTTGATCGTATGTACCCCGGTAAGGGTTTCGATAATGAAATTATAGCGCCGCTCATCAGACTGGCTACGCTGATCAAGCGCCTTGCGCAATTGCCGCCCCAGCACGAGTGCGGTGATAAAAAACGCAATTAGAATGCCCAGCGGAACCGCAACAAGCACCCCGCCGATCACCGCAATCAAGCCCAGGAACAAAACAATGAACGGCAAGTCGATGACCGCCCCAATCGCCTGACCGGAATAGAAATCACGCAACATGTTCAGACTGTTAAGGCGCTGCAAATGTAACCCGGGGGCGGTTTTGTCATAATCGGTCAAACTTGCCGACAACAGATGCCCAACAGCGGCCTGTGAACTGCGATGTTCAAACTTTGCTGCGGACAACGAAGAGATATAGGCCCGTCCCAAACGCAAGATGGCCTCGATCATCAACGCAGCCATCACACCAAGGATAAGCAGGGTCAGTGTCGGGATCGAGTTATGCGGCAACACACGGTCATAAACTTGCAGCAAGGTAATCGGCAACGCCAGTGACAACAGGTTGATCACCAATGCGGCAACCAACAAGGCAAAGCGGCCTGTCTGCAAATGCGACAATGTCCCGATATTCAATGCGGGATGTCGTCTGGCGTGACGTGTCATAGGGCCGACATACTCCGTGACTCAAAATCCATACCACCCAAAAGGCGATTAACTATACCATTAGATAGGACCAATAGCCGATCCCCTTCTCACTGGCAAGAAATTCCTGATCTGCGTACAACCCGATACGAATGGTTACCACACAGTATAATACACGCCCTCATTACTATGTTCGCGTATTAGCCTGTCGTAGATCACAACGGGTTGAAAGAATCACATCAATTTCACTGATTTTAGGAGTCTTCGTCATCGCCCCGTAAACGATCAAGCGCACGTCTTTCTGCCTTTGTCGGCCGTCCGGAACCTGCTTCACGCGCGCCTACAGGGGCCGTGCGAATATCAGACGCAACTTCCTTTTTTGCCACGCGCGGCGGGGAATGATCGGTATAAAGCGCCTGTGCCTCGGGGGCGGGTCCGCGACGTTCGCCAAGTGCGACCACTTCGACCACACGAAGATGCGGCCCCTGAAAGAATTGCAGATGATCGCCCACCGATACTGTCGCACTGGACTTGGACACCGACTGACCGTTCAAGACGATATGGCCCGCCTGGCAGGCTTTGCTGGCAAGTGACCGCGTTTTATAAAATCGTGCGTGCCACAGCCATTTATCAACCCGAAGTTTTTCCGCAAGTTCCGTCACGACCGTCTCGGTCCCCGTATCATTGATCAAACATCATTTAACGCAGCAGGCCTTCAAACGCAAAACGGCGACCCAAAAGGATCGCCGTTCTGGAAATTCATATGCTACGCGATCAGCCTTTGGCTTCAAGCATTTCCTTGAGCTTGGCAAAGGGCGAGTCTTCGTTGATCTTGTTTTCTTTCGCCGGTGCAGGATTGCGCCCACCCGGTTTGCCAGAACGATCACCGTTACCACCGCCACGGTTCGGACGATTACCACCCTTACCTTTTGGTGCGCCTTTGCCGCCGCGTGCGTCCTGACGCGGACCGCGCTGACCACGACCAGCAGCACCACCGCCGCGCTTGCGACGATCAACCCGGACGAAGAATTTAACTTCGACCAGTTCATCACCATCCGCGTCGGTTTCAACCGGCTTTACATCGGCAGCGTCTTCACCAGCACCAGCACCCGCCTCAGCCTTGGCAACAACAGGTTCAGCCGCTGCTTCTGGCTCTTTGGCGACTTCTTCGGCTTTCGCCTCGACAGATGCTTCTGCTTCGGCTGGTGCTTCTGCATTTGCAGCAGGCTCAGCAGCATCCGCCTTGACGGCATCCTTGGCTGCATCAGCATTTTCTGCTTTCGCAGGTGCTGGCGCATTTTTCTCGGTGTCTTTGGCTTCAAGCGTCGATTTCTTGACCTTGGTCACCTCGGCACGCCAGCCAAGTGCGGTAAACACGCCTTCAGCCTGTTCGACCGTACAACCCAGAAGTGACAGAAGATCGGGATCAGGACGGACTTTGCCATCGTTTTCCCGTGCCTTCTGACGCAGCAATGCGGCAAAGCGTTCGAGCATATCAACACGTGCAGCCAAAGGCCCCACCGGCATATAGCCAGCCGCCAGATAGAACCCCTTGGAGTTCGCCCGGTCATTGGGCACCGACGTGCGGCCAGCAGGCGGCAACTCTGGCAATGCATCAAGTTCGCGCGCAACGGCCCAAAGAATGCCGCGCAGCTCAACCGGATCGGGCTTAAGCGCGTCAAGCACATGGACGGTTTCAACACCCAAACGCACGCCAAGCTTGGCAAGTGCTTTGCGGTCTTCGTCCGACAAATCCTTGACCAGGCTTTCAAGTTCCGAACGTGGAACACAGCCCAGACCTTCGTTCAGCTGGAACAAAAGACCCCGAATAGGCCCGGAAAGCTGACAGTCACGCAGACGGGTCAGCATTTTAAGCCGCGTTTCGATATGGGAATTGATGAAATTCTGCAGACGTGTTCGCACACGTTCGCGGGTCGGACCGTCAAAGAACTCGCTGTCGATCACATGGACCTCAGGAGACAGAACCGTGTCACCTTTTTTCAGCACGCCAACCTGCGCACCGCTCCAAATGACATCGAGCTGCCCATTCACCGAGAATTTATCGTCTTCATCGGTTTCAAGTTGTTTGACGCGTTGGGCGATTTCGCCTGTCAACGCGCGACGTGCGGCACTGGCAATTGCCTTGCCTTCGAAAGCAGCATCGGTTTCATCAGCGATGAAACGGAATCCTTCAAGACGGCCGACAAATTCACCTTCGACCTGTACTTCACCATTCGCAGTGATGGTAGACATGAGTTCAGACTTGTCCTTGAGACTTTTCAATAAAACCGAAGTTCGTCTATCGACGAACCTTTGGGTCAGGCGTTCATGTAGCACATCTGACAGCTTGTCCTCAATGGCACGTGTACGTTCCTGCCAATGATTGGCATCTTCGAGCCAGTGATGCTTATGCGATACATATGTCCAGACGCGAATACCTGCCAAACGTGATGATAACTGATCGATATCACCATCATAACGATCCAGACGCAAGACTTGTTCGCCCAACCAGTCGATTGGCAGTCTGCTTCCGGGTTTCGCCAGATAACGATAGATCGATGTTAGCAGCCTTGGATGCGTATCGGTATGGATATTTCTAAAGTCGGGAATCTGGCAGACTTCCCACAGCAATTGCACCCGATCCGGTGCTGTTGCAATCCGTGCAACGTCTTCGTTCTGGGCCAGATGCTCCAACATAATTTCATCGACCGGCTCGCGCGCCAAAATCAGGGTCGGGTCCTCTGACCGTCGACGCAATGATTTTTGCAGCGCATCGATGCTGCGAAATTCAAGTCGCGCATTGCGCCAAAACACTTTTGCCAGTGGTTCGAATTCATGTGATTCGATTTGTTCGATGATGTCAGGATCGATCCCCGAAAGGTTGCCCGTCACCCCGAACGACCCGTTATTCATGTGGCGTCCCGCACGTCCGGCAATCTGTGCCGTTTCCGCCGCCGAAAGCGACCGATTGAATTTACCATCATACTTGTGCATGGCGGCAAAGGCGACATGGTCAAGATCAAGGTTAAGCCCCATGCCAATTGCATCCGTTGCAATCAGATGTTCAACATCACCATTCTGGAACATTTCAACCTGGGCATTGCGCGTACGCGGGCTCAGCGCGCCAAGGACGACCGCCGCCCCGCCTTTTTGACGGCGCACCAGTTCGGCAACCGCATAAACTTCCTGTGCCGAAAACGTCACAATGGCCGACTGAGCAGGAAGACGCTGGATTTTCTTGGCCCCGCTATAGGTCAGGGTTGAAAATCGCGCGCGGGTATCAAATTCAACATTATCAACCAGTTTTCGGATCACCGGACGGATGGTTTCCGCCCCCATAAACATGGTTTCCGAACGTCCACGTGCATGCAACAGCCGGTCGGTAAACACATGCCCGCGTTCAGGATCGGCGCACATCTGGATTTCATCAACACCCAGAAATTCGACCTGCTTGGCCACCGGCATGGCCTCGACCGTACACATGAAATAACGGGCTGTTTTGGGCAGGATGCGTTCTTCGCCGGTAATCAGCGCAACCGCACCCTTGCCGACCTTGGCCACCGCGCGGTCGTAATTTTCGCGCGCCAAAAGACGCAACGGGAACCCGATCATCCCGGTCGTGTGTGCCAACATCCGTTCCATGGCCAAATGGGTCTTGCCGGTGTTGGTCGGCCCCAATATGGCAAGGATACGAGGACCGGATCGGGTTGAAATCTGCATCAAACTCTTTCAATGGACTGCCCAATGATCCGGGCCGCCCCATTCATCTGGCCTTTCAACACTCGAACCGCTGGAATGTCAAGCATTCAGCCCGCAGCCTCCCATGCGTCCGACGCAGGACCAAACAGTCTGTGGGGAAATTACGGTGTGTCGGGCTCGTCCATCTCAAGCAATCTGGCCCCCGGCCCGGCCTGTGCCAACTCATCATAAGGGTTGCGCAAGGGGCAGTCGGAAATTGACAGACACCCACAACCGATACATTGCCCCAATTGATCCCGAAGCCGGGTCAATTGATCAATCCGTTCATTCAGATCATCGCGCCACTGCGAGGACAGCTTTGCCCAATCCTCGGCCGTTGGCACCGTATTGCGTGGTAATTTATCAAGGGCTGCCCCAATTTCTGCAAGCGGAATACCCGTTTTTTGTGCCACCTTGATAATCGCAAGCTTACGCAGAATACCGCGATGAAAACGGCGTTGATTGCCATCGGTCCGGATGGAACTGATCAGGCCTTTACGCTCGTAAAAATGAACGGCCGAGACGGAAATTCCGCAACGGCGTGCAACATCACCAACACTTAAATAACGCTGTAATGGTCCGACTTCCACCATTTTTAGGTTCCCTACCTGTGAAAAACACGATGCATATTTTCCTGCTTGACCTGAACTATAGTTAAGGTTTTATAGCATTACTCCTTGTTGCGAAAATATCAAGGAGTCAAACCCGTGAAAGAGACATTCAATCTTGCTGTCATTTATGGCAGTGCGCGTGAAGGACGGTTCTGTGACACGGTCGCGAACTGGGCTGTCGAAACCCTGAAAAAAGACCCCGAGCTGTCCATTGAAACGATTGATCCTTCTGTTCTGGACCTTCCGTCACGTCATGTTGACGATCAGCATCCGGGCATTGGCGAACTCCACACGGCCTTGAGCGAGGCTGACGCCTTCATCGTCGTCACCCCGGAATACAATCACAGTTTTACCGGCGAGCTTAAGTTGCTGATTGATGCCGCCAAACCGCAATGGCGGCGCAAACCGCTGGCATTCGTATCCTATGGCGGGATGTCTGGCGGCTTGCGCGCCGTTGAACAGTTGCGCCTTGTCTTTGCTGAACTGCATGTTGTCACCATGCGCGACGTGGTCAGTTTTCCCAATGTCTGGGACCTGTTTGACTCCCAAGGGCAGCCGACCAATGCCACCAGCAGCGAAAATGCTCTGAACCACATGGTCGGTGACTTGAAGTGGTGGGCAACAGCCCTTCGAAATGCCCGCTATCCGGATGCACAACAAACATCACGGGCACCGCAAAAGGTGCTGGAGGTTTGTGCATGAGTGATCCCCATCAAACACCGGTGGATGAAATCATCACCATCAGTCAGGTTACGCCAAAACCCGGCCAATATGATGCCTTTGTCACGCTTCAGACAGCATTTCAAACCCGCGTCGCCCCGGAAATCGACGGACTTCTTGGCGGGCGTTTGTTCCTTGGGGACGACGGAAAAACGCTTGTCATCATGTCCCGTTTTCGATCTCGCACGGACCTGAACAACTGGACGTCATCACCCCGGTTTGCCGAGCACATGCTCCGTGTCCAACCAATGATTGAACCGGCAAACCCAGGCCGGTTCACCGTCCTTTACCAGTCAGGCAACGTTTAAGCCCACGCACATTATTCTGTGCAAGCGATACAATTGCGTTTCGGAAATCCCTTGGACCTGCCCCCTTGCGCCACCCGCCGATGGGGACTGTTCCGAAACACAAAACGGGGCGACCAACCGGTCGCCCCGTCCTTTATTTAATCCCAACAGGGACCTTAATGGTTCCGCATCTTATCGGCATATTCTTTAAGCTGTCGACGGGCGGCCTGAAAACTGTTTTTAAGTGCGATGTAGACATCCTCATGGGCGTGGTCGGCACTGTCGCGCTTCACCATGATTTCCTTGCCCGGCACATGGATGCCGAAATGCACGGCAAAGCGATTTCCGTGTTTATGAGACGCTTGTGGACGTTCGACAATGACATGACAACTGGTCATGCGATCAAAGGTGTCTTCGAGTTTTTGCACCTTGTAATGAATACGCTCATCAAGCGCATCTGACTGATCAACATCGCGATAGGTGATCTGAACGGGAACGTTCATGATACGGCCTCCTGTTATACAGCCTTGGACGTGTAGCAGGGCATTGCACCCCACCGTTTCACCCCGGATGCTTTTCAACACCGGGACATTTGGGAACGCATATTGTGTGGTTTGCGCGCCCCCGGAAAAAACCGTCTATATCTATACTTAGGATAGAGGACTTGCGCTGCAAGGTGCCTTGACGCATATCAAGCACGGCTTATGCTTTAACCCTTTGAGTTGCTGAACCTTCTGCCAATATCGGGGATGGTCAGTAGATGATTGAAATACAGGAGAAAAAAGAGGTCATGACGGAAGAAAAAATGCGGTTCGAGGCCGAGGTTAGCCGACTGCTCGATATCGTTGTCCATTCGCTTTATTCCAACAAGGACATCTTCCTGCGCGAGCTGATTTCAAACGCATCCGATGCGTGTGACAAGCTGCGCTATGAAGCAATTGCCAATCCGGATCTGCTTGCAGGGGATGCTGACTTCAAGGTCCGCCTGCTGACCGATGACGTTCGTAATGTTCTGACGATTGCCGACAACGGGATCGGGATGAACAAGGAAGACCTGATTGACAACCTCGGCACCATTGCCAATTCCGGCACTGCCAAATTCCTTGATGCTGTTGCCAAATCCGACGCGCCAAAAGATGTTGATCTAATCGGTCAATTTGGTGTCGGGTTTTATTCGGCCTTCATGGTCGCTGGCAAAGTCGATGTCGTCAGCAAAAAAGCCGGTGAAGATCAGGCGTGGAAATGGTCATCAGACGGCAAAGGTGAATACACCATCGCCGAGGCCGAAATGGAAGGCCACGGCACGCAAATCACCCTGCATCTGACCGACGAATACAAAGAATTCACCGACGAGCACCGCCTGAAACACATCGTCAAAACCTATTCCGATCATATCGGCATTCCGGTTGTTTTGATGAAGGGCGACGGGGATGAAACCCTGAACGAGGCGTCCGCCCTTTGGACCCGTCCAAAATCAGAAGTCACCGAAGAACAATACAAAGAGTTTTACAAACATAACTCGCACGCCTTCGATGATCCGTGGAAAACCATCCATTACCGCGCCGAAGGTGCGATTGAATATACCGGCCTTCTTTATCTGCCGACCATGCGTCCGTTCGATCTGTATGAGCCGCAACGCAAAGGCCACCTGAAACTTTACGTGCGCAAGGTGTTCATCACCGAGGGTGCCGATGACCTGCTGCCGCCATGGTTGCGGTTTGTATCAGGTGTGGTTGACAGCCAGGACCTGCCGCTAAACGTCTCGCGTGAGATGCTGCAGCACAATCCGGTTCTGACCAAAATCAAGAACGGCCTGACCAAAAAAATCCTGTCCGAACTTGAAACGGCGGCCAAAAAAGATGCTGACGGGTTCGAAACCTTCTGGGAAAACTTTGGCGCTGTCGTCAAGGAAGGTCTTTATGAGGACGCTTCAAACCGCGACCGTATCCTCAAGATCGCCAAATTCCGCTCGACCAAGGATGATGGCTGGACCACGCTTGCCGACTATGTCGAACGCATGAAGGATGGCCAGAAGGCGATTTACTACATCAGCGGCGAAGACATTGAGGCCCTTAAACGCAGTCCGCAGCTCGAAGGCTTTGCCGCCAAGGGCATCGAAGTCCTTCTTCTGACCGATCCGGTTGATGAATTCTGGTTGCCATCGGTTGGCCAGTTTGACGAAAAAGACTTCAAATCCGTCACCCGTGGCGGTGCTGACCTCAATGACGTCAAGGCCGATGACAAAGACGATGCCAAGGATGACAAAAAGGACGATGCCGCAAGTGACGCATCCCTTGATGCGCTGATTGCTTCCATCAAGATTGCCCTTGGCGAGGGGATCAAGGATGTTCGTCAATCAGACCGTCTGACCAGTTCCGCCTGCTGCCTGATTGCCGATGAAACCGGCATGGATTTGCGGATGGAACGTCTGATGAAACAGCATAACCGCGTGGATCAAATCAGCCCGCGTATCCTTGAAATCAATGCCAAGCACAGCCTGATCAAAAAGCTGTCAGACATTGCGATTAAGGATGCCAAGGCCCCTATCCTGAATGACGCGGCCCTGCTTCTGCTTGATCAGGCCCGCATTCTCGAAGGCGAAGCCCTGCCTGATCCGGTCAGTTTTGCACGTCGGTTGGATTTGATCATGGAAAAGGGTTTGGGCGCCTAACCCACCCCGCTTTCCAATGAACATGCAAAACGGCGCGTCAAAAGATGCGCCGTTTTCTTTTGGATTTATGCAAAATTTAAAATGCTTATTTACCAAGACCGTTCATAAAGACCCACATACAAGACAGACCAGAACCCGTCGGGAAGGCCCAAACCACCATGACTGCGATGATGAACTGGCAAAAACTGCTCTCGCCTGCGCGCCTTGGATCGCATCATTCCAATGTCGGGACCTTTGGCCGGTCCGATTTTCACAAGGATTATGACCGGATCATCTTTTCCGCAGCCTTCCGGCGCCTGCAGCGCAAGACGCAGGTGCACCCGCTGCCCGAAAATGACAATGTCCATACAAGGCTCACCCACAGCCTTGAGGTGTCCTGCATCGGGCGATCCTTGGGCCTGATGGTCGGTCATCGGTTGCACGAAAACGGAAGCCTTCCGGCATCGATCGAACCCGATCACATGGCCGCGATTGTGCAGGCTGCCGCCCTGTCGCACGATATCGGCAACCCGCCCTTTGGCCACGCCGGGGAATATGCCATTCGTCAGTGGTTTGAAGATGCCGCACCGGAATACACATCATCGCTTAGCCCGGAACAGTTCGCCGATTTAACCACCTATGAAGGCAATGCGCAGGGGTTTCGTCTTCTGACCAACAAACGGACTGGTCTGTATGATGGCGGCATGCGCCTGACCTATGCGACGCTGGCAAGCTTCATCAAATACCCTTGGTCGGCGGCCGGAAGCCCCTTCCCGCAAAAGAAGAAATTCGGCGCCTTCCAAAAGGAATTCGCCCTGCTCGAAGAAGTTGCCGAGGCGACGGGTCTTATCCGTACGCACGCGCAAGCCTTTTGCCGCCACCCGCTTGTTTATCTGGTCGAGGCCGCCGATGATGTTTGCTACGCCCTGATTGACATCGAAGACGGGGTTGAACTTGAGCTGGTTGATTTCACGGTTCTCGAAAACATGCTGCTGCCGTGTATTTCCGAAGAACTTCCGGCCGAATATCACCGCGAAACCAACATCAGCCGCAAAATTTCGTTCCTGCGCGGTAAAATCATAACCGGGTTGCTCGATGCATTGGTCGATGCGTTCGTTGCCAACGAAGAAGCCCTTCTGGCCGGTGAATGGAAAGGCGAGCTTCTGGGCTCTGCTACAGGCCCCTATAACGAGCTGATCACAACGGCCAAGTCATTTTCTGAAAAGCAAATCATCCTCAACCGGCGCAAGGTTCAGATCGAGGTCGGGGCATTCGCCCATCTTGAAACCCTGCTTGATACATTCTGCCGTACGGCCTTTGATGTGCATCACGCCACATCTGACGCCGATATTCCCTACCGGGCCGGGCGGGTGCGCGAATTGATCGGCACCGACGCCATGCCGATTGGCGCATCCCTGTATGATCTTTATCTGGTGATCCTTGATTACGTCTCGGGCATGACCGATGATTTTGCCGCCCGGCTTGCGCGCGACATTGGTGGCGGGCAGCACTGACCCATGTGGTTGCTTGGTCCTTTTATTGCCCGCTATCGGCGCAAAACCGCATTCTTTTTCGCCGCCGCCTTGGCCGCCATTGTTTACGGCCTTGTTGAACAAAGCACGCGCCCGGAAATGCAGGCATGGTATTGGCCAACCATGTCAGGTGCGATGACCTTTATCCTGACCCGATTTATCATTTCGCGCATTCTTGCGCGCTTTGTCGGCAGTGTGCAGCGTCATTTGCGTTAGGGGTCAGCACCAATAAAAAAGGCAGGCTCGAAAGCCTGCCTTTAATGTCTCGATGTCTGGATTTCTGCATCATTCAAAACGCGATGCCGTCAGGATCGATTATTCCTGACCGCCACCCATGGCGCTGCTGATTTTCTTGTCAGTGTTATACTGACTAAGCGCATAGACAGCCCAGATCGCGGCTGGAACCCAGCCAACAAGCGTGATCTGCAAAATCAGGCAGATAATCCCGGCAAAAGGCCGCCCAATGGTAAAGAACAGTAACCAGGGCAGAAGAAGTGCGATCAAAAGACGCATGGATGAAATCCCCTTTGATGTGGGACGGCGTTACATGCCGTCTTCGAAAGTAACAGTCACGACGCGATTGCCTTGTTCGGCAACACCGTCCGCAGTTGATACCGGAACATTGGCTTCGCCGCTGATGCTAATGGCAAGCTTGCTTGCCGGTACACCAGCCGCACGCAATGCGCTAACAACCGCATCAACACGCGATTTGGCAAGAATGTCGTTATACATTGCATCGCCAGCACGGTCAGCATAGGCAACCAGACTGATCATTGCCGGATTGTATTTGGCATAGGCTTCTGCAATGCCGTCAACAACTGACATACCTTTGCTGTCGATTTCAGATTTGTCGAACCCGAAATAGACATTCATCGGAACCGGCATTGCCATTGGCATTGCTTTGGCGACCGGGCTGGTATCAATTTCGGCCTGAACAATTGCCAGCGCCTGATAGAAGGCAGAACGGCAATTGTCGATGTCTTCCTGCTGGATGTTTTCTTCGAGTTCCTGCATCCAGCAATCGAAGCTCGTCTGCGCGCGTGCAGCAGGCGATGCTGCCTTGTCACGTCCACCACCATCAAGTGCGGCAAGAAGGTCAGCACGGGCGACTTCAATTTCGCCCATTGAGCCTTCTGGCAAGGTACGCTCGGCAATCATCTGCGGACCACTATCCTGTCCGGCAGCGGCCATTTTCGAACGGCTGGTGAAATACCGCGCGTCGGCCCAGTCGGCCTCGTCATACTCGGCCTGTGCCAGATCGGCGTAATTCTGGTGAAGGGCTGCGTCAAAAGCCGACCCTTCGTCGGCCATGTCACGTACCCCGGGAATATTCATGTTCGCGCACGCGCTAAGAAATGCAGCGGCGGATACAACGGCAAGCAGTTTAGCTTTCATCGGTGTTACTCCTTGTCTGACCGACAATCAGGTCCCAAACCCATTTCATTATCGCGAATATGGTGGCATCTGTTTTTTCGATACCTTGCACATCCGCTATGATGGCCATTTTGGCCTTTTGTTTTTTCCGATGTCGTTCTTGCAGTCGATCAGATCATTTCCAATCTGACCCCGAATTCTGACCCGGCAAAACGCCCGGATCAAACGCCCCAAGACAACATGCTTCCTGGATATAACTATCCCTATTCAGAGATATATAGAAGTCGAATTCATGAAAAAAAGCAGTGGGATAGAGAAAATTCACATTCTCATAACACCGAACATCCGAGGTTGACCGGATACAACCAGCAATTTCCAAGCGCCCAGACCATTAGACACTCAAGATATACACCGTCCATTTTTGCCCATAAAAAATGGCCCGACACGTCATTTTACGTATCGGGCCATCTTTGTTGTGATCATCTCTTGTTACGAGACGGACAATTATTCGGCCTTGTCAGAAGATCCACCAAACAGACCTTTAACAGCACCACCAAGCGCATCTGCGCCATCTTTGATCTTGCCGCCACTGCCGCTGGCGGCACCGCCAACAACACCCATCATACCTTTGCCAAGGTCGCCAACGCCCTGCATCAAGCCATCAACATTCAGGCTTGAAACCGACTTGAACACTGACGTGTTGATCGCGGTCAGGATTTCACCGGCAACCTCGGCCGGGGTGGCACCATTGTCTTCCTTGCCAACATCTTTCAGATGGATCTCCGGCAAGCCAACCGACATCTTCTTACCCTGCAAGAAGCCTGCGGAAACACTTACGTCGCCATCACGGACATAAACGTTATCAATAATAACCTTTGTCCCGGATGCATTTTCCGAAGAAGCATCCTCAGAACCGTCAGCCCCGCCTGCACCGGTCGGCCCTGATACACGCTGAACAAAACTTTCAACATTGCGCTGAATGGTGGCGATGTTTGACGTGTTGTTGCCAAGCTCATAGGTCACGCTGGGTGCTGCAATGATAACTTCGATAACCCGAATGGTGTCGCTGGTAAGCGTCGATCCATCAAGTCGGACCGAAATATTGCCAAGCGAGAACGCGTAATCGGTATTGAACCCATCCGGGTTGCCAACAATCAACCCATTGATTGCGGCCGAATCCTGTGTGGTATCAATCGCAACACTATCCACCGACACATCGGCCAGCGTCACACGTGTGCCCGCCTCTTCGATCGTGGATTTAACGATATTGTCGAGATTGACATACACATAAACAAGCCCCGCAACGACGATCAAAACGATCACCGTCAGACCAATCAGTATCTTTTTCATTGCCCGTATCCTGCCTTGTTTGTCACCGAAACAGTGCGCCATTCAGAAGATGGGCACAATTCCGGCCTTGTTCAACCATAAGAGTTGCGCCGTTCGACGCGACAATCAAGTTATTTCCCATGACAAAACAGCGGGCTAGGTTTCCCCTGCCCGCTGCTGTCAGTGCCACTTAACGTCTGAACGTCAAAGATTGAATTCAACCACGACAGGTGCGTGATCCGACGGCTTTTCCCAGTCACGGGCCAGATCATACACCGACGCTGTCCGGGCTGTTCCCGCCATGTTTGGCGTCATCCAAACGTGATCAAGACGCCGTCCCTTGTTACTGGCCCGCCAATCGCGCGCGCGATAGCTCCACCAGCTAAACAGCTTTTCGGGTTCCGGTACGACTTCACGCACCGCATCAATAAAATCGCCGGACTGGCGGAACTTTTCAAGGATTTCAACTTCGACCGGGGTGTGGCTAACCACACGCAGCAGTTTCTTGTGCGACCAAACGTCATTTTCCGATGGCGCGATATTGAAATCGCCAACCAGAATCGCGCGACGGTTTGGGTCGCTTGCGCGGCGATCCGCCCACCAGCTGGTCATTTCATCAACAAACGACAGTTTGTGTGCGAACTTCACATTAATCGCCGGATCGGGTTCATCGCCACCTGCCGGGATATAGAAGTTATGCAGCTCAACCCCGTTCTCAAACTTCGCCATGCAATGACGGCGGTCTTCCTTGCCACAGAAATGCTTGATGTCGGTTTCAACAAACGGCAAGCGCGATACGATGGCCACACCGTTATAGCTTTTCATGCCATGGTTATGGCGATGGACATACCCGGCGGCCTCGAATGCGTCATGCGGGAAATGCTCATCTGGGCATTTCAGTTCCTGCAAACACAGCGCATCTGGCTGCTGATCCTCTAAGAACTTAACCACCTGCTCAATGCGCAGACGAACGGAATTGATGTTCCAGCTTACAATTTTCAAAACGGGCTCCGTTTTATTCTAGTCGGGGTGGTGCGGCAGGGTGGAATCGGCTTCTGACCCGAAATCCCAAAACACAAAGAACTACGTCAGCGTCACGGAAAGTTCAGCAACGTCGGCAATGACCAAATCCATGCGATCCCCCCGAACAACCTGGCCAACACCCTCGGGCGTTCCAGTAAACAAAAGATCGCCGGGTTTCAGTTCAATCAGGGTCGACAAATGCACAAGCGCATCGACCACCGGCCAGATCATTTTTGCTGTCGTGTCGTCTTGGCGGACCGTCCCGTTAACAGACAGTTTCAAATTGGTAGCATGCGGATTGCTCGCATCGGACTTTGGCCTGATCGCTGAAACAACCGCACAACCATCAAACGATTTCGCCATATCCCATGGCAAACGGCGTTCTTTAAGGTCGGCCTGTACATCGCGTCGGGTCATATCAAGCCCGGCGGCATATCCGAAAATCGCGTCTTCGACGGCCGCACGGTCAAGGTCCTTGCCCCCGCGTGACAAGGCCACCACAAGTTCACCCTCATAGTGCAAATCTTCTGTCGCGGACGGATATGGCAAATCACCATTGCCGACAACCAGGCAATCGGTCGGTTTCATGAATATACAAGGCGGAGTATCAGACGGATCGGATCCCATTTCGCGCACGTGATCGGCATAGTTTTTACCAATGCAGAAAATGCGGTTTACTGCAAACAGTTGATCGGAATTTGCAATTGGAATGGTGGTTGGTTCGGCAGCAGGAAAAATCAAATC
>OJEN01000148.1_pt1 | contig 26903 bp, 18 predicted proteins | sample 1593351 | NCBI WGS metagenome assembly OJEN01 (sample SAMN05416777, study PRJEB24817) | seawater metagenome | isolation source: Sea water | place: Canada:Atlantic | collected 2013-11 | reverse complement strand
TTCGCGGAAATAGGCGCCCTGGTCGACCCCGCTGCCGCCGTCGAGCGTGTCATTGCCGCCACCGCCGACCAGCGTGTCGTCGCCGCCGCCGCTGTTGATCACGTCGTTGCCCCCGCGCCCGTAGAGCAGATCGCCCGCCCCGGCGCGTCCGGTGATGACATCCGCCTGCGCCGATCCATAGACGACTTCGATGTTGGACAGCAGGTCGGGATTGCCGAAGGTATCGCGCACGGCACCGGTTTCGAGGTTGACAGACACGCCGCCCGTCCCGCCGTCGCGGTTATAGGCCACCTCGTCGAAACCGGCACCGCCGTCGAGCGTATCCGCGCCGACACCACCCACCAGCGTGTCGTTGCCCGCACCGCCGTTCAGGGCATCCGATCCGCCCAGCCCGTTGAGCAGGTCATTGCCGCCCAGCCCGTTGAGAACGTCATTCGTGCCATTGTTTCCGACAATCGTGTCGTTCGAAGCCGTGCCGTTTCTGGTAACCATGAATTTTTCCTGTCGCTGTCTTTTTTCGGGCGCCTGTTCTGCGCCGCCCGACCGAGGGTGAAATTGCTACGCCGATACAAAGACCAATTTCTGGCCGCATTTATGGTGCTTTTGTGGCGGTATACCGAAATCATGAAAATTCCCCTATCCCTTCGGAAACGCTGAGCGAAAACTGTTGTCACAGGGACTCACCGGGGGCGGCTTCCCGCCGGCTCCCGAAGGGGTGCGCGGATCCGGCGCAAAAGCGCGCGGCATTTGATGCAAAGCTGGTGCGCATTGAAGACAAGAGTCGCCAAAGCGCCGCAATCCTGCGCCTGCACAGGCCGCAGCCCTCCCCCATCTGTGTCCATGGGGGCGTATCTTTGGGGGATACGGCATGGACGGGTTTCGGCTGACGGGGTTTCTCGCGGCACCGGAAGACTACAGTCTGACGGGGTTGTCGCTGTTGGAGATGTTCACGGTTAACGGTGAGGAATGGCTGATCGCGGGGTCCTCCGCGAGCGGGGCGGTCACCCGCATCGGCTTGCAAGGCGCGTTCACCGTGCGCGACATAAGCTGGAGCGCGCAGGACGGCGCCGGTGTGCCGCTGTCGGGGGGCCTGTGCGTCGGCCTGCTCTATCACATCTCGGCGCTGGACATCGGCGGGCGCAACAACGGCGCGGTGATCGAATTCCGCGACGAGGAACTGCGCCTCTACAGCGCCGACGGCAACCGCATCGACGCAGACGATCTGGGCCAGGAGGATTTCATCTTCTGACGCGCGGTGCCCCCTCCCGCGAAAGGGGGATGGCCCGAAGGCCACCTTTGGCGCGACACTGGGCGCGGGGGGGCCAGTGGCGTGGATGCCGACAGCTTCCACCTCGGTGAACAGCTCACGTCATCAGATCAAATGTCTCGCCGCCGATCTTGAGGTTGATCTCGTCCTGTGCGGCCCCGTCGATCAGCGCCCACATGATCTGGCCCGTGGGCCGGTAGATGATAAAGGCTTCCTCGACACTGCCGTCGCCCGCATCGGGCGTGTTGGCAAGGTTGATCTGGAACTGCCCCGCACTCGCGCCCGTGTTCCCGAACACCAGCGTATCGCCCTCGGACCCGTCGTAGTCCTGGATGAAGTCGGTGCCGTGGCCCGCCACCCCGAGGTGAAAGAATTCATCCGCCCCGTCGCCGCCGTTCACCCGGTCGAACCCGAAGCCGCCGTTGATGAAATCATCGCCCTCCGCGCCGAACAGCAGATCGCCGAAGCCCGAGCCGGTGATGGAATCGTTGCCCGTCCCGCCCAGCACGGTGTCGGCGCCAAATCCGCCCTCGACCAGATCGTCGCCCGCGTCGCCGCGCACGTTGTCGTTGCCGTAACCGCCGCGGATCGTGTCGTTGCCGTCCCCGCCAAAGATGTTATCGCGCAGATCGTTCTCGGAGACACCACCGGTGATGCTGTCATTGCCCGCCCCGCCGATCAGGTTGTCGGTGCCGTCGAGCCCGTTGATCGTATCGTTGCCGACCCCACCGGTGAGCGTGTCGTTGCCCGGTGTCCCGTTCAGCAGCAGATCGACGGTTTCTTCGACATCCGTGACGTTGACGGTAAAGGTCTGCGCCGAGGTCAGACCGTCCGGATCCGTCGCCTGAACCGTGACGGAGCGTGTCGCGCCCGCCTCGAAATCAAGCGGACCGGTGGTCTGCAACGTGGTCCCGTTCAGCGTGAACTGGCCGCCCGCGTCGTCGGTCAGCGTCAGGGCCACCACATCCCCGTCGGGATCGATCGCACCCACCGTGCCGACGACGGCGCCCGCCGCCGCGTTCTCCGCGACCGACTGCTGGCTGGCCAGCATGACAGTGCCGGGCGCCTCGTTCACATTGGTGACGTTGATGGTGAAGGACTCGTTTGCGGTCAGCCCGTCCGGGTCCGCCACCTGCACCGTCACCTGATGGCTTTGCGCCGCCTCGAAATCGAACCCCTGAGCCGTGACCAGCTGGGTGCCGTTGATGGCAAAGCGGCCCTCCGCGTCATCGGTCAGCGAGAAGATCAGCGCATCGCCGTCCGCATCCGTGGCCGCGAGCGTCCCGACAGCGGTCGCGGGCACGATGTTCTCTGAAATCGAGGTGCCGCTCAGCGTGACGTCCGTCGGCGCCACGTTGAAGTCGATCACCCCGATCGCCGTCGCGCCGCTGCCCTGGCTTCCCGCGCGCACGTCCTGCACGAGGCGGGTGCCCGTCTCGGTGCCGTCGGTCACCCAAAGCTCGGTCCCCTGGGTGCCGTTGTCGGCCGAGAAATACATCAGGTCGTCCGCCACGGCGAGGTTGCTGACAAAGGCATTGCCCGCGCCGGGGTTGATGTCCATGAACAGGCGCGTGCCGCCCGCGGTCCCGTCGGTGTTCCACAGCTCGACGCCGTTGGAGCCGTCGAGGGCGATGAACCAGGCCTTGTCGTCGAACATCGTGAACGCGTCACCTTCGATGTTGGTGAAATTGAAAAAGCTGCCGCCGGCACCGGGGTTGATGTCGCGTACCAGCGTGGTGCCCGAGGACGACCCGTCAGAGCGCCACAGCTCGAGGCCGCTGGAACCGTTGTCGGCGAAGAACAGCATCATGTCGTCCATCGCGGTCAGCCCGAGGATCGAGGAACTGCCCGCGCCGGGGTTGATGTTGGTCACCAGGTTGGTGCCGGCTTCGGTGCCATCGGTGCGCCACAGCTCGTTGCCGTTGGTCCCGTCATTGGCGCTGAAGTAGAGCGTGCCGTCCAGGTCGGCCATGCGGAACGAAACGCTGCTGCCACCGGCGCCGGGGTTGATGTCGCGCACCAGCGCGGTGCCTGCCGTGGTGCCGTCGGTGCGCCACAGCTCGGTGCCGTTGGTGCCGTCGTTGGCCGAAAAGAACAGGGTGTCGTTGAGGAGATTGTCTTTCGACATGAACGGGGACGAACCGCCCCCGCCGATATTGATGTCGGCCACGCGCTGCGTGCCCGCCTCGGTCCCGTCGGAGCGGTAGAGCTCGGTGCCCGAGGTGCCGTCATTGGCACTGAAAAGCAGCGTGCCGTTCAAATCCACCATGAAATTCGGGAAACTGCTGTTGCTGCCGGGATTGACGTCGCGCACCAGTTCCGGCGGGCCATCGGCGTTGGTTTTCCACAGCTCCTGGCCCGGGGTCGTGGTGAACGGGCTGAAATACAGCGTGTCGCCGATGACCAGCGATTGTTGCGGGCCCGTAAAGGTGAACGGAAAGCTGCCGTTCGTGCCGAATTCGACATCGGCGAACAGCGTGGTGCCCGCGACGGTGCCATCGGAGGTATACAGCTCGTTGCCCGACTGGCCGTTGCTGGCCTCGAAAAAAACATCACCATCCAGAGACCGGCTCAGGGTCGATAGGATCGACGCGTCGGGTCCGGGGAACAGATCGATCAGGGTGGCCGATGTGCCCGCGGCGTTGGTCAGCCAGGTCTCGACACCGGTGCCGCCGTCATTGGCCGCAAAAAGAAGAACAGAACTCATGTGAAAATCCCCCAAGAATTTCAATTTATGAAAAAATGCCAAAAAATACGGGCTGGCAGCCTTCCGGCGCCCGGCACGGAAGGAAATGAATAACTGCACCGTGTGTAGGGCATAAACCTACATCTTCAAACAAAATTACACTGAATTTCCATTTTTTGCAACTTTGGAAAATTGACCAAAGGTAAATCAAGCTCCCTGCCGGTCATCCAATCAGGTCGAACACATCACCGGCGATCTGCAGGTTGATACTGCGCGCGCCTTCCCCGTCGACCAGCGCCCACAGGATCTGGCCCGTGGGGCGGTAGATGATGAAGGCCTCGGCGGTCTGCGCCGTGCCGGCCCCCGGCGTCGTGGCATAGTTGACCTGAAACTGCCCCGCCGTCGCGGTGGCCGCGCCGAAGGACAGGAAATCGCCCTGCCGGTGGCTGAAATCCTGGATCCAGTCCGACCCGTGGTCGGCGATGCCCAGATGAAAGAACGCGTCCGCACCATAACCGCCGTTGACCCGGTCCGACCCGAAGCCGCCGTTGATGAAATCGTTCCCCGCCCCACCGGTAGACGCCCACCGCGTCCCAAGTGATCGTCACCACGCCGCCCGTCGCGTTCACATCCACCCAGATGCCGCCGCTCTCGTCGCCCTCGCCGTCCAGCCGCGTGTCCACATCCGCCCAGAACGGCGCGATCATGGCCCGGCTCAGCGCCCCGTTGGTGGCGGTGGGATAGGCCGCGAAGGCCGATCCGAACGTCACCGTGCCGTTGGTGTTCACCCACAGCTGGTCGGCCGCGTAAGAGCGCCCCAGATAGCTCAGCCCGTCGCCGAACACCGCCTCCAGCGACAGCCGGGTCGAGCCGTCGTCGCTGCGCGCGATCTCGATCTCGCCAAATCCGCGCGCCCCGCCAAGGCCGCGCACGACCGATCCGTTGCCTGTGATTTCCATGCCGTCTCTCCCCCTGTGCGCGCGTCCCGTTGCGCAGCGTCTGCGCTTGTCATAGGACAAAGGCCTTGCCAAAAGATTGGCGACCCACAGCCCGAAGGCCCGCCATGACCTCTCCCGCCGTCGCCGTCCTGCTCGCCACCTACAACGGCGCGGGCAATCTGGCCGAACAGCTCGACAGTTTTGCCGCGCAAAGCCATCTCCCCGCCCTGATCCTAGTCAGCGACGACGGCTCCACCGATGCGACGCGCGAGATCCTCGCCGGGTTCAGGGACGCCCACCCCGCCCTGCCGCTGGAGCTGGTCGAGGGGCCGCGGCAGGGGTCGGGCGCGAATTTCCTCAGCCTGCTCGCCCGCTGTCCCGACGGCATCGACATGGCCTGTTTTGCCGATCAGGACGACGTCTGGCTGGAAGACAAGATCGCCCGCGCCGTCGCCCGTCTGGACGGTGCCGCCACGCCGGAGGACCCGGTGCTCTATTGCGCGCATACCTGGGAATGTGACGCCGATCTGCGCGGCCGACGCCTGTCGCGCAGCCCGCGCAAACCGCCCGGTTTTCGCAACGCGCTGGTGCAGAACATCGCGGCGGGCAACACCATCATGCTCAACCGCCCCGCCCTCGATCTGGCGCGGCGCGCGGCGCGGAATACGGATGTCATCGCCATGCACGACTGGTGGGTATACCAGCTGATGACCGGCGCGGGGGCGCAGGTGATCTACGACGCGCAGGCCGTGCTGCTCTACCGTCAGCACGGGGGCAATCTGGTCGGTGCCAACCGCGGCACGCTGGCCACCCTGCGCCGCCTGCGCCATCTGTTCACCGGCACCTTCCGCGTCTGGAACGACATCAACATCGCCGCCCTCGAACAGGTCTCGGACAGCCTGACACCCGAAAACCGCGCGCTGTTGCGCCATTTCGCGCAGGGCCGTACCCAAGGTCTCGCAGGACGCTTTGACATGCTGCGCGACACCCGCGTCTATCGTCAGGGCGCATTGGGTCAGGCCTCGCTCTGGCTGGCGGTTCTGCTGGCCCGGCTTTAGGGGCGGGCGGCGGGGTCACGCAGGCCCGCACTGGTCTCTAGTCATATTGTAACGAGTGAGGTATTGCGGCGTTTTTACGGATCTCTCCCGGGCAGACACTGCATCCGGGCAAAGAGGTTTTCTGAAGAGCCGAATTGAGGAGCGTCGACCGATGCAAGCGCACGACACCCAAGCCACCGAAATGCTGGACGCCTACCGCGCGGGTGCCGCACTGTTCCGGGGCGGGTTCGTAGCAGTGCCCAAAGTAGCTCTGGCACAGGCCTCGGGAGATTTCATAGAACTCGTCCGCGACCGGTTCACACTGCACGAGATCGGCGACTGGGCTGTGCTCGTGGCCCCCGACACGCCGGTTTTGCACCACGCGGCGCAGGGCACCGACGTTCTTGTCCTGGGCGATGTGTTCGACAACGACGGCGGCAGCGTTCAGGCCCGCCTCGACGAGATCGCACGGACGAAAGACCTGCCCGCCACGCTGGCGCGGATGGATCTGGGCGGGCGTCACGGTGCCTTGATTTTCCGCGATGGCGACGTGTCCGCATTCAACGACCCCGCCGGATCACGCTCCGTGGTGTTCTGCACCCAAGACAGAAAGGGCATCGCCTCGCATCCCGAACTGCTGGCGATGATATACGACATCCCCACGGCGCAGGACGCGGCGACCTATATGGCCTCGCCGCAGTACCTCAACCGCATCGTGCGCTACCTGCCCGGCAACCGCACCGCCTTTGACGGCATCGACCGGCTCTTGCCCAACACGCTCTATGCCACCGCCGAAAACCGCATGACCCGGTTCTGGCCCTACCAGGAGCGTGTCGAGGGCACCGAAGAACAGATGTGGGAGCGCTTCGACATGGCGCTCGACGCGACGCGCTCTTACGTCGCCGACCACTTTCATCCGATCGTCGCGATCACCGGCGGCATCGACACGCGCGCCATCGTCGCCAATTTCCACCGCCACCAGACCCCGTTCACCGGCGTGACCTGGACCAACTTCAACTTCAAATCAGCCGAGCGCGAGGCCATCGACCGCATCGTCGAGGTGACCGGCCAGCCGCATTACACCATTACTATGCCCAGGGAGGACAACGCGGGTCCGCTGCTCGATCTGGGCAGCATGAATGCCGGCCGGATCCACATGCGCGGATCGCGCGGGGTGATGATGGCCCTGTGCCTCGAGAAGATGGAGCAAACCGCCCCCCTGCCCGCGCCCCCTTGTTTTGTCATGGGATACGGCGGCGAGATCCTGCGCGGATTTCACATGATGAAGACCCGCGACCAGGACCTGCCCTTCATCCCCAAGACGATGATGGAGATGTTCGGCGTGCGCGGCAAAGACGGCAAGGCCAACAAGGACATGAGCGCCTTCATCATCCGCAGCTTCCGCGCGATGTACACCAACGGCCATTACGCGCCCGAGGATCTGCACGGCTATCACCCCGCCGACCTGTTCTATTGGGAACACCGCGTGGGCATGTGGGCGGCCCTGACGATGGAGACGATCGACCCTGTCATGCATTCGCTGATCGGCATCAACAGCCGCAGGCTCTACGAAGCCGGGCTGAACCTGCCGAACCGGCTGCGCTTTTCCAAGGGCACCATCGGGCGCTACATCGCGGACCGCACACCCGAAATCGGCGAGATCCCGGTCGTCTGACCCGCGCGCCCTGCAGGACCGCCGCGCGCTACCGCCCGCCTCGGCCCTGCAGGAACGCTTCGAGCTTCGCCACAAACTCCGCGTCCACGGCATCCCCCTGTACCACCACGCGCCCCGCGCGCGCCAGCATCTCCAGGCCTCCGTCCAACGTACGCTGGCGGGGCAACGCGGGCGGCGCCTCGGCAACCGGCGTCTGCACCGGCTCCGGCTCCGGTTTCTCCGGCGCGGAAGACGCCGGTCCCCCGTTCACCGCCCGCTCCAGCACCTCACGCTCGGGCGCCCCGCTTGCGTGGGCCTCGCGCAGATGCGCGCGCAGACGGGCGGCGGCGCCTTCGTCCTCGGCCAGCAGTTTCGACAGCGCGAGGCCCAGCCGTTCGGGGATGTCCTGCGGCGCGCGCAGCACATCATCAAGCGCCTCGACCACCGGCATGAAGGATTTGATCTTGGAGCGTTTGGAAAAGCTGATGGCGGCGAACAGACCCTGCAACGCGTCCTTGTCGGTTTCGAACACGCCCGCGCGCAGGGTCTGCACCGCCACCCGCGCGCGTTCGTAGAACGACAGGTTGGCGCGGATCTCGTTCTCCTCGACCATCGCGACATAGGCGTCCTTTTGCGCGGCGGGCTGGCGGATCAGGGCCTGCACCTTGGCGAACCGCTCCTCGCCGGTGTCCGCATGGAGCGCGCGCAGCGCCTGCACCCGCCGCCAGCCGGAGATCAGGCCAAAGCCGTTCTCGACCATCACCACCTCGATGGGGGCCTGCTGCCCGCGGGCGCGGATGCTCTGGTACAGCGCCTCGACATCCTCGTCCGCCGTGTGCTGCCGGTCGCGGATCAGATAGGCCTCGTGGATCTGGTCCAGCGGAATGGCGCGGATGATCCGGCCCTCGCGGGTGGCGCTGTCCAGTTCGGCGCGCAACGCCTCGAAGGCCGCGACCGACGCCGCATCACCCGCAATCTGTGCGATCGGGGCACGGGCGGTCGGGGCCACATGCGCGCTGTCGGTCAGCTGTGCGGGGGTCAGTCTCTTGCGCTTCGCCATTCGTCTCTCTCCTTGGCTTTCGGGGCAGCCTCGACCCTTTGTTCGAATATATCCCCAACAGGGCGTACGGTGCGAAACCTTTCGCATGCGAAAGGTTTGGGATCAGGGTCTAACCCCTATTCAGAGACTTCATCACGCCGCCAGATCCCCAAAAGCAGCTTTTTGAACGCCGCGTAGGTCTGATCAAAAGTGGCCCGCCCCCGCGCGTAAGTCTCGCGGTTGAAATCGCGGTAATCCGCTTCATAGAGACCACTTGCCTGCTCGCCCGCCTGCCCGATCAGCGCGGTGAAGTCCTGCCGGTGTGGCGAGAGGGTATCGCCCAGATAGGCCTGCATCAGCGCCCCCATTTCTGACTGTTGTGCCGCGTCGAACCGGGTGATCACCGCGCGCACCGCATCCCATTCGAATTGCAGCTCGGGCCGCCCCAGCGCACGCGCCGCCATGTTCTCGCCGGTCTCGATCGAGGAGAACGTCGCGTGCAGCATATCGAAAAACCGCCCCGTGCTGTCGAACTCCAGAAACGATGCCCCCAGCGGCACCAGCAGGATATCCGCCGCCGCCAGACCGTTGATCGTGAGATACCCCAGGGCAGGGGGGGTATCGACGAAGACCAGATCGTAATCGTCGAGCACCCCGTCGGCGGCCAGCGTCTCGGTCAGCGCATCCCACAGCTTCCAGCTGCGCCCCTGCATCCGCCAGACGGGGATCTGGAACTCGGCCCAGTAGAGATTGAGCTGCGCGCCGATCAGATCGATGTTGGGCCAGTGGGTCCCCTGAATGAGATCCTTGGCCCCGACCTCCAACGCCTCGGTCAGCGTATCGTCGAGCAGGACAGGATCGAGCCCCTGCGCCAGACGCAACTGGTTGTCCGCCTTCAGGTGCGTAGCGTAGTGACGCGCGATCAGCGGGAACACCGTCTGCCATTCGTCCTCGACCGTGCCGCCGAAGATCGAGGTCATCGACCCTTGGGAATCCAGATCGACCACCAGCACCCGGTAGCCGTCGAGTGCTGCCGACATCGCCAGATGCGCCGCCGTCGAGGTCTTGCCCACGCCGCCCTTGAAGTTGGCCACGGCCACGATCTTGGCGGGCAGGCCTTCGGGGCGGTAGGGTTTATACTCCTTCGATTTCGATCCCAGCTGCGCGAAATGCGCGCGCAAAAGAAGCACCTCCTCGAAGGTGAACCACTTGGCCCCGCCGGCAGTTTCGGACGCACCCTGCGGCAGGTGCGGGTTTTGCTTGAGCACCCGGCGAAAATGCCCCTGCGCCACCGGGATCAGATAGCGGGTGATCTCCCAGGTTGAAAACGGCCGCAGGCTCTTGCGCCCGGTCTCGTCGAGGCCCCTACCTGCCAGATCGGCCCGTCCGCGCGCGCAGTTCTGCGCAATGGTGGCAAACCCGTCGGCGCTGATCGGATCGCCGAGATCGGCCAGCGCCTGATCGGGATCGATGTTGAAATAGGGGGGAAGCTCGGGGGCGTCTGACGTCATGGGAACTGCTCAATGTGTTGTGTTTTTTCAAACATAACACGAAACACGCAACATGGAATATTTAAAGCTACATCTATCGCTTACGCTGTCTTTTTCCCAAGCAAATACGCGGTTTTTGCGGGCGGATCGGTCTTAAATCGCAGGCCTGACCGACAAATCTGTAGTTAATATCAGGTTATATAGTAGTTATGGAGATCCTGCCGCTTTCTTTTTCCAAGAGTCCCAGAACGTTACACGTATTTTTCAAGACAGGGCGACTCCGAAACCACGCTCAGGCGATTCCGAACCCCCGAAGCGGCGACTCCGAAACCACGTCACGCCGCACCTCCTGCATGGACGTGGCCTGTGGATAACTTTAGGGTGGGTGTAATTAAAACCACGAAGCAGATTCGCGCCGAAAGATCCGTGATCACACGGGCAGACAAGAGCGCATAAGGCAGTGAGCAGGACAGGCAGATGAACACCCCCGCACTGGGGCGTGGAGACGGCGCATTCTTTTCGTGCGACATCTTCAACGCCGCCCCCAAGGACGACATCGGCTCGATGGAGCATCCGATGTTTTCGCTCTCCACCCGGCCCGACCGGCGCATTCTCAGCTATACCCACAACGACACCGACATCACCGTCACCCCGTCCGTGCGCGGGCTGGCGACGATTCACGACAAGGACATCCTGATCTATTGCATCAGCCAGTTGATGGCCGCACAGAACGCCGGCCGCGAGATCACCCGCACACTGACGCTCAAGGCGCATGATCTGCTGGTCGCCACGTCGCGCGAAACCTCCGGCGATGGCTACAACCGCTTGCGCGACGCGTTCGAGCGGTTGGCCGGCACCCGCATCACCACCAACATGATGACCGGCGGGCAGGAGGTCACCACCGGCTTCGGCCTGATCGAGAACTGGCAGATCGTGCGGCAGGGGCGGGGCGGGCGGATGCTCTGGGTTGCGGTCACGCTCAGCGAATGGCTCTACCGCGCTGTGCTCGACAAGGCGGTGCTGACATTGAGCCGGGCGTATTTCACCCTGCGCAAACCACTGGAGCGGCGGATTTACGAGCTGGCGCGCAAGCATTGCGGGCGGCAGGCGGGGTGGACCGTGTCGGTCGATACGCTCCTGAAGAAATCCGGCTCCGCCTCGCCGCGCCGGGTGTTTCGCAAGATGCTGCGCGACATGATCGGCGCGGACACGCTGCCCGACTATACCATCGCGGAAGCCCCTGGCGATCTGATGCGGTTCGAGCGGCGCGGCGCCGTGGTGGAGTCGGGGCGGATGCCGGTGGTGAGTGCCGCCGCACTCGAGCGCGCGCGCGCGCTGGTGCCGGGGGCGGATGTCTACGGGCTTCAGGCCGACTGGCACACCGCCTGGGAGGCGCGCGGCCGCCGCGCGCTGCGCGATCCCGACGCGGCGTTCCTCGGCTGGGTGTCGCGTCATGCGCGCGAATGAGCGGTCCGCAAACCTTTCGCGTGCGAAAGGTTTCAGATTGTAACGCAGATGCGTAAATCCGCCGATACGGGCATGTGCATTTGTCGGGGAAATGGCGCTATATCCCTCGGGGAACCGATACCGGACATTCCTAGGTTCGGACATAGGTTCGGGCGACAGAGTTCAGAGAAGAAGGCAGAAATCTTATGTGCGGCATCGTAGGCGTCATCGGAAAACACCAGGCGGCACCGATCCTTGTGGACGGTCTGCGCCGGCTTGAATATCGCGGCTATGACAGCGCGGGCATCGCCACCGTGGATGCGGCGCAGGGTGCGCGTCTCGACCGCCGCCGCGCATTGGGCAAGCTGGTCAACCTCGCCGATCTTCTGGTGCACGAGCCGCTGACCGGGACCTGCGGCATCGGGCACACCCGCTGGGCCACCCACGGGGCGGCGACCACCGCCAATGCCCACCCGCACGCACGTGGCCGTGTCGCCGTGGTGCACAACGGGATCATCGAAAACTACCGCCAGCTGCGCGAGGAACTGGCCACCCACCAGATCGTGCCCGAGACCCAGACCGACACCGAAACCGTCGCCATGCTGTGCAACTGGTTTCTCGATCAGGGTCACGCGCCCGAAGCGGCGGCCAAGGCGACCATCGCCAGGCTTGAGGGCGCCTATGCGCTGGCGTTCCTTTTCGAGGGCGAGACCGATCTGTTGATCGCGGCGCGCAAGGGCTCGCCGCTGGCGGTGGGCTGGGGCGCGGGCGAAATGTTCATCGGCTCCGATGCGCTGGCGCTGGCGGCGATGACCTCCGAGGTGACCTATCTCGAAGAGGGCGACATCGCCGTGCTGACCCGCGCGGGTGCGACTTTCTTTGACGAGGGCGGGGCGACCGTACAGCGGGCGCGCAAGACCGTCGAGATCGACATCCACAGCGTCGACAAGGGCGGGTACAAACATTTCATGGCCAAGGAGATCGCCGAGCAGCCGCGCGTTCTGGCCGCCGCCGCCGATTATTACCTTGGCGGGCGCGCGCATGCGGACCGCGGCGGGCGGGCTCTTTTGGAGAGTATCGATTTCACGAATGTGGACCGGTTGGTGATGGTGGCCTGCGGCACCGCGGCACTGGCCTGTCACACCGCGAAATACTGGTTCGAACAGATCGCGCGCCTGCCGGTCGAGATCGACATCGCCTCCGAATACCGCTACCGCGAGCCGCCCTTGTCGGACCGCACGGTCGCTTTGTTCGTGAGCCAGTCGGGCGAGACGGCAGATACACTGGCCGCGCTGCGCTATTGCGCGGGCAAGGCGCGCAGCATCGTGTCGGTGGTCAATGTCGGTACCTCGTCGATCGCACGCGAAAGCGATGTGGCGCTGCCTATTCTCGCGGGCACCGAGATCGGCGTCGCCTCGACCAAGGCGTTCACCTGCCAGCTGACCGTGCTGGCGGCGATGGCGATCACAGCGGCGCGGCAGCGCGGCCATCTGGACGCGGCGGGGGAAGTCGCCCTGCAAGAGCAGCTGATGGCGGTGCCGCGTCTGGTGGGGCAGGCAATGCACTGTGAAACGACGGTGAAAGAGATCGCGGGCCATCTGGGCCATGTCGACGACGCGCTGTTTCTGGGGCGTGGCGCGATGTATCCGCTGGCCCTCGAAGGGGCGCTGAAGCTCAAGGAGATTTCCTATATCCATGCCGAAGGCTATGCCAGCGGCGAGCTCAAGCACGGGCCCATCGCATTGGTAGACGACAAGCTGCCGGTGGTGGTACTGGCGCCGTCCGATGCGATGTTCGATAAATCCGTCTCCAACATGCAGGAGGTGATCGCGCGCAGCGGCAGGATCATCATGATCAGCGATGCGGCGGGTCTGGCGGAGGCGGGCGAGGGGGTCTGGCAGACGATCGAGATGCCGGACGCGGGCGGCCCCTTTGCGCCCATCATCTATGCGGTGGCGGTGCAGCTTCTGGCCTATCACACGGCGGTGGAAAAGGGCACGGATGTGGACCAGCCGCGCAACCTCGCCAAATCGGTGACGGTCGAATAGGTATCGTCGCACGAAACCCGGCCCGAGGAGCGCAGCCATGAGCAAGACCTATTTTGGAACCGACGGAATCCGTGGACGCGCGGGCATCCACCCGATGACGGCGGCGTTTTCCGTGCGGCTGGCGATGGCGGTGGGCAAGTATTTCGCCGCCGCCAACGGGCGGCACCGGGTGGTGATCGGCAAGGACACGCGCCGGTCGGGGTACATGATCGAAACCGCGCTGATGTCGGGGTTCACCGCTGCCGGCATGGATGTGTTCGCGCTGGGGCCGATGCCCACGCCGGCGGTCGGGCGGCTGACCCATTCGATGCGCGCGGATCTGGGGGTGATGATCTCGGCCAGCCACAACCCCGCCCACGACAACGGGATCAAGTTCTTCGGCCCCGATGGATTCAAGCTGTCCGATAGTGTCGAGACGGAGATCGAGGCGATCCTCGAGCGCGATGCGCTGGAGGGCGACAGCGACAATATCGGGCGGGTGACGCGGCTGGATGGCAGCGCGGGGCGCTACGTGGAATATGCCAAGACCACGCTGCCCGACTGGGTGCGGCTGGACGGTCTGAAGATCGTGATCGACTGCGCCAACGGTGCCGCCTACAGAACCGCGCCCGAAGTGTTGTGGGAGCTGGGCGCGCAGATCATCCCGGTCGGCGTGGCGCCCGACGGCTACAACATCAACGATGGCTGCGGATCGACCCACCCCGAACGCGCGGCACAGGTGGTGCGCGACACGCAGGCCGATCTCGGCATTTGTCTGGACGGCGATGCGGACCGGATTATCCTGCTTGATGAAAAGGGGGCGGTGGTCGACGGCGACCAGTTGATGGCGCTGCTGGCGACCCATTGGTCGCGGGCGGGGCGGCTCAACAAGAACACGCTGGTCGCCACGGTGATGTCCAACCTGGGGCTGGAGCGTTATCTGGAGGGGCAGGGGATCGCCCTGCGCCGCACGGCAGTCGGCGACCGCTATGTCGTCGAGGAGATGCGCGCGGGCGGGTTCAACATGGGCGGCGAACAATCGGGCCACATCGTGATGACCGATTACGCGACCACCGGCGATGGTCTGGTGGCGGGGCTGCAGTTTCTCGCGGTGCTCAAGGCGAGCGGCCTGCCGGTCAGCGTGCTGACCCGGACGTTCGATCCGGTGCCCCAGCTTTTGGAAAACGTGCGCTACGCCCCGACGATGGCCCCGCTTGAATCGCCCCGGGTTCAGGACGCGATTGCGGAAGGCACGGCAAGGTTCGGTGACACCGGCCGGTTGCTGATCCGCAAGTCAGGGACCGAACCGTTGATCCGGGTGATGGGCGAATGCGAGGATCCGGCCCTGCTCGATGAAGTGGTGATGCGGATCGCGGACGAGATCCGCAAGCTGGACTGACTTTGTGGGTCTTCCTGTTGGGCCGGAAGGTCAGTTCCGCTCGCCGATCAACCCTTCGAGGTATTTGCCGTAGTCGTTCTTGGCGTAGCGTTTTGCACGGTCGTGCAGTTCCGCGTCGGTGATCCAGCCCTGGGCATAGGCGATCTCGTCGGGGGAGCCGGTTTGCAGGCCCTGACGGCGCTCCAGCGTGCGTACGAAATTGCCCGCATCGAGCAGGCTGCCGTGGGTGCCGGTGTCGAGCCAGGCATAGCCGCGGCCCATCCGCTCGACCGACAGCAGGCCGTCGTGCAAATACATCTCCAAGAGCGTGGTGATCTCAAGCTCGCCGCGCGGCGAGGGTTCGACCTGGGCTGCGCGGTCGGGCGCGTCACCGTCGAGAAAGTAAAGCCCGGTAACGGCAAAATTTGACGGCGGCACCGGCGGTTTTTCGATGATCGAGATGGCTTTGCCGTTGGCGTCGAAATCCACCACGCCGTAGCGTTCAGGGTCGGCCACGCGGTAGCCGAAGACGGTGCCGCCGGTGGTCTTGGCGTCGGCCTGTGCGAGGATTTCGGGCAGGCCGTGGCCGAAAAAGATGTTGTCGCCCAGCACCAGCGCCGAGGGCGCGCCCGCAAGGAAGTCACGCGCCAGGATGAACGCCTGCGCCAGCCCGTCGGGGCTGGGCTGGGCGATGTAGGTAAAGGACATGCCCCACTGGCTGCCGTCGCCCATCAGGCGCTGGAACTGGCTTTGATCCTCGGGGGTGGTGATGATCGCCACCTCGCGGATGCCGCCGAGCATCAGCACCGACAGCGGGTAATAGATCATCGGCTTGTCGTAGATCGGCAGCAGCTGTTTGGAGATGCCCAGCGTGATCGGGTAGAGCCGGGTGCCGGAGCCGCCGGCGAGGATGATGCCCTTGCGTGTAGCACCGGAGGCGCGCTTTTCCGGAAGTGTCATTTGGTATCTTTCAATGTCTTGAGGACGTCGTGCAGGCCGGCTTTCCAGTCCGGTTGCGCGATGTCGAAATCAGTCTCTAACGCGGTGCCGTCCATGCGCGAATTGAGCGGACGGGCGGCGGGTGTGGGATAGTCGGCGGTGGGGATGCCGGTGACGGTGACGGGGCGGTTCGCCTGCGCGAAGATTTCGCGCGCGAACCCGGCCCATGACACGGGCGGGGTGCCGCCGAAATGGTGGGTTCCGCCCTTTGCAGGGTCTGTTTTCATCTGCTGTGCCATTTCCAGCAGCGCGCCCGCGATGGCGGCGGCGGGGGTGGGGCCGCCGATCTGGTCGTCGACCACCGACAGCGCATCGCGGCTCTCGGACAGGCGCAGCATCGTCTTGACGAAGTTGTTGCCATGCGCCGAAAACACCCAGGAGGTGCGCAGGATCGCGTGTTGTCCGCCGGCGGCGCGCACCGCTTCCTCGCCCGCCAGCTTGGTCCGGCCATAGGCGTTTTGCGGCGCGTTAGGGTCTGTTACGCGCCACGGATCGGTGCCGGTCCCGTCGAACACGTAATCGGTCGAGATATGCAGAAAGGGGATGGCGCGCGCCGCCGCTGCGCATGCCATTGCGGCGGGCGCGTCCGCGTTGATAATCTGCGCTAGCGCCTCTTCCTCTTCGGCCTTATCGACAGCCGTATAGGCGGCGGCGTTGATCACCGCATCCCAGTCGCCCGCGTCGATGGCGGTGGCACAGGCGGCGGGGTCGGACAGGTCGGCGGCGTCGCGGCCAAGGGAGGTGACATCGGCCTGCAGGGCCAGTTCGGTCGCGACCTGACCGGTTTTGCCAAAGACGAGAATGCGCATGAATTATCCCTTGTTAGAGCCTGTACCAAGGCGTGTGCCCACGCCCTCGCGGTTTTGCAGCGCGCGCCACCAGTCCTCGTTGTCGAGATACCATTGCACGGTGCGCCGCAGCCCTTCCTCGACCGTGACGGACGGACGCCAGCCCAGTTCGGTTCGGATGCGGGTGGGGTCGATGGCATAGCGCGCATCGTGGCCGGGGCGGTCGGTCACATAGGTGATCAGATCGCTGTAGGGGGCAGGGCCGGGGCGCAGATCGTCGAGGATGCTGCACAAGGTCTGCACCAGCTCGAGGTTGGTACGCTCGTTCTCGCCACCGATGTTATAGCTGCGGCCCACGGCGCCCTCGGCCAGCACCTTGAGCAGCGCATCGGCGTGGTCCTCGACATAGAGCCAGTCGCGCACGTTGGCACCGGTGCCGTAGATCGGCAGCGGCTTGCCCGCGAGCGCGTTGAGGATCACCACCGGCACCAGCTTTTCGGGGAAATGGTAGGGGCCGTAGTTGTTCGAGCAGTTGGTCAGCACGATGGGCAGGCCGTAGGTCTCGTGCCAGGCGCGCACCAGATGATCGGACGCAGCCTTGGACGCGGAATAGGGCGAGCGCGGATCGTAGGGGGTGTCTTCGGTGAACTGGCCGGTGTCGCCGAGCGAGCCGAACACTTCGTCGGTGGAGATGTGATGGAAGCGGAAGGTGTCGGGTTTGCCACGCCCTTCCCAATAGGCACGCGCGGCCTGCAGCAGCGTGTAGGTGCCGGTGATGTTCGTCTCGATGAACGCGCCCGGCCCGTCGATGGAACGGTCGACATGGGATTCTGCGGCCAGATGCATGATCGCGTCGGGCTGGTGCGTCTCGAACGCTGCCGCCATCGCGTCCGCGTCGCAGATATCAGCCTCTATAAAGGTGTAATCGGGGCTTTTGGCAGCTTCTGCCACGTTATCGAGACAGGCGGCATAGGTCAGTTTGTCGATGTTGACGACGCTGTGCCCGCGCTGAATCGCCAGACGCACCACCGCCGACCCGATGAACCCGGCCCCGCCGGTGACGATCAGTTTCACGACGTACCCTCGTAGGTGAAGGGCGATTGGAAATCCTTGAGCAGAGGGGCGGCCTCGTCCTTGGCGGACAGGACGGCGGCGGTGGTGTCGATGCCCCAGTCGATGCCGATGTCCGGATCGTCGAAACGGACCGCGCCGTCACACTCGGGCGCGTAGTGGTCGGTGCATTTATAGACGATCTCGGTGTCGGGCTCGCGCGTTACAAAGCCGTGCAGGAAGCCTGCGGGGATCCACAGCTGGCGTCCGTTCTCGAAGCTCAGCTCTTCGCCGACCCATTGGCCGTAGGTGGGCGAGCCCACGCGGATGTCGACCGCCACATCGTAAAGCGCGCCGCGTCCGCAGCGCACCAGCTTGCCCTGTGCGTGGGGGGGTGACTGAAAGTGCAGGCCGCGCACGGTGCCGGTGGCGGCGGAAAACGAATGGTTGTCCTGCACGAAGTCGATGTCGAGGCCAGCGTCGCGCATCACCCGCGCGTTCCAGCTTTCGGAGAAGAAACCACGGTGATCGCCGTGGCGGGCGGGGGTGATGATCATCACACCGGGAAGTCTGGTGGGCTGGACGTCAAGCATGGCGGCTCCTGCGGGAGGGTGTTTGCCCGCACGTCTACTGCCTTGCGCCTGTAAAGAAAACCTCTGCCCTCAGTTCTGGCCTCAGTCGCGGGCATAGACATCTTCGTAGCGGATGATGTCGTCCTCGCCCAGATAGCTGCCGGTCTGCACCTCGATCAGCACCATCGGCAGCTTGCCGGGGTTTTCCATGCGGTGCGAGGCCCCCAGCGGGATATAGACGGACTGGTTTTCCGTCACCAGCCGGACGTCGTCGTCCACCGTGACGCGCGCGGTGCCCTCCACCACGATCCAGTGTTCGGAGCGGTGATGATGGCTTTGCAGGCTCAGCGCCGCGCCGGGGTTGACCACGATGCGTTTGACCTGAAAGCGGGTGCCGATGGCGAGGCTTTCGAACCAGCCCCAGGGGCGGTGGTCGCGCGGGAATTGCGTGGCCTGTTTTGCGCCTTCGGATTTCAACAGGGCGACCGCTTCCTTGACGCGCTGGCTGTCGGACTTGCGCGCCACCAGCACGGCGTCGGCCATGGCGACGGCGACGATATCGTCCAGACCGATGCCCACCAGCTGCAGCCCCTCGGTGTCCGAGCGCAGCAGCGTGTCGGTGCAGTCGATCGCATGGGCGCTGCCGGTGCAGACGGTGCCGCTGGCGTCGGGGCCTTCCTCGGCCCAGACGGCCTCCCAACCGCCCAGATCGGACCAGCCGGCGCCATAGGGCATGACGGCGAGGTTGTCCGCCTTTTCCATGATCGCGTAATCGATGGAGATGTCGGGCAACGTGGCCCAGGGGGCGGCGGCCAGACGGGTAAAGCCCAGATCGGCCTGGGCCTGCGCCAGTGCCGCGCGCGTAGGGTCCACGAGATCGGGCGCGTGGGTGTCGAAGGCGGCGAGGATCGTGCGGGCGGAGAACAAGAAGATGCCCGCGTTCCACAGGAAATGACCCGCCGCCAGCATTTCGGCGGCGCGGGCCGCGCAGGGTTTTTCGACGAAGCGCGCCAGCGGTTGCGGCGTCTGCGCGCCCGGATCGGCACCGGGGGCGAGTTCGAGGTAGCCATAGCCGGTTTCGGGGCTGTCGGGGGTGATGCCGAAGGTCACCAGATCGCCGGCGGCGGCGCGCGGGCGGGCGGCGTCGAGGGCTGCACGGAAGGCGGCGCTGTCGGGGATCACATGGTCGGAGGGCGCGACCAGCATCAGCGCGTCGGGGTCGGTGTCCGCGATCATCAGCGCGGCGGTCAGGATCGCGGGGGCGGTGTTGCGCCCTTCGGGTTCGATCACGATGGCCTGCGGGCTGAGGTGGATGGCGGCCAGCTGTTCGGTGACGATAAAGCGGAAATCCTCGCCGGTGAGCACCACGGGCGGCGCGAATCCCGGCCCGGCGAATCGGCGCGCGGAGGATTGGAACAGGCTTTGTGCGCCGGTGAGTTTCGAGAACTGCTTGGGGTAGGATTTGCGCGACAGCGGCCACAGCCGGGTGCCCGACCCCCCTGCCAGAAGCACGGGATGGATCGCGAAGGACGGGTCGGACATGGGCGGATGCTCTCCTTGCGGTATCGGAATTGGGAACGAGGTTAGCGGTAAATTCAAGCAAAACCATGGCTGCGGACATGTTTTTACGCCCCTGCGGGAGACTTTACAGGGTGTCAGGGGTTTCGGCGTTTCTTTGGAACATCCCGAACGCCTGCTTTGGGGGCCGCCCGGCAGAGGAGGCTCTGCCGGGGATGACTTCGGGGCGCGAGACGCCGGAGAGGCTTTTGCGCGCGGTGTGACCGGTAGGGGCTTTTGCGGATCCGCCGGGAACGGAGGCGAAACAGACCCTAACCCGGGTCTGTTTCGGTAATCTTCGGCACGAACCGTGTATCCCACTGCCCCGACACATGGTGAAGCTCGGTGCAGGTGACGGTCTCTCCGAAAACCACGACGCGGGTATCGGTGCCGGTGATTTCGGCGCGCAGCGCGTCGTGGATGCGCTTGATGCCGTTGGTGGGCAGGGCATAGTCGTAAAGCTCGACGATGCCGATTGTCTTTCCCTCCTGCCTGAGCGCGCCCACCCGGTCGATCACCGACCACATGGTTTGGGACGCCAGGCGGAAGTCACCGGCGAAGATCACGTCGAAATGCTGTGCCTCGGCCAGCAGTTCCTTGCGTTCGGGACGCATCATGGGCGGCACGGGAAAGGGCCGGTTCGCGATGTCGTTGGTGTATTTCAGCGTTTCGGCCTGCTTGTGGTGGGCACGCTGCGCGTCGAAATACTCCTTGCGTACGCCGAAGTAGAAACCGTTCATGCCCATGACATCGTCGGCGACGACCGAGGTGTCGGAATCGCGCTGGAACGACAGCGGGCCTGTCTGCATGTCCTTGACGCAGTCCTTGCCAAAGGTCTTTTGCATCCGGCGGATCAGTTCGCTGTCGGCGGCGAAACGCACCGTGTCCCAGTATCCTAGCGCTTCGCGGACCGGCGCGCGCCGGAACATCAGCGACGAGGTGTTGTGGATGATGAAATTACCCCGTCCCGTCCAGCGCAAAAAGCGCAGGTCGGACATGGCGCGGGCCTGTTGCGAGGTGCAGGCGATCTTGTCCCCGTTGGCCATCAGATAGCGCACCTGCGTCTCTAACTTGGCCGGATGAGACCAGTCGTCGGCGTCGTGCAGGGTGACGTAATCGCCGGTGGCGATGTCGAGCCCGTGGTTGCGCGCGCGGTAGGCGCCGCCGTTGACGGGCATGGCGATGAACTTTACGCGCGGGTCGCGGGCGGTGAAGTCGGCCACCACCTCGGCGGTGTTGTCGGGGCCCGCGTCGTCCAGCACCAGCGCCTCCCAGTTCTGCCAGCTTTGTTCGGACAGGCTGCGCAAGGTGGTGGGCAGGGTATCTGCCGCGTCGTAGGACGCGATCAGCACGGTGATCTTGGGCCCGTCCGTCACGGCGGGCAGCGGCGCGGGGGTGGTCAGCCGGTCGTAGGGCGTGGGCCCGTCGTCCAGCAGCGACAGTGCGGGGATGTCATAGTCCGCCAGCACCCGGTTGATCCAGTCCAGCCGCGCCTCGGGCGCGTCTTCGAGATTGGCCCGCGCCAGCATCACGTCGGGGGTGATGTCGTCGGGGTCGGCGGCATCGAACAGCGCGCGGCCCGCATTCGCGCCCAGCCGGTGATGGCACAGCAACTCGACGGTCAGCAGTTTGGCGCGGAAGTCGCTGTCGGGGGCCAGCCGGTGGGCGCGCGTCAGGAACCCCAGCGCCTGTTCATAGCGCCCCTCGCGCATCTCCCACAGCGCCAGTTCGCGCAGCGCCATGGCGCGGGCGGCGGGGATGTCGCTGGTGTCGGCGAGGCTGCGCATGTCGGCCAATGCAGGGTCTGTAAAGCCCAAACCGAGCAGTTTGCCGCGCACCCGGTCGACCTCGCGGTAGGCGAGCATGAGCGGATCGGGCGATTTGCGGCGGTTTTCCTTCACCCCGTGCAGTACGTAGTGCAGCAGCGGGTTCATCCCCGTGCGGGCGACATCGGGGTAGGCGCGCAGGTAGTTGCGGGTGTGGAACGTCTTGCCGGGGTTGCGCCCCATCGCGGCGCCGTAGCGCATGTAGTGCACCGCCGGGTGCAGCCCGAGCATGGCCACATCGGGGTATGTCTCGCAATACCAGGTGCTGTGGATGAGACCGGACTCGCGCACGGTTTCTACTTGTTCGTCAAATGTCATCGCCAAACCGTATTTCCGAAATAAAGTGCCTGTCTGAATGTCTTTCTAGGATGAAAATCGCGGCGGGGCCACTGCGGTTCGGCCTGCTTCGGCAACTTGTCGGGCGGGTGTGGCACCGGCGATGCGCTGTCGCGTGCCTGCGCCCGAACCGGGCCGCGTCCGGCGCGCGGAGGCCCGTTTACCTCGCTCCGAAAGCCCCCTACAGTCGGTGCGGTACATGACGGGTATGGGGCGGTTATCCCCACGCAGCAGGAGGGTCCGGACGATGGGTGAGACGACACAGGTGACCGGCGCAGCGCAACCGGACGAGGACATCCAGCAGATGCTGCGCGCGGAGATTGCCACGCTGAACGCAGACATGCAGGACCGGTTTCGTGAAATCGCCGTGCTGACCCGGATGCTGGAAGAGGCGGAAGCCCGTTTCGAGGAGCGGATGGCGCATCGGGTCAGGGTGCTGACCCGCAAGTACGAGGTGCCGGTGGTGCTGGCGCAGGCCGCGCAGGCGGTGGCGCAGCAGGGATTCGCCGCCGGGATGCCGACGTTTGAGCAGCAACGTGCGGCGCTGGGAGAAAGCGCGGTGTTCGACGGGGCCTGGTATCTGGAAACCTACAAGGATGTGGCGCAGGCGGGGATGGCGCCCGAAGACCATTATCTTCGGGCCGGTGCCTTCGAGGGGCGCGACCCCGGACCGGCGTTTTCGAGCCTGGACTATTACATGGCCAATCCGGACGTGGCGCAGGCGGGGTGGCCCGCGTTGTCGCATTACCTGATGCTGGGGCAGTCCGAAAACCGCATGCTGCGGCTGGTGGCGCCGGACGAAGACGGCTGATCGCCGGCGCGACATGACCTCCGAGGTATTCCCCGAACCCGCCGACATTCAATCCGAAGAGCGGCTGAGCTTTGACCCGCTGTGGTATCTGCGCACCTACGGCGATGTGCAGGCCTCGGGCATGGACCCGTGGGATCATTACCTGCGCATGGGCCGTGCCGAGGGACGCCAGCCCGGGCCGCTGCGGGCGCTGGAACTCGACCATCTGCTGTGGCGCGGGTTCGAGGACATGGCGCTGCCGGGGCTGCAGGAGCTGCTGGCGGGCGAGAATGCGCGCGACCGGGCCGCCGCCGGCTGGGTCCTCGCGCGGTGGTGGCGCGAGGCGGGCGATGCCGTTGCCGCCGACGCGGCGCTGGCGGTGTTCCACGACACGCCCGAGCCCTTGCAGCCGCTGCGGTTCGCGGGTCCGTGGCTGTTGGGGGTGCAGCTGGCGCTGGAGGTCGGCGACGCGCCCCGCGCGGGCACCCTGCTCGATGCCGGTGTGGCGCGCTTTGGCCCCTTGCCCGACTTCGACCTGGCGCGGCTGTTGATCCACAGCCATCTGGGCATGGACGACTACATGCTGTCGGACGATCTGCACCGGCTTTATACCGCGCGCGGACTGGTGCCGGTGTCGCTGGATACACGGACGGGCAGCGACGCGCGCAGCCGGTTCGACCGGTTGCAGGGCAGCGCCGCGTCCGCGCCCGACGGCCCGCACCCCTTGGTGAGCGTGATCGTCCCGGTCTACAACGGCGCTGCGGGCTTGGGTCTGGCACTGTCGGGGCTGTCGGCGCAAAGCTGGCCCGCCCTCGAGATTCTGGTGGTTGACGACGGGTCCACCGACGACACCGTCGCCGTCGCGCGCAAGGCCGCCGAACGCGACGACCGCATCAAAATCATCGCGTTAGAGACAAATCAAGGGGCCTATCCCGCCCGCAACGCGGGCTTTGCCGCGGCCACGGGGGCGTTCATCACGGTTCATGACGCTGACGACTGGTCGCACCCCGAAAAGATCGCGCTTCAGGTCGGCCGTCTGATCGCGGACGACAGCCTGCAGGCCACCGTTTCGCACTGGGTGCGGGTCAGCGACGATCTGGACATGACCCGCTGGCGGATGGAGGACGCGTGGATCTACCGCAACGTGTCTTCGCTGATGGTACGCGCCACGGTGCGCGACGAGATCGGGTTCTGGGACCGGGTGCGGGTCAATGCGGATACGGAATATTACTACCGCCTCATCGCCGCCTACGGCGCGCAGGCGATCGCCGAGGTGGCGGCGGGCATCCCGCTGGCCTTTGGCCATTCGGCGGCGCAATCGCTGACCGGGCAGTCGGCGACCCACCTGCGCACGCAGTTCGGCGGCGTGCGGCGCGACTACATGGATGCGGCGCTGTACTGGCAAGCCTGCGCCGGGGAGCGCGCGGATCTGTATCTGCCGCAGCATCCCGAACAGCGCCCGTTTCGCATTCCCGCCCTTATCGGGGTCGGGGACGCGGATGGTCCGGAAACGGATTTCGACATCCTGTCGGCGTCGGATCTGTTCGATGCGCAATGGTACCGGCTGAGCAACATGGACGTGTTGCTGGCGGATGTGAATCCGGTGCGCCATTACCTTGAGGGTGGGGCGGTCGAGAACCGCGATCCCGGCCCGCGCTTCAGCAGCGGCGGCTACCGCCGCGCGCAGGGTCTGACGGCGGAAGAAAACCCTCTGCTGCACTTTGAGCGCCACGGACGGCAGGGCGATCCGCTGCCGGGGTTCAAAGGGGCGCTGTCCGGGTCGGACCTGCCACGGGTGATGATGTTCGCCCATACCTCGGGGCAGACCCTGTTCGGGGCGGAGCGCAGCATGCTCAGCGTGGTGTCGCGCATGGCGCGGCGCGGGCAGGCGCCGGTGGTGGTGTTGCCCGCACTGCGCAATCCGGCGTACCTTGAGGCGCTGCTGGAAATGTCGGTGGCGGTGGAGGTCGTACCGCAGATGTGGCGCCACGCCCTGCGCGACCCGGCCCCCGAGACGGTTTCGGAATTGCGTGACCTGATCCGGCAATATGATGTGCAGGAGGTGCATGTGAACACGCTGGTACTGGATGCACCGCTGCTGGCGGCGCGCGCGCAAGGCGTGCCATCGGCGGTGCATGTGCGCGAGATGCCGGCACAGGACGTCGCGCTGTGCCGCGCGCTGGGGGACACGGCGGAGGCGCTGCGGGCGCGGCTGCTGGCGCAGGCGGACCGGTTCATCGCCAATTCGGAGCCGGTGGCGGACTGGCTGGACGCACCCGCGCGCACCGTGGTGCGGCCCAATTCCGTGGACGAGGCGTTGTTCGACCTGCCCTATCTGGCGCATCAGAGCCTGACTGTGGCTCTGATCAGCAGCAATATCACTAAGAAGGGGATCGCGGATTTTCTGGAAGTGGCGCGGATCGTGGCGCAGCAGGGTGCCGACATCCGGTTTTCGCTGTTCGGTCCGGCCAGCGTGGAGTTGCATCTGTTGCGGCCCTGGCCCGAGAACGTCAGCTTTCGCGGCTATGCCGAGACGCCCGCCACGGCGCTGGCCGAGGTCGATGTGGTGATGAGCCTGTCGAAATTCGCGGAATCCTTTGGCCGCACGGTGATGGAGGCGATGGCGGCGGGCCGTCCGGTGATCTGCTACGACCGGGGCGCGCCGCCGACGCTGGTGCAGTCGGGGCACACCGGGTTTGTCGTGCCCGCCGACGACACGCAGGCCGCCGCCCGCGCGGTGCTGGCGTTGCACGCCGCGCGTACCCAACGCGCGCGGATGAGCGTGCGGGCGCGGGTCCGCGCCCGCACGCTGCAGGATCAGGCGATGCAGGCATGACGGGGCTGTCACGGGATGCACGCGTCGATCTGGTGGAACGGTCCGGGCTGTTCGACATGGATTGGTATGTGATGCGCTACGGCGATGTGGCGCAGGTCGGGATGCATCCGGTCTGGCACTATCTGAAATACGGACCCGCCCTGAGCCGCGATCCCGGACCCGGGTTCGAGACCGGCTATTACCTGCAGGCCAATGCGGATGTGGCGGCGGGGGGGATCAACCCGCTGTTGCATTATCTGTTGCAGGGCCGCGCCGAGGGGCGCGCGCCGACCCGCCGGGCCGTGCTGGACCAGGAGGGCACGGCGCGGATCGACGCGCTGCGCGACTGTTTGTGGGGGCAGGGGCTGGAGACCCCGGCGCGCGCGGCGCTGGACGAGCTGACATGCGACGCGCAAACGCCGCTGGTGCGGGGCATGGCAGCGTGGGAGCTGGCGATCTGGCATCTGCGCGCGGGCGCGGCGGCGCGCGCACTGGATCTGATCACGCGCGCGCGCGCCGGGGTCGAGGACGTGCAGGCCCGGCGCCGGCTTGTGACGCTGGAGCAGATGGCGTTTGATCTGCTGGACGACCGGCCCGGCGCGATGGCGGCGTTCGACTACGCCGAGAGCCGGGGCCATGTCGGGCCGGACGCGATGTTGGCGCGGGCCAATATGGAGCCTGACGCGACGGCACGGCTGATATGGCTCAACCGGGTGTTTGCTTCCTTCGGGCTGGCGGCGGCGGATCTGGGGGGGGCGGACGACCTGCCGCCCTTCGACCGGCTGGAGCCGGCCGTACCCCAGGCCGGGCAACCCCGCAACGCGGGCCCCAAGGTCAGCGTTCTGATCGCCGCGCACAAGGCGCGCGCGACGCTGGGCACCGCTCTGCGCGCGCTCAGCCAGCAGACCTGGGGCAACCTTGAGATTCTGGTGATCGACGACGCCAGCCCCGACGGCACCGCAGCACTGGCGCGGGATTGGGCGCGGCGCGACGCGCGGATCCGGGTGCTGGCGCTGAAGCGCAACCTGGGCGCCTACGGCGCGCGCAATCACGGGCTGGCACGGGCGAGGGGCGATTACGTCACGCTGATGGACGCCGACGACTGGGCACATCCGGCCCGGATCGAGCGGCACGTGGCGCATATGGAGGGGCATCCCGACTGCATCGCGAGCACGTCGCAACAGGTGCGCGCGGGAGCGGATCTTACC
>OJEN01000116.1_pt1 | contig 31999 bp, 32 predicted proteins | sample 1593351 | NCBI WGS metagenome assembly OJEN01 (sample SAMN05416777, study PRJEB24817) | seawater metagenome | isolation source: Sea water | place: Canada:Atlantic | collected 2013-11 | reverse complement strand
CGAGATCTAGTACGGTCTCGTGGGCTCGGAGATGTGTATAAGAGACAGCGCCTGCCACGTCGCCAGATCAGCCTTGGCCGGGTCGATCAGGTACAGTTCGGACCCCGCCCAGTAGACCACCGCCAGCATCGCGACGCCGGACAGCCAGGTGGCATAGCTCTCCCACTTGAACCAGGTCAGATGCTCGGGCATGGCCGAGGGGGCGACCAGATATTTCTGGATGTGGTAAAAGCCGCCGCCATGGACCTGCCATTCCTCACCATCCGCCGGGCCTTCGATGTCGCGGTTCAGCCCCAGGTCGAGCGCGATAAAATAGAACGAGGACCCGATCCACGCGATCGCGGTGACGACGTGCAGCCAGCGCACGCTCAACGCCAGCCAGTCCCACATGATGGCAAATTCGTACATCTCAACTGCCCCGATAGGTGGAATAGCTGAACGGACTGACCAGCAGCGGCACGTGATAATGCTCCTCGGCGCCCATGGTGAAACGCAACGGCACCGTGTCCAGGAACCCCGTCGGCAATCCGTTCGCGGCCAGGTAATCGCCCACCGCGAATTCCAGTTCGTATTCCCCGGTGGCGAAGGCTTCGGCGGGCAGGATCTGCGCATCCGTGCGCCCGTCCGCATTGGTGGTCACCGTGGTCAGCTCCACCCGTGCGCCGCCGGTCAGGCGGGTCAGGGTGATGCGCATTCCCGCTGCGGGCACGCCGCGCGCCGTGTCCAGCACATGTGTCGTCAGATATCCGCTCATCTCATCCTCCATCGTCGCACCATATGGACACAGCCCACGCCCCGACGGAAGATGCGGCGTGGCCAAAAACTGGAGAGATCATGCGCAGCATCGTCACCGCACCCGCCGCCATCCTGTCCGCGACCGCCAAACCGATAGAGGATTTCGCCACCCCGTGGTTGTACGATCTGGTGGCGGAGATGGCACGCATCCGCCGCGCGATGGGCGGGGCCGGCATCGCCGCCCCGCAGGTGGGTGAGGGCGTGCGGTTGTTTCTGCTGGACGCCGCGCAACGCGATGGGACCGTTCTCTCGCGCCACGCGGGCATCGAACGGCTGGTGGTCGCGAACCCCTGCATCATCCGCCATGAGGGGGAGCCCGTCACCGGTGCGGAGGGGTGCCTCTCCATCCCCTCGACCCTGGTGTCCGGGGGGCGCATCGACGTGCGCAGGTCGCCCCGGATCGTCTGGCGCGGATCGTCCCTGACCGGATCAGCGATCGGCGGCACGCTGGATGGCTTCGCGGCGCGGGCATTCCAGCATGAGGTCGATCACCTCGATGGCATCCTCATCACGGATCACATCGTCGCAGGGCCGGAACGCCAGCCATAGTCCATCCGTTAGGATCACACGGGTCATATTCCGGCCCCTGAACGGAGGAATTGAGAATGAAAGATTTGAACAACTATTCGATTGCGATCCTGGCCACCAACGGGTTCGAGCAAGTCGAACTGACCGTCCCCCTCGAAAAGTTCCGCGAAGCAGGCGCGACCGTGCACGTGGTCAGCCCCGAGCAAGATTCGATCAAGGGCTGGGACGAGGATCACTGGGGCGACACCGTTCCCGTGGACAAGGGCCTGTCGGCCGCGAATCCCGGCGACTACGACGCACTGGTGCTGCCCGGCGGTCAGATCAATCCCGATATTCTGCGCACGAACGGGGATGCGATAAAATTCATCGAAGCCTTCGCCAAGGCTGACAAACCCGTCGCCGCGATTTGTCATGCGCCGTGGCTGCTGATTGAGGCCGGACTGGCCGAGGGGCGCATGCTGACATCCTTCCCATCCATTCGCACCGACCTGCGCAATGCCGGCGCGAATGTTGTGGACCAGCCCGCCGTGACGGATCGAAACGTCATCACGTCGCGCAATCCCGACGATCTCGACGCATTCTGCGATACCATAGCGGATACCTTGACTCGCACGGGCGGCCAAGCAACCTAAATCGGCCAAACGACTTAAAAACGAACCATACGCGGGTCGTTGCGTTTCTTGAACTGCAACGACCCGGCCTTATGCCGTGGTCACCCGACTTACAGGACGCCAGATGACACGCACCCCCCTAGCAGGACCGATCCTTTTCGCACGCGATGTTGATACCGTGCGCTACCAGATCAGCGTGATCCTGGTGCACGAGGATGGCGGCCCCCTGCCGGAAATCGCGGCTGAGGGGGATGATCCTGCGCAGGTCGAAATATTGTGGTCCGGGCATGGTCGCGTCATATACTGTGCCGATCTCACCCTGCCGGTTGCATCGCAAACGTCCTATCGTGTGGACGAAACCACCTATCAGGTCTGCACCGACCTGACCGGGGACGCGAACATCGCCTATGTCTCATGCAACGGGGAGGAGGACGAGGACGCCGATTGGCCGGTGGAGCATCGCGACGCCCTCTGGTCACGCCTCGCCCGGGATCACGAGGCCACGCCCTTCGGTCTGTTCCTGCATGGCGGCGATCAGATCTACGCGGATGATATCCTCGCCTCCCACCCCAAAATCGTGGAATGGGAAGAGGCCGAGCCTGAGGAAAAGTCCACCTTCGAGTGGACCGACGACATGCAGCAAAAGGCGGAAAAGCATCTGCTGAACCGCTATATCGACCTCTACGCGCACCCCGCAATCGCGCACATGCTGGCCCGCGTGCCATCCGTGATGATGTGGGACGATCACGACATCTTCGATGGATATGGCAGCCATCCCGCCCCCAAGCAGAACAGCCCGGTCGGGCAGGGTCTGTTCGAAATCGCCCAACGCATGTTCAACCTGTTCCAACGGGGCGCGGCAGAGAATATCGCCCCTGTCGGCGCGGGGGTGAAGCTGGACGCGCCCGGATTTTCCGTCATCGCGCCGGATCTGCGCACCGCCCGCACGCCGGAGCGGGTGATGAACGACGCCGGATGGGAGTGGTTCGATCAGGTCATGCTCAAACGCCGTGACGGCAATCATTGCCTGGTGATGTCGTCGGTTCCCGCGCTCGGCCCCCGGCTCAGCTGGGTGGAATTCATGATCGACACCTTCTGGCCGGGCGTGAACCAGTACGAGGACGACCTGCGCGACCAGTGGCAAAGCCGCGCTCACCGCGAGGAATGGAAACGCTTCCTCGGCATCATGGTGCGAGAGGTGGAGCAGAACGATCAACCCGTGACGCTGCTCTCAGGGGAAATCCACGTGGCCACCCGTGCGACGATGAAACTGAAATCCGGCAGCGTGATCCATCAGCTCGTCTCATCGGGGATCAGCCATACCCCGCCCGGTACGGGTTACGCCCGCACATTGGGTGCGCTGGCCATTTTCGGTGAAGATCCGCTGTCAGGCTATCCGATCACCATTCGCCCCCCTGCGGGACAACGCAACCGATACGTGTCACAACGCAATTATCTGCGCATTCGCCGCCGGGGTGAGGATTGGACCGCGGAATGGGAATTCGAGGATGACGGCGCCTCGCCCCCACTGGCGCTGTCCTAACTGGCATTTGCTTGCCGGAATAAGGAAGGCTCAGGCACGGCGGGACAGTTGTACCGCCAGAATGCCCGCCATGATGACCACCACGCCCAGCATGTCTGTCAGTCCCAGCGCCTCGCCTAGGATGAAACTGGCGATAGCGACACCCAGAAACGGGTTGAGGAAATGGAACGTCGCGGCGCGCGTGGCACCTATCCGGTTCACCAGCATGAACCACGTGATCGTTGCCAGCAGGCCGGGCACCAGCGTCGTATAGGTAAATGCCACGATCAGCTGCCACTGCCAGTCGATGACCCACGGTTCCGTGGCGAGGCTGAGCGGCAGCAACACGGCGGAGCCGACCAGCATCTGCAATCCCACCACCATGATGACGTTATCCCCCGAGGATGCGCCCTGCACCAGCAATGTCGCGAGGGTCAGGGCCAGCACTGCGCACACGATGATGAGGACGCCGGTCACGTCCGCGCCGCCATCCAGCCGCGCCCCCATGATCAGCAACACCCCGGCCAGCCCCGCGAACAGCCCCAGCGTCGCCATCGCACCCAACCGCTCCCCCCGCAACGCATTCGCGCCAGCGACCAGCAGCGGCAGCAGACTGGCAATGATGACGGCCAGCGAGGCGTCGATAACCTGCGCGGCGTAGAAGTTTCCGCCCAGATAGATCACGTTTTGCAAAACGCCAAACGCGGCCAGCGCGGCCCATTGCCTTCGGCTCAATCGCGCCCGCTGGCCCATCGCCCACGCAATGCCGACCGCCAGCAGGCCCGAAATCAGGAACCGCACCCCCAAAATGGCGAAGGGCGGCGCATAGGCCACCGCCACTTTGGCCGAGGTGAACGCCGAGGACCACATCAGCGCGAAGCCGCAGCCCATCATCAAAGCTCTGAAATCCACGCGCATCACCTTTCCGTCCAGCGAGGGCTCGCTTATCACGGACGCATCAAATCGTCGTCGCCAAAATAGTGAGGGGCACAATGCAGGTACATGACGCCATCGCCGCCCGCCGGTCCACCCGGGCCTTTCTGGACAGCCCGGTGGACACCTCCCGCCTGACCCGTCTGATCGAGCAGGCCGCCGGTGCGCCTTCGGGGGGAAACCTGCAACCTTGGCATGTGCATCTGCTGAACGGTGAGGGCATGACCCGGTTTCGCACCATGATGGAACCGCGGCTGGATGCCGGTCAGGTCGAAGCAACCGAATATCCGATATATCCGGACTCCCTGAGCGAACCCTATCGCACGCGCCGTTTTGCCGTGGGGGAACAGATGTATGACCGCCTTGGCATTCCGCGCACGGACAAGGCCGCCCGCCTCGACTGGTTTCGCCGCAACTGGCGGTTCTTCGACGCCCCCGCCGGTCTGTTCCTGTTCGTGGATCGCGCGATGGGTGCGGCACAATGGTCCGACTTGGGCGGTTTTCTGCACGGCCTGATGCTGTTGCTGGTGGAGGACGGCCTGGCCTCCTGCCCGCAGGAGGCTTGGGCGATGCAACATACCGCCGTCACCGAATTCTGCGGCGCGCCAGCCGATCATATGCTGTTTTGCGGCCTGTCGATCGGAATACCGGACTTGGACCACCCCCTCGCCACGTTTCAAACGGAACGCGCACCTCTGACAGAATGGCTGACCCTGCATGAGTGAAAATCCCCGCGCCGTGATTTTCGACATCGGCAATGTTCTGATCCAGTGGCGACCGGAACGCCTCTATGCGCAACTGATGCCGGCGGAGGATATGGCCCGCTTCTTTGCGGAGGTGGACCCCCACCTGATGAATGACCGCATCGACCGGGGCGCCCCGTTTCGCGATACGATCTATGCCCATGCCGACGCGCATCCCGAATGGTCCGAGATGATCCGCCTGTGGCACGATCGCTGGATCGAGATGGCCAGCCCCGTGATCGACGGCTCCGTGTCGATCCTGCGACAGCTTCGCGCATCGGGTGTGGCGTGCTATGCGCTCAGCAATTTCGGGGTCGAAAGCTTCGCCTATGCCGAAACGCATTATCCCCTGCTGGCGGAATTCGACCGCCGCTACATCTCGGGCCATATGCGCACGGCGAAACCCGATGCCGAGATTTATCAGATGGTCGAGGCGGATTGCGGTCTGTCAGGGAACCAGTTGTTCTTCACCGATGACCGGGCCGACAATATCGAGGCGGCCGCCAGCCGTGGCTGGCAGACACATCTGTTCACCGACCCCACCAGCCTGCGTGCGGCGTTGATCAAGGCGGGTTTGCCGGTTCAGTAGGCCCAGCCATAGGTCAGATAGGCCGCGTTCTTGCCCGGGTTGTCGTCATACAGACCCCCGTTCGAGATATGTGCGTAGGACAGACCCAGACGTCCCTGTCCCGCCGCGACCGACACGCCCAGCCTGCTGCGAATCTCGACCGGACCGCCCAGTTCGGTGTCACTCGTCCCGGCCTCGTACAGACCCGGCATGATGCTCAGCGACAGTCGCACCGCATCGAAATCGCGTTGAGCGTGCAGGCCGGCGCCGGCCCAGACGTCGCCGTCTGCGTCCACCTCGAACCCCGCGCCCCATCCGTAATCGAACCCGGCAAAGGTTCCGCGCGGCGCGTCTGTCCAGACACCCTCCAGCGAAGCGGCCTCCTGTTCATCGCTGGCATGCGCCCCGTCCGTTCCCAGACCGAACGTCCAGTTTTGCGCACTTGCAGCGGATGCTGCGACCGAGGTCGCAAAGCCCAGCACTGCAATAAAATGTAGTGTCTTCATGTCGTGTCCTCCGATGAATCGAAGTTAGAATTGGCCCGAGGGACGTCAACGGAGAATTTCGCCGTTTCTGCGGGACTTGCACCAACGGCCTGTTCGCACTAAGCCCCCTCAATCCCCCATGTTGGTGGGAGAGGTCTTCCGCGACCCTCTATAAAAAACGGAAAGGATCACTCATGTCCCGTGGATTTTTCATTGGCGTCGCCGCCATGGCCGCCGTCGTCGTCGCATCAAACATTCTCGTGCAGCACCTTCTGGGTGACTGGCTTACCTGGGGGGCGTTTACCTATCCGGTGGCGTTTCTGATCACCGATCTGACGAACCGTTTTCTGGGCCGCGATGCCGCAGGCCGCGTCGTGATCGTGGGCTTTGCCGTCGGCGTCATCTGTTCGCTGATCGCAAGCCAGATACAGGGGGAGTTCGGCCCTCTGGTCACATTGCGCATCGCGCTGGGTTCGGGGATCGCGTTCATCGTGGCGCAACTGGTGGATGTGGCGATCTTCGACAGGCTGCGGGCGCGTGAATGGTGGCGGGCACCGCTGGCCTCCACGCTGATCGGCTCCGCGCTCGACACCGCGATCTTCTTCGGCATCGCGTTTTCGGCCCTGTTCGTGTTCCTCGACCCCGGTCAGCCGAACGCCTGGGCGCGCGAGGCTGTCCCCCTGCTGGGCGTCGGACCGGTTCTGCCCTTGTGGATCAGCCTCGCCGTGGCCGACTTCGCGGTGAAGCTGTCATTGGCGGCTGTGGCGCTGATCCCGTTCCGCATTGCGGTGCGGCAGGTCGAGACTTGATTTATCCACAAGATATGGCAGGCTCCTCCCTGAACGTAACAACAGAAAGGAGGTGACCTGATGTCGAGTGAGATGCAGGAGCATGTGGTCGGGTTCAAGTGCGAGGCTGTTGGCTGAAGGGGCAGCCCCCATCAGCGTCCTTTCGCTCAGGTCAGTGACCTCCGGTCATTCGCCCCAGCTCACGAATTCAGATATGGAAGGGGGCCGCACGATGTGGCCCCTTTCTCTTTGCGGGGAAAACCGGATGATCGTCATCAATGACAAGATAACGTTGCAGGACTGGGAGCTGACGGAGCAGTTCGTCCGATCCTCCGGTCCCGGTGGCCAGAACGTAAACAAGGTCTCGACAGCGGTGGAATTGCGGTTCGAGGCGGAACGCTCCCCCAATCTGCCGGGCGACGTGAAGGCGCGCCTGCGCCGGGCCGCCGGGCGGAAATGGACCAAGGATGGTGCGCTCATCATCACGGCCGAAAAACACCGCTCGCAGGCGATGAACCGTGAGGAGGCGGAAAAGAAGCTGATTGACATGATCCGCGCCGCCCTTCATCGCCCCAAGCGGCGCATCCCGACCAAGCCGACCCGCGCCAGTCAGCGCCGCCGGATCGAGGCGAAGAAAGCGACGGGCCAGAAAAAGGCGCTGCGCGGCTCCGTCGATCCGGAGTGATCCCGCTTTCACTTTCCCCAAATATCCCCGCCGGAGGCATCCCTACCTCAACCGCAAGGCCAGCGGCACCAGCGCCGTCAGCACGAACAGGCGCAAGACATGATGCGCCGCGACAAAGGCCGGGTCCGCATCCAGCAACACCGCCATCGCGGCCATCGTCTCCACCCCTCCGGGGGCGAAGGCGATCAGCACCTGCATCGTGGGCAGATCGGTCAGCCACGCCACCATGAACGCCCCGATGATCGCGATACCTACCGACAGGCCGGTCAGAACGACCGATGCGCCCAGCGCGGAGCGCAGAACCGCCCAGCGCGCCCCGTCAAAGCGGGTGCCGATCAACGTCCCCATCACGCCGAACGCAGGCAGCGCCAGCCATCCCGGCACGCCGCCGTGGATCAATCCGATGCCGTGGGCGAAGGACGACACGAACATGCCGCCCAGCAACAGTGCCGCCGGTACGCCCAGACGGGCCAGGATCATACCGCTCACGCCCGAGGCCAGAATGCACAGCGCCAGCGGGATCAGGGCCAGCGGGGCCACGGGCATTGACGGCGTCCCGACCTGACCGCCCATGACCACCACCACCGGCACGAGGAGGGTCAGCGCCAGCAACCGCAGGCTCTGCACCACGGTGACGAAGCCGATATCGGCCCGCATCTCCACCCCCAACCCCAGGACGTAGCTCAGATGGCCGGGGGATGCGGCCAGAACGGATGTGCGCCAGTCCTTGCCGAACAGCCACGCCACCGCCGCTGCCCCAGCCACCAGGATCGCGGCTACGACGACAATCAGAAACGCGATGCTGGCGGGCCAGGTGCGCACCGCCTGCAATGTTTCGGGCGTGACGCCCGCGCCCATGCCGATTCCGATGATGACGAATGCACTGTCGCGCAACCAGACGGGCATGTGCATCCGCTGTCCCGCCACTGCGGCTATGGTCACGCTGATCGCTGGTCCCATCAACATGGGTGCGGGCAGACCCACCAGCCATGCCGCCACCCCGCCAATCGCCCCGATCACCAGCGCCCTGATGGTGCGCACTGCCTCGCCCTGCATGCTGCCTCCTGCCTTTGACGCGATCTTATCCATCTCTCGCGACCGCGCCAATCGGTGCTTTGTACCGATTGCAACCCTTGCCGAGCGGTCTGATTTCGCTCAGTTTGTCGCAAACGGATACAAGGAGTTGTTCCATGAAAACCCGCGCAGCCATCGCCATTCAGGCAGGCAAGCCCCTCGAAGTCACCGAGGTCAACCTAGACGGCCCCCGCCATGGTGAGGTGCTGGTCGAGATCATGGCAACCGGCATCTGCCATACCGATGAATTCACCCGCTCCGGCGCGGATCCAGAAGGGATCTTTCCCGCCATTCTGGGGCATGAGGGGGCAGGCATCGTGCGTGAAATAGGCCCCGGCGTCACCTCGCTGAAGGTGGGCGACCACGTGATCCCGCTCTACACCCCCGAATGCCGCGAATGCGAATACTGCCTGAACCCCAAGACGAACCTGTGCCAATCCGTGCGCACGACGCAGGGTCAGGGCCTGATGCCTGACGGAACCTCCCGCTTCAGCACACTGGATGGTGACCCGATCTTTCACTACATGGGCACGTCAACCTTCTCGAACTTCACGGTGATGCCGGAAATCGCGGCTGCGAAAATACGCAAGGACGCGCCCTTCGACATGGTGTGCTATATCGGCTGCGGCGTGACCACCGGCATCGGCGCGGTCATCAACACCGCGAAGGTCGAGATCGGCTCGACCGCCATCGTCTTCGGGCTGGGCGGAATCGGGTTGAACGTGATTCAGGGCTTGCGTTTGGCCGGTGCGGATCAGATCGTCGGTGTGGACATCAACCCGTCCAAGGTCGAGATGGCCACCCGCTTCGGCATGACAGATTTCGTGAACCCGATGGAGGTCGAGGGCGATCTGGTGCCCTATCTGGTCAACCTGACCAGGGGCGGCGCGGACTATACCTTTGACGCAACCGGCAACACGGACGTGATGCGCACCGCGCTGGAATCCGCGCACAAGGGCTGGGGTGAGTCGATCATCATCGGGGTCGCGGCCGCAGGCGCGGAGATTTCGACCCGTCCGTTCCAGCTTGTCACCGGGCGCTCATGGCGGGGCACGGCCTTCGGCGGTGCACGGGGCCGGACCGATGTGCCCAAGATCGTGGACTGGTACATGGACGGAAAGATCGAGATCGACCCGATGATCACGCACAAGCTGAAGCTGGATGAGATCAACCACGGTTTCGACCTGATGCATCAGGGCAAATCCATTCGCGCGGTCGTGGAATACTGATCCGACGCGCGGCCCCCTTACGCTTTCGAGGGCCGCGCGATCCGAATATCCCTCCTGTGGCAGAGCGGAACTTGCCCTCTGCCCATATGCCTTTGCCCCTCTATATCCGCTGCCGTACCGTGCGTGGACGGGCCGCGACGGCCAGTGCGCTGCCCAGGATCAGCGCCGCGCCCAAATAGAATCGCGGTTCGGGAACCTCTCCGAAGATCAGGAATCCGATGGTCGTTGTCAGTGGCAGCGACAGGTATCCCAGAACGGAGAGGAACCCCGCCTCCGCCCGTGAATGCGCCGCCAGAAAGCAGAATTGCGCCGTCTGCGCAAAGATGCCAATGGCCAGCAGGGCCGGCCAGATCGCGGCGGGCACGCTGACCCAACCGGCAATGGCGAACGGGGCCGTACAGACCGCCAGACCAGCGGTGTAGAACGTCATCATCACGACACGGGGCGCTGCGCTCAACCGTCTGGTCACGATGATCGCGCCGGTTCCCGACAACACGACCAAACCCGCGGCGGGCAGGCCCCAGCTCCACTCCGCGCCGGTCGGGCCGATGGCGATTGCTGCCCCGGCAAGCGCCGCCGCCGCCGCCAGCCAGCGCCTGCGCGGGATCAGTTCGCGCAGGATGAACGTCGCCAGTATCATCGTCACCACGGGCCGCGTGAACTGGATCGCGCTGAACAGCGCCAGGGGCAGCCGCGCCACCGCAAAGAAGCTGGCGGTCAGCGTCACTGACGACAGCCCCACCCGCAACACGTGAAGCGGCAGGTCGTCCAAACCGCGAAACCGGTCGCGCGCGACCCAGATCCACGGCAGGATCAGGACCAGCCCCGTCAGCGCGCGCAGAAAGACCAACTGAGCCGCCGGTACGTCCAGACCAACCGATTTCACGATCACCAGCGCCCAGATGTTGAGCGACATATCCGCGAGCAGCCACGCGCCGCCGGACAGGTTGCGCGGCGGGGTCATCTAGCGTTTCGCCACCATGTTGGCCATCAGCCGGAACGCGCCGGGGGTCAGGGCCTCCATCTGATGATGCAGGTTCAGGGCGCAGTGAACGTGCCGCCCGTCACCGATATCGCCGCTCAGCAATGCGCCCTGCAATGGTTCCTCGTCAGGGTCGTGCAGGGCGACCAGTGGGGTATAGGCCTCGTCCCACGTCTTGGCGAAATACAGGCCCCGCTCCTTGTCCCAGCCGTTCCAGTCGGCGGCTTCGATCGTGTTTGGTGTGTTGAACAGCGGGTGTTGCGGGTGCAGAACATCAACCTCCGCCTCCGCATTCGTGACGCGGAACCGCAGTGAGGGTGCGCCAATTTCTAGCATACGCGGCGGTATGGCTTGCGGATCCCAGTCGTCCCAGGGCCGGTGGTACAGCGTGACCAGCGTGCCGCCCTGCTCGACCCAGGTTCGCAGGCGGCTCATGACGCGGGCAAGCTTGCGGAATCGCACCGCGAAGATACCGATCACCACCGTATCGAACCGGTCCAGACTCGCCAGAAGGGTCTCGTTGTCGGGTTCCTCGACATGCAGTCCCATCGCGCGCATCCAATGCCCGACACGGTCGTTGCCGCCCCCGACATAGGCGATCTTCACCTCTGGCAGAACCGCGTCCAGCACACATACGCGCAGTGTCGCGGGCGCGACAAAGGTGCGCGTCGCCACGTGCGGATACTCGATCCGGGTCAGGGTGTCGGCGGGTTCCTTGTCCAGCATCAGACGGGCCTCGTACACACCTGGCGTGGCATCTTCGGGCACGTTCAGGCGCATGTCATGCAGCTCCCAACCCGCAGGCAGGTCGAATGTCGGGACCGAACCGTGCGGCGTGATTTCACGAACGCTCAAGTCGATCTGGCGCGGCGCGGCGCGGTTGACCAGCACGGCCGATGGGGTGACCCGACCGCTTACCGCAGGTATGACGCGCGGCGGCGTCTCGAACGCCACATGCTGCACGGCCTCGACCCCGGCGACTTCGAACCGCACCTCGATACAGGGGGCGTCGGGGCAGGCGGGCCGCCAGGTATCGGGGTAGGGATCGCTCAGCCTGTCCGGTGCGATCAGCGCATTGTCGCCCGAGCTGCCCCAGTTCCCTGAAATCAGTGAGGTGGAAACGGCGGCATCCCCCGCGCGCTTTTCCACTGTGACGCTGGCAGTGTCGCCGGGGCGCAGCAGGACGGGGTGCACCCGGGCGTGAACCTCCAGCCCTGCGGCCTCCATCAGTACACGGGTCAACTGCCGTTCGGCCCGCTGCAAGCGATGACCGTGGCGCGCCAGTTCGGCCTGTGACATGACCTCCCGCGCTGCGCGAACGGCCTGCAAACCCTCGGCTGTGGCCGGACTGATCGCGGCACCGTCTGGAAAGGCGTCGCACGCCCGGGCGATGGCCTGATCGGCCTTGGCCAACTGCACGTGATCCCCCAGATCAGACAGGCTGCGCGGCAACTTGTCGGTGATGGCGGTGTCGGCACCGCTCAACCGGGTGGCGGCCAGATGCAGGGCGAAATCCCGTTCCTCACCTGCGGGCACCCAACGGCCCATGGCCTGCGTCATGTGAAAGGCTCGCGATTGCTGGCCAATCCGCTCGAAGCTCCACCCGGTCAGAGGATCGACGCCCCCTTGCACCATCAGGCTGGCGGGGGGCGGCGGCAGATCGTCGTCATAGGCCTGACCCGCGCCGGACCAGGCCGGCAGGTACATCTTGGAGACCTCCCAGACAGGCAAATCGCATTCGAAACCCGGATCCGCCGCCGCCGCGAAGACGTCGTGCGCCAGTTCCGTCATTGCCCGGTGATGCCCGTGTTGGCCCGGCACATCCAGAAAGGTCGGGCAGATGACGTCTGGCCGTTCCATCCGCACGATATGGACGAACCGCGACAACGTCCTGTCGCGTCCCCATTTCGCAAGTGTTTCCGTACCGCTCTTGGAAAAGCGGAAATCGTGGATGTCGCCGGGTCGCTGGCTCAACCAGTACAGGTTCATGTCCAGAACCTCGGCCGCACGCTCCATCTCCGCTGTGCGCAGGGTGCCCAGAACCGGGCCGGATTCGCGCCCGATATCGTTCTGTCCGCCCTCCCCCCTGGTCGAGCACGCATAGCTCAGCGCGATGCCGTCACGATAGCGCAGCGCGGCCAGCATGGCGGAATGTTCGTCATCGGGATGCGCCCCGGTGTTCATGAACCCCACGACGGAGCGCAGCGCGCTCAACGCCTGTCCCAGTCTGACGATGCGCGGTACGGTGCGTTCGGCGGCGATGCGGGACTGATCTGGCGTCATGAAAAACCTCTATTGCAATGCGGATGCCACGGGGGCGAAGCGCGGCGTGAACAATCGGTTGAGCACGAGTGCGGCAGCCCCCTCCGCCGCGACCAGCCGCCCGGTCCGACCGCAAATCAGACGGGCAACCGCGCGTCCCTCCCGGTTGGAAATCGACGCCGCACTCAGATCGACCGCCGCGACCAGATCGACGAGGATCTTTTGCGGCATCGCACCGCCCAGAATGATCGTCTCGGGATCGAACAGCGTCTCTACAACATGCACCGCGCGGGCAAGCGGCGCTGCGGCATCCGCGATCCAGCCCTGCACGACAGGGTGATTGTCCGCGGCCAGTGCGCTCAACGTATCTATATCGGGCGCGGCCACGCCCGCAGCCTGCAACCGTGCGACCAGGCTCAGACGGGATACCGCACGTTCCAGCAGCAGGCCGTCATGCGCCAAGGGCAAATGCCCGATCTCACCCGCATTGCCATAGGCCCCGGTGACCAGATGCCCGTCATTGACCAGACCCAGGCCCAGGCCCGCCCCGAAATACAGGTAGCCATAGGTTCCGAACCCCTCGGCCATGCCGTTGATCCGTTCGGCAACCGCAGCGGCATTCGCATCGTTTTCCACCGTGATCGGCAGGTTCAGCGCGCCGCCAATCAGCGAAATCGGGTCGATGCCCTCCCATCCGGGCAGGGCACTTGCCTCCGCGCTCAACCCGGTGCGCCCGAACGGGCCGGGTAAGGCGACCCCTGCCCCCATGATGCGCGCGGGGTCGATGGCGGATTCGGCGATCATCCGGTCGCGCATCGTCACGATGATTGCGGCGGCCTCCTGCGGGGTCGCCGCGTCCACGGGTTCCCGCAGGGTCGCGATCCGGCTGCCCTTGAGGTTCAGCAATGCGCCCAGAATGACGTTCGGACGCACCTCGAAGCCCAGCGCATAGCCACCCTCGGGATTCACGGCATAGAGCACGGCCGGCAGACCGCGACCGGCAGACCGGGTGCCCTGCTGCTGCAACAGACCGTCCTGTTCCAACGTCGCGATGATCTTGCTGACCGCTTGCGTGCTTAGCCCCGATGCCCGCGCGATCTGGGCACGGCCCATCGTTCCGGCGGCCAGAATGCGCCCCAGAACCAGCTGCCGGTTATGGACCCGCGCCCGTTCGCCATTCGCACCTGTCTGATCGGTTTCCAGCTTCATGCATCCCGATTAAATCAACCGGGTTGATTATTCAACTGAATTGATCCAAGCTTTCCTCAGCGCGGGTATCGACGCTATCTGCCACGCCCCAGGGCGGCGGCCGCACAACAGGGAGACGCAGAAAATGCGAAATAAACTCAAGTCCTTTATACTTGCAGGAGCAGCCACTGCCGCACTTCTGCCGGGTGCCGCCTCGGCGGATGTCGAAATCGAATACTGGCAATACTTCTTCGACGCGCGGGTCGAGGCGATGGAGCAGCTCATCGCGTCGTTCGAGGAGGAAAACCCCGACATCACCGTCACCATGACGCATTTCCCCTATGCCGATTACCGCACGAAGGTCGCCGCCGCGATTCCGGCGGGCGAAGGGCCGGATGTGGTGCAGTTGTTCTATGGCTGGCTGAACGACTACATCGAGGCAAGCCTGATCCAGCCCCTGCCCACCGACGCCTTCGATCCCGCCGTGATCGACGCGGAATTCTTCCCCATGGTCGGCGCGATGAAGAAGGACGGCCAGTATTACGCCCTGCCCACCGCCGTGCGCTCGCTTGCCCTGTTCTACAACGAGCGGATTCTGGAAGATGCCGGGGTTGAGCCGCCGACCACGCTGGAGGAGCTGGTCGAGGTCGCAAAGGCCACGACGGAGCGGGACGGCGCAGGCAACATCACGCAGGTCGGCTTTACCACCGGCATGACGGCGCAGGATCACCACTGGTTCCGCGAGGTTCTGATCCGTCAGTTCGGCGGGGAACCCTATCTCGACGATTACCGGACGGTAAATTACGATACGGAGGCGGGCCGTGCCGCGCTCGATTACTACACCGGGCTTCAGTCCGAACATGGCGTGACGGTCGAGGGCTTCATGGATGAGCCGCAGGCCGCCTTCAGGGCAGGCCGCGCCGCGATGCATATCGACGGCTCGTTCCGCGTCGGATCGCTGGCAGATCAGCGCGGGTTGCGCTGGGGCGTGACGGAGCTTCCGGCCGGTCCGGACGGCACGCAATCGAACTATTCCTCCTACTGGGTGAACGCCATCACCACCAAAGCCGAGGGTGAGAAATTCGACGCCGCCGTAAAGTTCATGCAGTTCATCACCTCGGACGACGCGATGCAGTTGTGGCTGGACGTGGTGGGCGAACTGCCCGCGAAACCATCGGTCGGCATGACCGATGAGAACGTCAACGATGAGGTCTTCGGCCCCTTCATCCGCGGACTGGAATATGCGCATACCACGACTTTCGCGAATGAAAGTAGCCAACGTCAGGTACTTGTGGATATGGTCAGCCGCATTAACATCGGTGGACAGGACGCGGGCGAAAGCCTGTCCGAGGCGGCCGCAGCCGAGCAGGCCATCCTCGACGAATACTACGCCGACTAATGTGTCAGCGTAGTCTGCAAGGCGGCCTTTTCGAGGGCCGCCTTGCTCAATATAACCGAAAGCGTCCCCAATGTTCCGTTACCGCGACCTGACCATCCGTCAGAAGCAGATCGTCTGGGCCTGGATTTTCCTGGCCGTGCCGGTGCTGTTCTACACCGTGATCCGCTTCTATCCGACCGGCAACGCCGTCCTGATCTCGTTCCAGGACTGGAACCTGCTGGGATCGCGGACCTGGACCGGGTTGGACAATTACGTGAAGCTGGTGAACGACCCCGTGTTCTGGAAGGTCTTCGCCAACACGTTCCTGTATCTGATCATCGGCACGCCGGTCAGCCTGCTGATCAGCTTCGTGGTCGCCTATCATCTGGACAAGCTGCGGTTCGGGCATTCGTTCATCAGAATGCTGTATTTTCTGCCTTTCATGACCTCCGCCGTGGCGATGGCCTGGGTGTGGCGCTGGTTCTACCAGGGCGTGCCCATCGGCCTGTTCAACAATATGCTCGCCAGCGTGGGGATCGAGCAGATCGCGTTCCTGAACTCCACCACCAACGCCTTGCCAGCCGTTCTGGCACCGGCGGTCTGGGCCGGGCTGGGATTTCAGATCATCATCTTCATGGCCGGGCTGCGATCCATCCCGCAAAGCTATTACGAGGCCGCGCGCATCGACGGCGTGTCGTGGTGGACCGTGCTGTGGGAAATCACGCTGCCGCTGTTGCGCCCGACGATCGTGTTCATCGTGGTGTTTTCCTCCATCGGCTTCCTGCGCATCTTCGACCATGTGTTCAACATGACGACGAACAATCCCGGCGGGCCGCTGAACTCCACCAAGCCGCTGGTTCTGATGATCTATGACACCGCGTTCAACTCCTTCGACATGGGCTATGCCGCGGCGCAGACGGTGGTGCTGTTCACCATCCTGCTGATCGTCAGCCTGATCCAACTCTGGCTGCTGAGGGCCGACCGATGACCGCGACAGATATCCGGCCGACGACGGCGGCAACGCTCGACACCAAGGCCCCGCGCAAACCGCGCAACATGGGCCAGATCATCCGTTGGCTGCTGCTGTTCGCGGGTGGGATCCTGATGGTGATGCCCATCGCCTACATGATCTCGACCTCGCTGAAATGGCCGTGGGAGGTCTATAACGTCAACCTCATCCCCGAGGAACCGACGCTCGAGAACTACATCTACGTGTTGGAGGATGGCCGGTTTTACTGGTGGTTCGTCAACTCGATGATCGTGGCGACGCTGACCACGATCTCCGCTTTGTTCTTTGACAGTCTGGTCGGCTACACCTTGTGCAAGTTCAAGTTTCCGGGCCGCACGCTGGTATTCATCGCGATCCTGTCCACCCTGATGATCCCGACGGAGATGCTGGTGATCCCGTGGTATCTGATGTCGCAAAGCTTCGGCTGGCTCGACACTTACTGGGGCATCATGTTCCCCGGCCTGATGACCGCGTTCGGTGTTTTCCTGATGAAGCAGTTCTTCGAAAGCGTGCCGGACGACTTCATCGAGGCGGCGCGCATCGACGGCCTGAACGAGTTCCAGATCTGGTGGAGCGTGGCAATGCCACTGGTACGCCCGGCACTGGCAGCGCTGGCGATCTTCGTCTTCCTCGGCAACTGGACGGCATTCCTGTGGCCGCTGATCGTGACCAACTCCACCGACATGTACACGCTGCCCGTCGGCCTCGCCGGGTTCGGGGATGAGGCGGATGTTGCGTGGGAGCTGATCATGACCGGGGCCGCAATCTCGACCATTCCCACATTGGTGGTATTCCTGATCTTCCAACGGTTCATCATTCGCGGCGTTGTCATGGCAGGGCTGAAGGGATGAGTGTCGATCTGGAAAAATTCCCGCACCCCGTTTACAAGGATACGGTCCTCGCCCCCCTGTTCGAGGGGGTCAAGACCAATCACGCCGCCGACATGGACGCGATCAACCGCGCCCATCTGGTGATGCTGCGTGAAACCGGAATTCTGAATGCGCAGGATGCGGCCAAAATCGCCGCAGCCCTGACTGCCATCGAGGTGGAAACGGACCGTGACGCGCTGACCTATACCGGGGAGCATGAGGATTGGTTCTTCCTGGTCGAGGCGGAGTTGCGCGCCCGTCTGGGCGATCTGGGCGGCGCGCTGCACACTGCGCGGTCGCGCAACGATATGGACCACACCCTGTTCAAGATGGCCCTGCGCTGGCGGGCGGAGGGGATGGTGGCCCAGCTTCTGACCCTTACCTCCGCCCTGATCGACACGGCCCGGCGTGAGGCGCAGACGCCCATCGTCGCCTATACCCACGGTCAACCGGCGCAGCCGTCCACCTTCGGTCATTATCTGGCCGCGATGGTGGAGGTGGTGCTGCGCGATGCGGAACGGCTGAGCGCCGCGATAGCACCCCTCGACCTGTGCCCGATGGGTGCGGCGGCGATCACGACAACGGGCTTTCCCATCGACCGGGCGCGTGTGGCGACGCTTCTGGGGTTCGAGGAACCGCTGCTCAACTCCTATGGCTGCATCGCCTCCGTCGATTATATCACGGGGCTTTATTCCGCGATGAAGCTGCCCTTCGTGCATCTGGGCCGCGTCGTGCAGGACATGGCGTTCTGGTCCGCGTTCGAGGTGGGGCAACTGTCGGTTCCCGGCTCCCTTGTGCAGATCAGCTCCATCATGCCGCAGAAACGGAATCCGGTGCCCATCGAGCATATGCGCCACCTCGCCGCCGTGACCGCCGGGCGGTGTGACGTGATGGTGGACACCATGCGCAACACCCCCTTCACCGACATGAACGACTCTGAGGGGGAGGTGCAGCAGGCCGGGTATGCCGCATTCGAAAGCGGGGGCCGAATGCTGGACCTGCTCACCGCGTTCCTGCCCGCCTGCACGATCAATGCGGACCGGGTGCGGCGGAACATGGACGCCGCCTGCGTCACCATCACCGAGCTGGCCGATACGCTGGTGCGCGACGAGAACCTGACCTTCCGTCAGGCGCATGAGGTCGCGGCCATCACGGCCCGCGCCGTCATCGCGGCGGGCAGGCCACTGGGTGAGGGGTACGATGCCTTTCGTGCCGGTTTCACGCAGATCACCGGTCGCGATACCGTGCTCGACCCGCGGGAGTTCGAGATCACGGTGTCGCCCGAGACCTTCGTCGCGCGGCGCGACCGACCCGGCGGTCCGGCACCTGCGGCGCTGGCTGCCGCCCTGTCGACCTACACCGGCACTCTGGATCACCTGCAAACCGCGCAGACCCGACGCATCACGCGGCGCGAGGAGGCTTCGGCCGCCCTCGACACCGCTTTCTCCGCCCTTCAGGAGTCCTGACCCATGGCTGAACTTTCCCTGCACAACCTCGTCAAGCGCTATGGCAATACGGAGGTCCTGCACGGCATCGACCTGACCGTGACCGACGGCGAATTCATCGTCTTTGTCGGGCCGTCGGGCTGCGGCAAGTCCACCACCCTGCGCATGATCGCGGGGTTGGAGGAAATCTCGGGCGGTGAAATCCGCATCGACGGGCGTGTCGTCAACAACCTGGAGCCCAAGGAACGCGACATCGCGATGGTGTTCCAGAACTACGCGATCTATCCGCATATGAGCGTGCGCAAGAACATCGCATTCGGGCTGCGGTCCTCGAAGATGCCCAAGGCCGACAAGGCCAAACGGGTGGAGGAGGTCGCGGACTTTCTGGAAATGACCGAATATCTGGAGCGTAAGCCCGCCGCCCTGTCCGGTGGTCAGCGTCAGCGCGTCGCCATCGGGCGCGCGATGGTCCGCGATCCGGCCCTGTTCCTATTCGACGAGCCTCTGTCCAATCTGGACGCCCAGTTGCGCACGCAGATGCGGCTGGAGATCAAGAAGCTGCACCAGCGTGTCGGCTCCACCATCGTGTTCGTGACCCACGATCAGGTGGAGGCGATGACCATGGCCGACCGGATCGTCATCATGAAGGATGGCCACATCCAGCAGGTCGGCACGCCCGAGGATGTCTATCGCAACCCCGCCAATACCTTCGTCGCGCGCTTTATCGGTGCGCCCTCGATGAACATGATTTCGGCCGATGCCACCGCGTCCGGCATCGTCCTGCCCGGCGGCGCCTCCATCGCGAAGGCTGCGACCCAGGGGCCGGTGATACTGGGCATCCGCCCCGACGACCTGCGTCCGGTCGGGGGTGACGGGCTGCTGACCGGCACCGTGGCGGTGACCGAACCGCTCGGCCCCGAGACCTTGATCTACGTCGATACCCCGGCGGGGGAGATGATTGCCAAAGCCTCGGGCCGCACGCCCCCCCTGGTCGGGGAGCAGGTTCATTTGGACGCGGACATTGCGGACCTGCATATCTTCGATCGCGCCAGCGGGCTGGCAATCCGGTGAAGGATGCCCGCGACACCCACCGCAATGTGGTCTGCGCCGGCAGGCTCTACTGCGATCTGGTCTTCTCCGGCACCGGTCGTCTGCCCACAATGGGGCAGGAGATCTTTGCCGAGGGGTTGAGCCTGCACGCCGGGGGCGGCGCGTTCATCACCGCCGCCTGGCTGGCCGCGCTGGGGCGGAATGCTGACCTCGTCGCCACTCTGCCCGCCGCCCCGTTCGAAGACACCGTGCGCGACCAGATCGCCAGGGCCGGGGTCGGCGCGTCCGGGTGTGCGCCTGCCCCCGATGGCACCGATCCGCAGATCACCGTCGCCCTGCCGATGGATGGGGATCGTGCCTTCGTCACCCGTCGTACCGGGCGCGCCCTGCCCGATACCCTGTCCTTCGATGGCGCAAGCCACCTGCATATAGGCGAATTGCGCACCCTTCTGGAACATCCCGGCCAGATCGCCGCCGCGCGGGCCGAGGGGATCACCATCTCGCTCGATTGCGGCTGGGAGGATACCCTGCCTCCCAACGCGGGCCCCCTGATCAGGTCGGTCGATATCTTCCTGCCCAACGAAGAGGAGGCCGCGATGCTGGCTGCAGCCGGAATGCTCGACGCGGCCCCCCTGACGATCATCAAATGCGGGGCGAACGGGGCAAGGGCGCGATTCGGTGACACAGATCTGCACGTTCCCACCACCCCCGTCCGTGTCGAGGATGCCACCGGCGCCGGCGATGCGTTCAATGCAGGGTTTCTGGTGTCCTGGCTGGCAGGGCGTCCCACGTCTGACTGCCTTGCCGCAGGCAATCGGATCGGGGCCGCCGCTGTCGGCGCGCTTGGTGGAACCGGCGGTATTTCAGGGTTGGTGCGATCATGACTGACCTGATGCGAACCGAAACGCTGGAGATTCCGCAAGCCGCCGCACGGCTGGAAGATTCACGCCCCGCCATCGCGCAGGTGGCCGCACGCCTGCGTCTGCTTGCACCCCCCGCCCTGATAACGGTCGCACGCGGGTCGTCGGACCATGCGGCGAATGTATGGAAATACGCAGTTGAAATCGGCGCGGGCCTGCCGGTGGCGTCGATGGGGCCATCGGTCGCCTCGATCCACGGGGCGAAGCTCAACGTCGCTGGATTGGCGGCGCTGGCGTTCAGTCAATCGGGGGCGAGCGAGGATATCATCGCCCTGTCGGGTGCCCTGCGCGCCGGTGGCGCAATGACAGTCGCCATGACCAACACGCCCGACAGTCCGCTGGCGAATGCCTGCGATCACACCATCGACCTGCAAGCCGGCCCCGAACGGGCGGTGGCCGCGACCAAGAGCTATGTGAACACCGTCCTCGCCGGGTTGCGCCTGTTGGCCGAATGGCGTGAGGACGCGGCCCTGCACGCCGCACTGGATGCGGCGCCCGACCGCCTGACGCATGGCTTGATGGCCTGTGACCGGATTTCAGAAGCACTGGCCGCAGCCCCCTGGGCGGTGGTCCTGGGGCGCGGGCCCGGTCTGGGCATCGCCCGCGAACTGGCGCTGAAAGCGGCGGAATGCTGTGCGATGCCGGCGCTTGCGCTCAGCGCGGCGGAAGCCCTGCACGGCCCCGTCGCCGCCATCGGACCCGAAGCGGCGGTGATCGCGATAGGCGAGGGGCCGGGCATGGATGGCCCGCTGGACGCCCTTGCCGCGCATGGCATCAAGCCGCTGCGCATCACGACGGCGCCATTGCATCCGATACTGGATCCCTTGCTGGCGCTGCCCTCGCTTTACCTGAGCATCGAGCAGGCGGCCCGCGCGCGCGGCCACGATCCCGACGCCCCCCGCAGGCTGAAAAAGGAAACGGTCACGCGCTGATCCCAGCACGTGACCGTTTCGCACGATATGCAGGGGCGCCGCGTGACGCCCCCGCGCGATCAGTTCTTGTATACCTTGATCTCACCCGCGGACAGCCGCGAGGAATAGGACCGCAGTTCCTTGCGCACCAGCTTCATCAAGAAGTACAGGCAGAAGATGTTCACCACCGCCATCGAGAAGATCGCCGCATCAGAGAAGTCGATGACCGGACCAAGGCTGGCCGCCGCACCGATCACGATGAAGATGCAAAAGATCACCTTGAACACGATCTCGGTCGTCTTGCCCTCTCCGAACAGGTAGGTCCACGCCTTCAGACCGTAATACGACCAGGAGATCATGGTGGAGAATGCGAACAGCACCACCGCGATGGCCAGGACATACGGGAACCAGCTGATACCGGTGCCGAATGCCGCCGAGGTCAGCGCCACGCCGCTGGTATCGCCAATTGTCGCGATCGCGGTGCCTGCTTCGTTCAACACGAAACGACCCGTCGCTTCGTCCACGATCAACTGGCCGGAGATGGTGATGACCAGTGCCGTCATGGTGCAGATCACGACCGTATCAATCAGCGGTTCCAGCAAAGATACGAACCCTTCGGTGATCGGCTCCTTCGTCTTTACGGCGGAGTGCGCGATCGCGGCCGAACCGACGCCCGCCTCGTTCGAGAATGCCGCCCGCTTGAACCCCTGGATCAACGCGCCGACCAGACCACCCGCAACACCCAGCCCGGTAAAGGCCCCGGCGAAGATCTGTCCGAATGCCCACCCGATCTGATCGAAGTTGGCCAGCAGGATGATCAGCGCCGCACCGACATACAGGATGCCCATGAACGGCACGATCTTCTCCGTCACGTGGGCGATTGATTTGATACCGCCGATGATGACGGCAAACACCACAACCGCGAAGATCACGCCGGTGATCCATCCCGGATAGGCCCCGACGATCCCCGAAATCTGCGCATGTGCCTGATTGGCCTGGAACATGTTGCCACCGCCCAATGCGCCCAGAATACAGAAGATCGAGAACAAAACTGCCAGGATCTTGCCCCCCGGCAGGCCAAGCTCGTTGAACCCCTTCTGGATATAGTACATCGGCCCGCCCGACACCGTCCCGTCAGGGTATTCGTTGCGGTACTTCACGCCCAGCGTACATTCGGTGAACTTGGACGCCATGCCCAGCAGACCCGCAAGGATCATCCAGAATGTCGCCCCCGGCCCGCCGATGCCCACGGCCACCGCGACACCCGCGATGTTGCCCAGCCCGACGGTGCCCGACAGCGCCGTCGCCAGCGCCTGGAAGTGGCTGACCTCACCCGCGTCGTCGGGATCGGAATAATCGCCCTTCACCAGTCGGATCGCATGGCCGAAGAACCTGAACTGCACGAAACCGAAATAGACGGTGAAGATCGACGCGGCGACGACCAGCCACAGCACGATCCACGGAAATGCCGTTCCGGGCAGCGGGGCGAAGATCAGGCTGACGAAAGGACCGGTGACGTTCGCGAACACCTCGTTCACCCGTTCGTCCAGGGACATCGCCTCCTGCGCGGAGGCCGCGGTCGCCGTCGCGGACAGCGCCAGCAGCGTTGGAAAGAGTTTCATGGTCCGATTCCTTAATTGACGACCGTAACGGGCACGGTGGCATTCATCACGAGGTTGGAGGTAGACGAGCCGAAGAACCGCTTCGCAAAGCCGCCCTCGGATGATCGCGCGACAATGATCTGCTCCGCCCCCTCAGCTTCGCACACGGTATTGAGGATCTGCGCCACGTCACCGTGTTTGACGATGCCCCGGCTTTCGATATTGGCGGATTTGACCCTCTGCACGGCGGGATCGACGACACGGCTCTTTGCCATTGCGATCTCCTCCTCACGACGTTTGTGCCGCTGGGCGTTCTCCTCGGCTGTCTGGAATGAAAACGGTGACCATTCGATCACATACACGACCAGAAGCTCACATGCTCCGATCAACTCGGCCAGTCGCATGCCATGGGCGAGTGCACGCTCCCCCGACGCATGGCCATCCAGCCCGACTACTAGTTTCGACGGCATCAGGAATCTCTCCTACGCTATCCCGGCTGATCCTTCACCGATCAGGGCAAAGCTATGCAAAGGTCAGCAGCGGTTTTTGTTTTTCTGGCCCTTGAAAAATATTGCAGAATTATTACGGCCAAATCTACTTATTTGTAGAACTCCATCAGGCAAACGTACTTATTATGACTGGAAATGCAGGCGATAGTACTTCCTGATCTGCAGTTTTCAGAGAATAGGCCATCGGGCGCTGAATGTACGTGCGCCGCCGCAATGTCACGTTACCACACTACAATAGAATCGAGGTGCAGTTTCGTAGAGATGGTGCATCCGCTCTGTGCGCTCAGTCGGATCGTCGCTTGCCTCAACGCGACGCCGGGGGCGAAGATGGTGGCCATACAAACACGGGCGGATTTCGATGACGCAAGAGACCGGACTCCTCATCATCGGTGCGATCGCGCTGCTATACGCAGCCTTCGCACGGCGTTTGACGACAAGCGTACTGACCGGACCGATGCTGTTTCTGATATTGGGCTGGCTGATGGCGGAGATGGACGTCTTTCAGTTGAGCGGGGCGCAGAAAGCCCTGCACATCCTCGCCGAAATCACGTTGGTGATCGTTCTGTTTTCCGATGCTTCCGTCATCGACATCGGCGCCCTGCGAAGGCGGCATGTCTGGCCGCAGCGCACATTGCTGCTCGGCCTGCCGCTGGCGATGTTGCTGGGCACGCTGGTCGGCATCGTCCTGTTGCCGGATTGGCCGTACTGGGAGGTTACCCTGGTCGCGGCGATCCTGGCCCCTACGGATGCCGCATTGGGGCAGGCTGTCGTGACCAATCCCGCCGTGCCGCGACGGGTCCGCCGGGCGCTGGACGTCGAGAGCGGTGTGAATGACGGCCTCACCCTGCCGGCCGTATTGCTGTTCGGAGGTCTGTCCGTGGGAGGGCTTCATCAGGTGCAGGACCAGAACTGGCTGCTGTTCACCGCCTGGCAGATCGGGTTCGGTATCTGCATCGGCGCGGCACTGGGATGGGGCGGCGGCCGCTGTCTGGCATGGGCGCGCAACCGTGGGTTCAGCGCGGCCGGGTATGAGGGGATCGCCCTGATCGCGCTGGCGGGTTTGTGCTATCTGATCTCGGACATCGCAGGCGGCAACGGCTTTCTCGCCGCCTTTGCCGGGGGGGCGGGGTTCGGGGCGACGCAGGACAGTCGCGATCATCAACTGCGTGAGTTCATGGAGTCCGAGGGTACGATACTCACCCTCGGGACATTCCTGCTTATCGGATTGGCGCTGGTGCCACGGGCGGTCGATGCGATCTCGGCGCCGGTGTTGTGTCTGATCGGTGCCAGCCTGTTCGTGGTGCGACCGGTCGCGATCTGGCTGTCGCTGCTCGGCACGGATGCCAGCGGGCCGGTGCGTCTGTTCATCGGATGGTTCGGGCCGCGTGGGCTGGCAACCGTGCTGTTCGCGCTGCTGATCGTCGATCAGATCGAGGCCCTGCCCCACCGCGAGACCATCGTCGCCATCGCGACCCTGACTGCGCTGGCCAGTGCGCTGCTGCACGGCGCGACCGCCGCAATCGCTGCGCGTCGCTTCGGCCCGCGACTGGATGGGGCGGAGTGACAGAATGCTCTGTTTCCAGATGGATACACCACCACAGGATGCCGCGATATTTGACAGATTGCCCCCGTTCGCACAGACTTCCGTGACTTGGTGGGGGCTCACCATGGACCGGATGGCCGAGGGACGGCAGGCTTTTCCGGCACGATGAGGACGATCATGTCGGAATTCGAAGTCCAGATCTGGGGCGCCCGAGGCTCCATCCCCGTCTACCACCCCGATCATCAGCGCGCCGGATGCAACACAACCTGTGTCAGCGTCAGGATCAACGGGCACATCTCGATTCTGGACGCCGGAACCGGGATCGTGCGGCTGGGGGATGCAATAGGCGGTGAGGCTTCGCAGGATATGGACCTGTTTCTGAGCCACTATCACTACGACCATGTGCTGGGGCTGAACTTTTTCCCTCCCCTCAGGTCGGCGCGGACGCACCTGACTGTCCATGGGGGCACCGCCCATACGGGTGAGGGGCCGCAAGCCATTCTAAGCAAACTGTTTTCCCAACCGTTCTGCCCCAACGAGCTGGACAGCCATCCCGGCAGATTGACGTTCGAGAGTTTTGCGACAGGCGACCGGATCGCTTTGAAAGGTGGCGCTCACCTGATTCCGTATCGCCTCAACCACCCGTCAGTCGCATATGGATTCCGTATCGAGTATCGCAACCGGGTTTTCGTCTTCGCCCCCGACTTCGAGCTTGGCGATGCGCAGGGCGATGCCGCGATGGCGGACATGCTGCGGGATGCCGATCTGGCCGTTCTCGACACGATGTTCACCCCGGCAGAGATCACGGAATATCGCGGTTACGGGCATTCCTCGTGGCAGGATGTGGCCCGGATTTGCGCGGCCTCGCGTGTGGCATCCTGGCGATTGTTTCATCACGCCCCGTCCCTGACGGATAGTGCACTGGACGCGATCGAGGCGGAACTGCGCCGCGAATTCCCCGATTCCGGCGCAGCCAGAGAAGGTGACCTATACGTGCTGTGACGCGCGGGTGTCACAGGAACCTCTAGCCCTCCACCGGCGTTTGCGGTCGCCAATAGCGTGGTGCCCGTTCAATCTCACGGTTCAGCAATGCGCCGAACAGGACGATGAAACTGGTTACGAAAAACCACATCATCAGGGCGGCAACCGCGCCGATCGAACCATATATCTCATTGTAATTGCCGAAATTTCCCAGGTAATAGGAAAACATCGCCGAGACTGACATCCACAGGATCGCCGCCACGATTGCCCCGAAGGAAAAAAGCGGCAACCGCTCACCCCGTCGGTTCGGGCCGAAATGGTACAACATCCCGATCGCCAGCGTCATAGCCCCCAGACCTATTCCGTAGGTCACTGTTTGCACAAGAATTTCTGTGCTGCCCGGCAGTGGGACGAATGCAAATAGAACTGGCATCGCGACCAGCGCCAGAAGGGCGAAAATAACGATGCCGATCAGGGTCAGGGTCAGGATGATCGCCGTTGCCGTATGGCGCAGAAATGTCCTGCGCTCCCGATCCGAGAAGACCAGATTCAACCCCTCCAACAGCGCGTTCGAACCGGCGCGTGCGAACCACAGGGTAAAGAGGATGGACAACAAACCGCGCAAGCCGTGATCGGACCTTTCGGTTGAAAGGATGCTCATCAACTGACCCTGGATAAGGTCGAATGCGGAGGGGGGCAGAAAATCCCTCATCTCGTTGATATGGATGAGGATGATCGTCGGATCGGAGACGTAGCCATATGCCGCGATCAAAAACGCCAGAAACGGAAAGATCGACAGCGTTGCGAAGAATGCCATTCCGCCGGCCGCTAGAAACAGCGACCGGCCACCCACCCCATCAATGATACGGCCCATGGCAAGATACCAGTCGCGCCGCGTCAACCGGGTCAACGGGCGCAGGCCATATGTCAGACGGGGGTTCAAATACTCCTCATGCTCCGATGCCGTAATATGTCAGCAAGGTGCCTGATCCCGTGGTGGTAATCTGGTCGTTCTCGAACACGTCGGGGGCCGCACTGATCTCCTCCTGCGTTGCATCGACCTTGCCCTTGCCATCGTCCCAGTTGATCGAGTTGATCTTCGCAGTGGGCAGGAGCACTTGCCGATCGGGAAGCCACGATCCGGTTTCCACCACAACGAACGGAACCATCATGGTATCGGTATCGACAACGATGTCCAGCACGCGACCCACTGGACCTTCGTTCAGGTCGAGGGACAGGCCCTTGTAGGCTTCGCCCGAACGCAAGGTGCCGCGCGTTTCTGGCAGGGGTGAGAAGACCATGTCCTTCACCTTTTCCAGCGCGGATTCGGATTCCTGGCGCACCGGCTCACATCCCTTGATTGCCTCGGTCGTGATGTCTACGGGCCATGTTCCGGCCTCCACATCGGGGGTTCCGAATGCTGCCGCTGGCATGGCGATGGTGCGCAGGTCCAGCAAGCCGTTCATGTCCACGACAACCTCCCGGACATTCATCTCCTCCGTCAGGTAGAGCCCGCGAACCTTGGCGGCCTCGCCACCCGGCGCTTCCGTCGACAGGGTGGTCAGATCGTGCAATTTCATCAGCATGGCTATTCCCTCACATTAAGTGCTTCACCTCATCAACGCCCCCCGACGGGCTAGAGTTCGGTTGCCACAAACGTGTCGCAGTCCGATACGGAACCTGTGCGGTATCCCCGGTCAAACCAGCGCATGCGTTGTTCCGACGTTCCGTGGGTGAAGCTGTCAGGCACGACGTAGCCCTGAGCGCGGCGTTGCAGGGCGTCATCGCCGATCGCCTCGGCGGCATTCATCGCTTCGGCTATGTCGCCCGGTTCCAGCGTGTCGAACATCTGTTCCGCACGATTGGCCCAGATCCCCGAATAACAATCCGCCTGCAATTCCAGCCGCACAGTCAGGCGGTTGGCGCCGGTTTCGTCGACGCGCTGTCGCTGGGCGTTCACCTCGGGCAGGATGCCTTGCACGTTCTGGACGTGATGCGCGACCTCATGTGCGATCACGTAAGCCTTTGCGAAGTCACCGCGCGCGCCGAGCTCCCGGTCCATCACGTCGAAGAAATCGAGGTCGATGTAAATTTGTTCGTCACCCGGGCAATAGAACGGACCGACCGCGCTGGACGCCTGACCGCAGACGGACCCCACGGCGCCGCTGAACAGGACCAGTGTCGGCCGGGGATAACTGGCGCCGGAGCGTTGGAACAGGTCGGTCCAGACTTCCTCGGTATCGGCCAGGACGACGGCGACGAACTCCTCCGTCTCATCATCTATCCGATTGGGACCGGACGGCGCGCTGGTCTGTTGGACCGGTCCCCCGTCCAGAAGGCCGCTGTTGAGAATGAACGACGGATCGAACCCGAACACCAGCCCGGCCAGAACCACGACAACCGCCCCGATACCACCGCCAGCGACGACGGTGCGGCCCGCACCCCTGCCGCCCGAGCGGCGCCGATCCGAAATATTCCTGCTCGCACGGCGACCACGCCACTTCATATTCAACCTCCACCGCTGGTTAGAGACAGGAAACTATAGCGAAGCGTGTCAAAGGCCACGGTCACGCCATGATTCTCCTCCTATTAGGCTATGAATGGTGCACATCATTTGCGATAACGAAATCAAACCGAAGACTGTCCGGGAGCGAGGACCAATGACCAAACAACTAATGATCTACGAGCGCGCAGTACCTGTTTCGTCGGAAGCGCATCGAGACTGGTCCGTTCTGGCGGGCCGCGATTTCTCCTTTGCCGGCGAAATCAACTCCGTGCCATTGCTGGCAGCCGAATTCGCGGCCGCGGCGGGTGAGCATACCATCGTCTTCGCGGGTGAAGGCGACGCGATCTTCCCCTCGGTCATTCTGGGCCAGCGCGACGGTGAGAACGCACATATCGGCGAAAACGGAAAATGGCTGAGCGGATATATCCCCGCCTTCCTGCGCCGCTATCCCTTTGTCTTCGCCGCGACGGAGGACAATTCCTCCTTCACGCTGTGCATCGATGAGGAGTTCGAGGGCTTCAACAAGGATGGCAAGGGCGAGCGCCTGTTCGACAGTCAGGGCGAGCGGACCGAGTATCTGGAGCGGATGCTGAAGTTCACGTCCGACTATCAGGCGCAGTTCAACCGCACCCAGATGTTCGCGAAGCGTCTGGCGCAGCTGGATTTGCTGGAGCCCGCACAGGCGCAGTTCCGCGATGCGGAGGGCAAGCAATCCAGCCTGACCGGGTTCAAGACCATCAAGCGCGACGCCCTGCGTCAGGTCCCGGCCGAGACTTTGGCCGAGATGGCCAAGACGGATGAGTTGGAGCTGTGCTACCTGCATCTGCACTCGCTCAACAATCTGCCGACAATGAATCAGCGCCTCGCCGCCAAGGCTGCCTGACCCAAGACCTTGCGGGGTCCGTGCATCAGGCGCGGCCCCCGTCTGCTCGGCTCCGCTGGCCCGCTTGGACGGTGAGACGCCCCGCTGAGGGCACCGCCTCCGCAGCAACACACATCGACACAATCGGTTACGCGCCTGTGACGGCGGCCCGCTTGGCCGGGCATTCATTCCGAACCGGGCACCGATACAGACGGATCACGCCGCTCCACCTGTGTCGCATTTCAACTGGAAGCGTGACCCTGCGATTTCAGTGCCCGACAGGCGCGCCCGGTGGGTTGTCGCGATCCACAAACAGTTCGTATTTCGGATCGTGCTCCTCATCGCGCACCACCAGCCGCGTATAATCGCCCAGACGCTTGGCGCAATCGGGGCTGAGACCGTGGAACTCCAGCGTCTTGCCCTCACGAATATACCGCTCTGCCAGTGATTTCAGCGCATCGACGCCGGACATGTCCCAGACGCGGCTGTCGGTGAAATCGGCGATCACACGGGCGGGATCGGTCTTGGGCGTGAACAACTCGCGAAACTTGTCGGTGGAGGCGAACATCACCGGACCGTTCAGGTGATAGGTCTTCACCCGTTCATCATCGGAGCGCCACGTGCGCGCGCTGACCAGGCGGCTGACCCGCCAGGAATGCACCAGGCTGGCCAGGATGATGCCCACGACCACCGCGACGGCCAGATCCTCGACCACCGTCACGCCGGTCACCACCACGATCAGCAGCGCATCCGACAGCGGCACCTTGCGCATGACCTGGAACGTCCGCCAGGCGAAGGTTCCGATCACCACCATGAACATCACGCCGGTCAGCGCGGCCAGCGGGATCTGCTCGATCAATGCCGATCCGAACAGGATGAAGCTGAGCAGCGCCAGCGCCGCCACCACGCCCGACAGCCGGTGCCGCGCCCCGGATGAGATGTTGATCATACTCTGCCCGATCATCGCGCAGCCGCCCATGCCGCCAAAGAAACCGGTAACGATGTTCGCCGCGCCCTGCGCCACGCACTCGACGGAGTTGCGACCCCGCGTCTCGGTGATTTCGTCGATCAGGTTGAGGGTCAGCAGGCTTTCGATCAGGCCGATCCCGGCGAGGATCAGCGCGTAGGGAAGGATGATCCCCAGCGTTTCCATGTTGAACGGCACCATCGGGATGGCAAAGGCAGGCAAGCCACCCTCGATGCTGGCCAGATCGCCCACGTTGCGCGTGTCGAGACCCAGCAGTTCCACCACGGCCCAGACGCCGATGATCGCGACCAGCGGGGCCGGAACCGTGCGGGTGATGCGCGGCAACAGCCAGATGATCGCCATCGCCAGCCCGACCAGCGCCAGCATCAGCGCCAGATCGGCCCCTTGCAGCCAGGTGTGCCCGCCGTCAGGGGTCGCGATCTGAAACTGCTCCAACTGGGCCAGAAAGATCACGATCGCCAGACCGTTGACGAAGCCCATCATGACCGGCTGCGGCACCAGCCGGATGAACTTGCCCCATCGCAACGCGCCGAAGATCACCTGAATGACCCCCATCAGCACCACGGTCGCGAACAGATATTGCACGCCATGTTCCGCCACCAGTGCCACCATCACGACGGCCAACGCCCCCGTCGCGCCGGAGATCATGCCCGGTCGTCCCCCGAACAGCGAGGTGATCAACCCGACAATGAATGCGGCGTACAGTCCGACCAACGGCTCCACCCCGGCGACGAAGGCAAAGGCCACCGCCTCGGGCACCAGGGCCAGCGCCACGGTGATGCCCGACAGCACCTCGGTGCGAACCTGCGGTCCATCCATGCGGAACCAGTTGTTGAAGTGACGTTGAAGGTAAGGGGCCAGAAGCATGGAAATCCTTTCAGGAGGAATCTGTGCGCCGTGGCACAGCCGTTCGATCCGCGCTCATAGCATTGCGGAAGTGTAAAGGGAAACCCGGCGGTTATCGTCGAAACCGATCGGCCAGACGCCTGTCTCTTATACACATCTCCGAGCCCACGAGACCGTACTAGATCTCG
>OJEN01000102.1_pt1 | contig 35681 bp, 35 predicted proteins | sample 1593351 | NCBI WGS metagenome assembly OJEN01 (sample SAMN05416777, study PRJEB24817) | seawater metagenome | isolation source: Sea water | place: Canada:Atlantic | collected 2013-11 | reverse complement strand
TACGAGATCTAGTACGGTCTCGTGGGCTCGGAGATGTGTATAAGAGACAGGATGGGGGAGGGTGCGACGCATTTGTGGGTGTAGGCGTAGCGCCCGGCATGCAGGATCTGCATCGCGATCTTGCCGCCCTTGTCGTGAACCGCGTCCACGACCTTGCGGTTGTTGGCCATATCCTCGTCCGAGAACAGCCCAGCCCCGCCCGGCAGAACGGCGCCTTCCTCGTTCGGTGCCATGCCGCCGGTCACCATCAGCGCGGCGCCCCCTTCGGCCCGTTCCGCGAAATAGGCGGCCACGCGGTCGAAATCTCCGACTTCCTCCAGCCCGGTATGCATGGACCCCATGATCGCGCGGTTCTTCAGCGTTGTGAAACCCAGATCGAGCGGTTCGAGCAGGTGAGGATAATTGGACATGGCATGCTCCCTGAAGGCGTAAGGGCCTTTGCGACCCGTTCACCTCAACTTACGTGCACGTCAGGTCGAGTAAACCGAAACGCAGCGGCAAGGGGTCCAGAACCCGCATCCGGCCCGACGAATCGTGCATCCCCCCCCGTGAAGTCCGAACGAAGGCTGCGGCTTTACACAGCTGAGCCCAGGTTTCGGGTTCACGAGGATGGAATCGACCAGATTGAACGGTCAATGACGGAATCCCATGCGCTTAATGCCGTAACGGCCATCAGGGGTGTGAGTTTCAGCAACATACCGGGTCTCCGCCTTCATGATCAGACAGATAAGGATTGCACTGTCCGACACCACAACAACGCGCGATTGCGTGATCGGTTGCGAGGGTGCTACTTAGCCGCACCTGACTGGAGAGCCCGATGCACATTACCCTGCGCCGCCCCGATGACTGGCACCTACACCTGCGCGATGGCGCGATGTTGCAGGGGATCGTGCCGGAAAGCGCCCGGGATTTCGCACGTGCGATCATCATGCCAAATCTGGTGCCCCCCGTCGTGACCGGCGCGGATGCTGCCGCCTATCGTGACCGGATCGTCGCGGCCCTGCCGTCGGGCGCGGATTTCACCCCGCAGATGACCCTCTATCTGACCGAGGGGACCGACCCCGATGATCTGGCCGAGGCCGCACGATCCGGTCTGATCACGGCGGTCAAGCTGTACCCGGCGGGGGCAACCACCAATTCCGACAGCGGCGTGCGCGATATCGAGAAGGTCATGCCCGTGCTGGAGCGTATGGCCGAAATCGGCCTGCCGCTATGTGTTCATGGTGAGGTTACGGACCCCGAGGTCGACATCTTCGACCGGGAGGCGGTGTTTCTGGAGACTGTGCTGGAGCCGCTGCGCGCTCGCCTGCCGGAACTGAAGGTCACACTGGAGCATGTCACGACCAGCGACGGGGTGGATTATGTGCGTGGGGCGGATACCAATCTGGCCTGTACGATCACCACGCATCATCTGATTATCGATCGCAATCACATGCTGGTCGGGGGAATCCGGCCCCATTATTACTGTCTGCCCATCGTCAAACGTGCGGCGCACCGGCTGGCGTTGCGTCAGGCGGCGACCTCGGGCGATGCGCGGTTCTTCCTCGGGACGGACAGCGCGCCACATGTGGACGCGGCCAAGGAGACCGGCTGCGGCTGTGCCGGCGTCTTCTCCGCCAGCAACACCATGCCATTGCTGGCGCAGGTGTTTGAGCAGGAGGGCGCGCTGGACCGGCTCGAAGCGTTCACCTCGCTCAGCGGTCCGGCCTGGTACGGGTTGGCTCCGAATGAAACGCAGATGGTGCTGGAGAAAAAGCCCGGCAATTTCCCCGCGCGGATCGAGACGGGCGCCGGCCCCGTCACCCTCTTCGACCCCGGTTTCGATATCGAATGGCGCGTGCGCCGCTGACCCCATTCCGCCACCCCGCCAACCGGCGCTGTGAAAGGACCCCAGATGTTCCAGAATTCCTATCCCTCCGACGCGGAGATGGCGCGACTGACGGCGCGGATGCTGCTCGAAATCGGTGCGGTGCATTTCCGCGCGGATGAGCCGTATATCTTTACCTCCGGCATTGCCGCGCCGGTCTATATCGACTCCCGAAAGCTGATTTCCTTCCCCCGTATCCGCGGCGCGCTGATGGATTTCGCGGTGGCGAAACTGTACCGAAATGCCGGGTTCGAGGCGTTCGATGCCGTCGCAGGGGGGGAGACTGCGGGCATCCCCTTCGCCGCCTGGATCGCGGAGCGTATGGCCCTGCCGATGCAATATGTGCGCAAGAAGCCCAAGGGCTTCGGTCGTGATGCGCAGATCGAAGGTCTGATCGAGGAAGATCAGCGCGTCCTGCTGGTCGAGGATCTGACCACCGACGGCGGGTCCAAGGTCAAGTTCGCCGAGGCGATCCGCAAGGCGGGCGCTAAATGCGATCACACCGTAGTCGTGTTCTATTACGATATCTTCGCGGATGCGCCGGACAAGCTGCGGGAGCATGGACTGGAATTGCACTGGCTGGCCACATGGTGGGACGTTCTGGCCGAGGCACGCACGCAGGGCCATTTCGACACGGCAACACTCGATGCGGTTGAGGCGTTCCTGAACGCCCCGCTGGAATGGTCCGCCGCACATGGTGGCGTGTCCGAAACCTCCGTCTGAGGGCGTCAGGCATGAAAAAGGCCCGGCTGAGGGATCAGCCGGGCCTTCGTATCAGTCGGGAATGGATCAGCCGTTCGGCGTGATGACCAGTTCCACGCGACGGTTCTGCGCGCGGCCCGAGGATGTCCCGTTGGATGCGATCGGCTGCGTTTCACCCGCGCCGGAAACCACCAAGCGGTTCTGGGATACGCCATTGGCGACCAGCACGTTCGCCACGGCCTGCGCACGACGCTCGGACAGACGCTGGTTATAGGATGCCTCACCCGAGGAATCGGTGTGACCGGTAATGCGCACGGAGGAACCCGGATAGTTCCGCAGGCTGTTTGCCACGACGGACAGCTGGTTCTGGAAGCCGGGCGCGACGGTGGCGCTGTCGGTTGCGAAGCTGATCGATTCGGGCAGCGTCACGACCAGCTGGTCGCCGGTGTTCTGAATGCCAACGCCGGAATTGGCCAGATCGCGGCGCAGTTCTTGCTCCTGCCGATCAAGCGCCACACCGACGCCGCCACCAGCCGCTGCGCCTACCGCGGCACCGATCAGCGTACCTTGCGTGTCACCACCGATGGCCTGACCTGCGGCTGCGCCCAGTGCGGCACCTACCAGAGCGCCCTGGTTGCGGTTGGCGTTCGGTCCGGTGGACATCGAACCCTCGGCACAAGCGGTGAGCGTGAAGCCTGCGACCAGAAGTGCGCTGGTGGTTTTCAAAGCGATAGACATAAAGGCATCCCCCTTAATTTAAGTTGTCTCTGCCATAACTCCCCAGTCGACAAGTCGTTCCGAGGAAGTTTCAGCGAGCAGGTGACAATTCAAATAAATTCTGCAGATGGGTCCAGTCCTGATGCAATATGTCACGCATTCGTGTGCTCGACTTCTTTCAACTCCTCCATCACGGCAACCAGTTCGGCGGTGATGCCCGGTTCGGACAGGGCATGGCCCGCTGTTCTGATCGAGCGCAATTCGGAATCCGGCCAGGCCTGATGCAGCGACCATGCACCGATAGGCGGACAGACCATGTCATAGCGGCCTTGCACGATATAACCGGGAATGCCCTTGAGCTGTCCGACCTCAGCGAGAATCTGGCCCTCACGAATCCAGCCGCGATTGCTGAAGTAGTGATTCTCGATCCGGCTAAAGGCGCGGGCATATTCTCCCGACCCGCCGGAGGAGCGTCCGTAGCTTTCCAATGCGGCCAGATTCGATTCCCACGCGGCCCATGCGCGGGCATAGCGCACCTGCTCGGCGCGGTCCTCTCCGAACAGGCGGCGGCGATAGGCCGCGATCATGTCGTGGCGCTCGTCCTCCGGGATCAGTCCGGTGAAGCGTTCCCATTCCTCGGGCCAGAATCGGGCGACGCCGCCGTTGTAGAACCAGTCCAGTTCGGGCGTGGTCATCAAAAACACGCCGCGCAGAATCAGACCGCGCACCCGGGCGGGGTGGGCCTGCGCATAGAGCAGCGCCAGTGTCGCCCCCCAACTGCCGCCGAACACATACCAGCGGTCGATGCCGAGATGTTCGCGAATACGCTCGATATCCTCGATCAGATCGTGGGTGGTGTTGTTCTGAACGCTGGCATGGGGGATGGACCGGCCGCAGCCGCGTTGATCGAACAGGATCGAGCGGTAATGCTGCGGATCGAAGAAGCGGCGCATCGCCGGGCTGCATCCGCCCCCCGGTCCCCCGTGCAGGACCACAACGGGCACACCGTCGGCGCGGCCCGATTGCTCGACATATAACCGGTGACCACCCGACACCTCCAACGCCAATTGCGCCGTCGGTTCGCGGGGGGGATAGAGGCTGCGCCGATAGGGCGCGCTATTTCGACTTCCGTGTTCACGCATTTTCGCATTATGTCCTACTGCAACGGAGATTAAAACTCATCGAAGGTGATAATCATGTCTGCATCCACTGCGCCACAAAGTAGCGTGAACGACGGAGAGATCGCTAAATTTCAGGCGATGGCCGATGAATGGTGGGATGAGGAGGGCAAGTTCAAGCCGCTTCACATGCTCAACCCCACCCGGCTGGACTATATCACCCGCCAGATCGCGGCGGAGTTCGGGCGCGATCTGAGTGAGGAGCAGCCCTTCGCCGGTTTGCGCATCCTCGATATCGGGTGCGGCGGTGGCCTGCTGGCCGAACCGATGGCTCGCCTGGGTGCCACGGTTGTCGGTGCCGACGCGGCGGAGCGCAACATCCCCGTTGCACGCGTGCACGCCGAGCAATCCGGGCTGCAGATCGATTATCGCCACACCACGGCGGAGGCTATGGCCGCCGAGGGGGAGCAGTTCGACGTCGTCCTGAACATGGAGGTGGTCGAACATGTCGAGGACCCCGCCAGTTTCCTGCGCACCTGTCAGGAATTGCTCAAGCCCGGCGGGCTGATGGTCTGCTCCACCCTCAACCGCAACCCCAAGAGTTTCCTGTTTGCCATCGTCGGGGCCGAGCAGATCATGCGCTGGCTGCCCAAGGGCACGCATGAGCATTCCAAGTTCATCACGCCGGACGAGTTGTTCAGCCTGCTGCGCGGCGCGGGGTTGGAGCCGGTGGACCGCACCGGGTTCAAGTTCAACTTCGCCCGCTGGGACTGGTCTCTGGACCCGCGCGACCTCAGCGTGAACTACGTCACGTCCAGTGTGAAACCCTCGGCGTAAGGGCGTTATCCCAGGATCATCGCCGGATCAGCGCAGGATTGGCGGCTTGTCGGGATCGCTGCCGGGGGCCGTCACCTCGCGCACGGCCTCGCGGCGTTGCGGGATTTCGAAGCCCAGCCCCTTGGACCGCAGGGCAGGCAGGGCCTTGGCCCCCTCATCCAGAAAGACGATGTCGAGCTGCCCCGCGTCCAACCCCGACAGGCGCAGCGCCTCGGACAGGGCGTCCGCGATGGCGTCTCGGGCCGGGGGCAGAGCCTCGATTACGGCCAGCATGTGGCCCTGCGTGCCGTCGCGATATCTCACGCCGACCAGCCAGCTTTCGCGCGCCAGCCCTTCGAGGGTGGGCAGCTTTTCTGCGATGGCGTCAAGCAGCACGTCCGGCACATTCTGTGGCCGGTTCACATCACGCACGGAGGCTTCACGCACCACGGTCAGATCGGTCAGGCGATCCACCGCCCACCGCAGCGCATCCACCGGCAGGATCGTTTCGGACGGTGCACCGCCCAGGTTCAGGGCGAGGGCGATGTCCTGTTCGACCAGCAGTTTGATCAGCCGACGTCCCGACATGGCAGCGAATTCGGACGGCCCCTCCATGAACTCCACCAACCGGACCTCTCGGTCGAAGGCCAGCGCGATGCGCCCCTCGGCCGTGTCGAGGATGACGGGGCGGATCGTCTCGCCCCGTGCTTCCTCCTCCAACGGCACGAACAGTTCCGTTTCCAGCAGGCGGGACCAGAAGCGCGGGCGACGGGCCTCATCTGCTTCGGCGTCGATATGGGCGGAGTCGAGGGGCGTTATCTCTGTCATAAGTGAGATGTGTCAGGCGCGCCCGTCCAGTGCAAGGGACACCGCGTCGCGCAGGCGTGGAACGACCTCCTGCTCGAACCACGGGTGGCGGCGCAGCCAGCCGGTGTTGCGCCAGCTTGGATGGGGCAGGGCGAAGGTGCCCTCCGGGTGATCCCGCCAGCTTTCCACGGTCTGCGTCACGTTCTGCCGGGTGCCCAGATGCCATTTCTGCGCGTAGCCGCCGATCAGCACCTTCACCCGGACCTGCGGCATCGCCATCATTGCCGGTGCGCGCCAGGTGGCGGCGCATATCCTGGGCGGTGGCAGGTCGGAACCCTTCGCGTCATAGCCCGGAAAGCAGAACGCCATGGGCAGGATCGCGAACTTGTCCCGATCGTAAAAGTCCGCCCGCTCCACCCCCAGCCAGTCGCGCAGCCTGTCGCCGGAGCGGTCGTCGAACGGCAAGCCTGAGGCGTGCACCCGCGCACCCGGTGCCTGACCGGCGATCAGGATCGGTGCGCGGTTTGACAGCCAGACGACGGGGCGGGGCCGGTGCGCAGTGCGCGTGGCCGCGAATCGCTCGGCGCACAGGGTGCAACGCTCGGCCTGATCGACCAGTTCGGACAGTTCAGCCATTCGACACCCCTTCGCCCAGCACCCGGGCTACGTCGCGTCGCAGATGCGGCAGCAACTCCGCCTCGAACCACGGGTTCCTGCGCAGCCACGGTGTGTTGCGCCAGCTGGGATGCGGCAGGGGATAGGTGCCGGCGGGCATGTCGCGCCACGCGCGCACGGTCGGCGTCATCGCCCGCGTGCCCAGCATCACGCGCTGCGCCATGGCGCCGACGACCAGCGTCAGCCGCCGACCCGGCAGCGCCGCCATCACCGGAGCGTGCCATGTTTCGCGACAGATCGCGGGGGGCGGCAGATCACCGCCCGCCGCATCGTTGCCCGGAAAGCAGAACCCCATGGGCGCGATGGAGATGGTGCGGGGGGCAAAGAACTCTGCCTCCTCCATCCCCATCCAGTCGCGCAGCCGCCGTCCCGACGCATCGTCGAACGGTATGCCCGACAGATGCGCCTGCCGACCGGGTGCCTGCGAAACGATGACGATCGGTGCATCCGGGTGTAGCCGCACGATAGGGCGCGGCGCATGTGCGCTGGCCGTGGCGGCAAAACGCTCCGTGCACAGGTGGCAGTTGCGCAGGCGGGCGAACAGGGCGGGGGCGTCGGGGCTCATCAAGTTCAAGATAGGCACCATGCCGCGCATTGCGAGATCAGACATGACTTGATAATCCGGGTATCGAAACCGATTTGATCAAGGGGCCATCGATGTATCGCGTCTGGAACTATCTGAGCGAATATTCGCTTCTTCTCATCCTTGGTGCATTGTTCGCGTTGGGGTGGGCCAACATCGATTACGACAGTTACCATCACTTCGTAGAATACCCGCTCTGGGATCACGCGCCGATCGGGCACTTGCATGATGGCTACCGGACGCTGACGCTGCATTATCTTGTCAACGACCTGCTTATGGCGATGTTCTTTGCCATCGCGGGCAAGGAGGTCTGGGAGGCCATCGCCCTCAAGGACGGGTCGTTGCGCGGCAAGAAGGCGCTGACGCCGCTGATCGCCACTTCGGGCGGTATGTTCGGCCCGATTGCGGTCTATCTGGGTCTGGCGCTGCTGATGGGCACGGATACCTATCAGGCGGTGGCGAATGGCTGGGCGATTCCGACAGCGACGGATATCGCGTTTTCCTATCTTATCGGGCGGCTTATCTTTGGTGCCGGTCACCCGGCGGTGGGTTTCCTGCTGCTGCTGGCGATTGCCGATGATGCGGCGGGTCTGATCATTCTGGCTGTCTTCTACCCGTCGGGTGAACTGGCGCCGGAATGGTTGCTGCTGTCGCTGGCGGCGGCGGTTGTTGTGTTCTTCGCCTTCAACTCCATCCCTCGGCGGCTGGACCGGCACAAGCAGCATCGCCCCAATTCCACCTGGATGCGTGAGAAGCTGGGCGTCTGGCCCTATGTGATCGCGGGCTGCCTCAGCTGGTATGGCTTCATGCGCGCTGGGATCCATCCCGCGTTGGGTCTGCTGCCGATCGTTCCGACGATCCCGCACGCCGACCGCGCATTCGGTATCTTCGCCGAGGCGGAGCGTCACCTGACCGACCTGCTCAACACGCTGGAACATGCGATGAAGGGCCCGGTCGAGGTCGTGCTGCTGTTCTTCGGCCTGGCCAATGCCGGCGTGCTGTTCAACGCGGTCGGCGATGCGACCTGGCTGGTTCTGGCCGGTCTGCTGGTGGGCAAGCCGCTTGGGATCTTCATCATGGGCTGGATTGCGGCGAAACCGCTGGGGCTGGGCCTGCCCAAGGGAATGGGGCTGCCGGATCTGCTGGTTCTGGGCTTCGTGGCGGCGATCGGCTTTACCGTTTCGCTGTTTATCGCCTCGGTTGCCTTCGATCCGGGTCAGGTTCAGGATGCAGCCAAGATGGGTGCGCTTCTCAGCTTTGGCGCGGCGATCGTGGCATTCGGCGCTGCTGCGATCTTCAAGATCGAGAAGATTTCGGGCAACGACGATTAAGCGGATGTTCATGATCGGGGCGATAAACCGTCCTGGAACCTGGCGGGACTGGCAACGATGATCGAGTTTCGCAATGTGAGCAAATCGTACTGGACGGGGGTTCGCCGCAAGGTGATCCTCGACCAGGCGACCTTTCGCATCGAGCTTGGCCAATCGTTGGGCATTCTCGCCCCGAACGGAACCGGAAAAACCACGCTGATCAACATGATGGCGGGGATTACCAAACCTGATGAGGGGTTTATTCTGCGCGAAAGCCGCATTTCCTTTCCCATGGGGTTCATGGGGGTGGTGGATTCCAGCCTGTCGGGCGCGGAAAACGCGCGCTTCGCGGGCCATTTCTATGGCGTCGATCCCGATTATGTCGAGGCATTCTGCCGCTGGATGTGCAATCTGGAGGAATATTTCGAGCAGCCTGTCAGCACCTATTCGTCAGGCATGGCGGGGCGCTTGTCGCTGGCGCTTCTGCTCAGCCTCGATTTCGACATCTATCTGGTGGACGAAGGGATGCCGACCATGGCCGATGCCGAATTCGTGCGCAAGGCGGGCGAGGTGTTTCGACAGCGCCTCAAACATGCGACACTGGTGATGGTGTCACACATGCCAAAGCAACTCGAAACCTATGCGCAAAAGGCCGCCATCCTGAAAAACGGACGTCTGAAATTTTATGACAGTCTCGAAGAGGCCAAGCAGTTCTATGACTACACCCGCTGATCAGTCGGACCAGTCCAAGCCTGCCGATGCCGAGGCGAGCGCAGAGCCTGTGGATAAGAGCAAGGCGGCAGCGAACGCCCGTCGTGCCCGGCGTCGCGCGCGCAAGCTGATGATGGAGGCGGACAGCTGGGAGGAACATTCCGCCAGCGATGGCAAGGTCCCACCACCCGATGGCGGCACGTCACCGATCAAGAAACGGCAGGACGTGATGTCCGTCGTCAACGCCCAGATACGCGCCGAAAAGGAAAAAGAGGCGCAGGAGGATAAGCAACTCCCCGCGAAACGGCGTGAGCAGGGCGTCGCCAAGGTCGAGGTGGGCAATACCGGGGCTTCCACCTCGCCCGAAATTGACCCCCGCGACGCGGAAATCGAGGCGATCCAGCGTGAGCTGGTGCAGCGGCGGCGGCGGCGGTTCCTCATGCTGTGGCTGCGTCTGGCCTTCTTCGTCGTTCTGCCGACGGTGCTGGTCGGAAATTACTACTACAATTACGCGACACCGTTCTATTCCTCGGAATCGAATGTGCTGCTGAACCCTGCCGCCGCGACGCTGAACTCAGATTCTGCGGTAGGAATGGCCGCATCCGCGAACCTGCTGCGCGATTCGATTGCGGTACAGGACTTTCTGACATCGCGTGAGGCGATGCGGATACTGGATCAGGAACTCGGTATCATCGCCCATTATTCGCAGACCAGCATTGATCCGATTCAACGCCTGGCCGCCGACGCCACGGAAAACGAAGCCTATTCGTTCTACAAGGACCGTGTGCTGATCGGGTTCGACACGCTTGAGGGGATCCTGCGGATCGAGGTGATTGCCGCCTCTCCCGATATGGCCTTTGCGATCTCGAACCGTCTGATCGAACTGGCCGAGGAACGCGTGGACACCATGTCCGATCGCAACCAGCAAAACGCGCTGGCGAGTGCGCAACTGGTCTTGGAGGACGCGCAGGAGAATCTTCAGGAGGCATATGAACGGGTTCTGACGCTTCAGGAACAACGGGGCATCTTCTCTGCCGAGCTGGAGGTCAGCCTGGTGCAGGGGCAAATTTCCGGCCTGACCGCCGCGTTGGAGGAGCGTCGCCTCAGTCTTGCCGCCTTGCAGGACAATGCCCGCCCGAATCAGGCACAGATGCGCGTTTTGAACGCCGAGATTGCCCGTCTGGAAGATGCGATCGCCGAGCAGCGCCAGATCATCGTCAACGCCCAGGCGGATCGCGGCTCTCTGGCGCGCATCAGCGCGGAAATGGCTCAGGCGGAACAGGAACTCGAAGTGCGCACCATCATGGTCACCTCCGCAGTTGAAAGCCTGGAGGTCGCGCGTCGGGATGCGTCCCAGCAGTTGATGTTCCTGTCCCGCGCCGTAAACCCGGTGCGTCCGCTGGTGCCCAGCTATCCACGGGCCTTCGAATATACCGCGCTCGCCTTCGTGATCTTTTTCGCGACTTACATGATGATTAGTCTGACGATCTCGATCCTGCGCGAGCAGATGTCTTATGGGGACTGAATGATGAAAACCGTCGAAATACGCGATCTGAAGATCGGCAACGATCAGCCGCTGACCATCATCGCGGGGCCGTGTCAGCTGGAAAGCCGGGATCATGCGTTCATGATCGCGGCAAAGATGCAGCAGGCCTGCGCCGAAGCCGGCGCGCAGTTCATCTTCAAGGGCTCGTTCGACAAGGCGAACCGCACTTCACTGTCAGGCAAGCGGGGTCTGGGTATCGACGAAGGTTTACGGATATTCGAGGCCGTTCAGGCCGAGTTCGGGTGCCCCGTCATCACCGACGTCCATACCGAGGATCAGTGCGCAACCGTTGGCGAAATCGTCGATGTCCTGCAAATTCCCGCGTTCCTGTGCCGCCAGACGGACCTTTTGCTGGCGGCGGGCCGTACCGGGCGCGGCGTCAACGTCAAGAAGGGCCAGTTCCTGTCGCCGCCCGAAATGTCCACGGTCGCGGACAAGGTGGCGAGCACGGGGAATGACAAAATCCTATTGTGTGAACGTGGCACGACCTTCGGCTACAACAATCTGGTGGCGGATATGCGCGGTCTGCCGACCATGGCGCGCACGGGCTATCCTGTGGTGATGGATGCCACCCATGCCGTGGCGCAGCCCGGCGGATTGGGCGCATCGTCTGGCGGGCAGCGTGAGTTTGCCCCGGTTCTGGCCCGGGCGGCGGTCAGTCTGGGTATCGCTGCGGTGTTCATGGAAACGCATGAGGATCCCGACAACGCGCCCTCCGACGGGCCGAACATGATCTATCTGGATCAGATGCCGAAGGTTGTCGCCTCGCTTATGGCCTTCGACCGGCTGGCAAAGTCGGACCCCCTGCGGGTCTGAGCTACTCAGCGACCGCCTAGCGCCTGCGCGGCGGCCCAGCCTGACGACCAGGCCCATTGAAAGTTGTAGCCGCCCAGCCAGCCGGTGACGTCCACGACCTCACCGATGAAATACAGGTCGGGCATGGATTTCGCGGCCATCGTGCGGCTGTCCAGCGCGTCGGTGTCCACGCCGCCCAGCGTGACCTCGGCCGTGCGGTATCCCTCGGAGCCGCTGGGGATCAGTTGCCAATTATGCAGCCGGTCGGCAAGCGCGCGCAGCGCCGCGTCGTTTAGATCCGCGATATTGCCATCCTCGGGCGCCAGATAGGCAGCCAAGCGTTTCGGCAGAACAGCGCTCAATGCAGTGCGCACGGTCTGACGCCCTGCGCTCTGCCGAGCATTGCGCAGAACCTCGAACGCATCGTCACTGGGCAAAACGTCTACGCGAATGCCGTCCCCCTCGCGCCAGTAGGAGGACGCTTGCAGAATTGATGGCCCACTCAAACCGCGATGGGTAAATAACAACCCCTCGCGGAACCGTGCCGCGCCTGCCGCGACGCTGGCGTCCAGACTCAACCCGGCAAGTGCCCCGAACCCGCCCTCGCCGAATGTCAGCGGCACCAGGGCAGGCCGGATATCCGTCACCGGCAGGCCGAATTGTCGGGCGATCTCGTAGCCGAAACCGGTGGCGCCCATCTTCGGGATCGACTTGCCACCGGTCGCTATGACCAGCGCCGCGCTGCGAAACGTTCCCTGTTCGGTGGTAAGAGTGAAGCCGTCTGTCCGCTCGACAGTCCTGATGCCACAGCCGGTTCTCAGCTCACCCCCCGCCTTCGCCAGTTCATTGACCAGCATCGCAACGATCTGTTTGGCCGAGCCGTCGCAGAACAGTTGTCCAAGCGTTTTTTCGTGCCATGCAATTCCGTGGGCGTCGATCATCTCGATGAAATGGTGCTGGGTATAGCGGCGCAATGCGGATTTAACGAAGTGCTTGTTGCCGCTCAAAAAATTCTCGGGCGCTGTGTGCAGATTGGTGAAATTGCAACGTCCGCCGCCGGAGATCCGGATTTTCTCCCCCGGTGCCTTCGCATGGTCGAGCACGAGCACGCTCTTGCCCAGCCGCGCAGCATTGAGGCCGCAGAACAATCCTGCGGCCCCGGCACCGATGATGATGACATCGTACTGAATTGGCTCGTCCCCCGGCCCGATCTAGGCGGGAACGGTCCGCTCCGAGAAAAACAGAGCCTGACTGACCGTCGCGCGCACCTGTTCCTCGGTGAACGGTTTGGTGATCAGGAAGGCAGGCTCGGCCCGCTGGCCCGTCAGCAGACGTTCGGGATAGGCGGTGATGAAGATGATCGGCTGGTCCGGCCATTTCTCAAGAATATCCGCTGCCGCGTCCGCGCCGCTGGAACCGTCTGCCAGGTGGACGTCCATCAGGACCAGACCGGGCTGATGCGTGTCGAACATCGACAACGCTTCCTCATGCGTGCGCGCGTTGCCCACGACCTTGTGACCCAGAGCGCTGACGATAGCCTCCAGATCCATTGCGATCAGGGGTTCGTCCTCAACGATCATGATGTTCGATGCGAGCCCGCTGTCCAGTTCGTTGGCGCCGATGCGCACCAGATCACGCGCGTCCTCTGCGCTCAGATCCATGATCTCACCGACTTCCTCGACCGAGAATTGTTCCATGACCTTCAACAGCAACGCCTCACGCGCGCGGGGGGTCAGTTTGTCGAGCCGGGCGGCAGCGATCCGCTCCTCCCCCTCGACATCGCCATCGGTACGGGTGTTCGTGTCGCCCTGGGCGATCCAGATCGAATGGAACACGGCAAAAAACCGCACGAGGAAGCGCCCCTCGGTCCGCATCAGGGACATATCGGTGATGATCGCCTCCAGCGTACTGGCGGCCAGGGCGTCACCACGGGTTTGGGAGCCGGTCAGCGCACGGGCATAGCGCCGCAAATATGGCAAATTCTCTTCAATATGACCAACGATCGTGCTGTCGTCCGGCATCCTTGCCATCCTCCTAGGGTAGTTTTCGGCCTGATATGATTTCGGCCAAGCCACTATCTAAGCGGCTTTTCGTGAAAGGCCACCGTATCACTTGCACTGTAGCGCAAAATCTTCAAAAAGTTTGGAACGATGCAAAATTCCAAGCGTTAAGTCGCAAGCCCCGAGATGCAAATCGTCGGTAATTTCTCATGCCTGCCAGATAGAGGTGGAATGAAACGATCCCGTTCCAGCTTTTTCAACCGAATGTCATTGGCGTGGCAGATCGTTGTACTGTTGAGCATCGCATTGCTGCCCATCGGTGGATTGGCGGTTTTCGAGGCGATGCGCGCCAACGACCGGGCCAAATCCCTTGCCGCCTCCGATTTGCTGGCCGATGCGCGCCAGGCGGCGGAGACGGAGCGCCTGGAGATTGCCGAAGGTTTCGGCGCAGCACGTACGCTGGGCCGAAATTCCAGGGTCTATGACGGCACCAGCGCGGAATGTTCGGCCGAACTCGCACGTTTCATAGGGGAGTCCGAGCGGAACATCTTTGCGGCATTCATCGGTGCGAACGGCTTGATGAAATGTTCATCCCTCAGTTCCATCCAGAGGGATCTTTCGGAGTCCGAGAGCTATCTGCTGCAACGTGAGGAACCGCGGCGGACGGTCAGTGTGGTGGAATCGGGAAACGTGACCAGTCGCGCGGTCCTCATCATTTCTCACCCGGTTATCGTCGATGGCACATGGCGCGGCACGATCTCGCTGTCCGTTCCGCGTGAGGTCATGTCGGTTTTCTCAGAGGATGACGCCGAGGATGCTTTGAACGTCGCGCTGATCGACAATGAGGGTAAGGTTCTGTCGCGCAATGTCACGGATAGCGAGCAGGCGTGGTGGCTGCCGGTCGGGTTGTCGAACAACTACGTAAACAGCAATGAGGCCATCGTATTCGAAGGGGTCGATGCCTTTGGCGGAGTGCGGACCTATGCGCGCGTGCCTATTGTCGAGGATGAGATCGCGGGCCTGTTCTCAAAGCCCGACGGTGATCTGGGCGCGGCGGCGCTGATGTCCGTGCTCAGGGCTATTCTGCTGCCAAGTCTGGTCTGGGTCCTGTGTATCGCACTGGCTTATTTTGCCATGCGCAGGCTGGTGGTATCCGGCATTCAGCGCATTCAGCGATCTGTCGTGGCGTTCAAGCGCGGCGATCGTGAGCGTGCGATGCGTCCGATCGCGGGCGCATCCGGTGAGTTGGAGGAACTGTCCAGCAGTTTCGTGGAGATGGCCCGCGCCGTGGATGCCGGGGAGCAGGAACTGTCCGATCTGGTGGAGGAGAAGACGGTCCTTCTGCTCGAAGTCTATCACCGGGTGAAGAACAACCTTCAGCTGATCATTTCGATCATGAACATTCAGGTGCGCGGCGCGCAGGATGAGAGGGAGCGCATGGCGATCCGCACCCTGCGCGAACGTGTGATGGGCCTCGCGCTTGTGCATCAGCGGCTCTACGAAACGCCGAACCTGACCAGTGTGCCCGCAGACAAGCTGGTGCGCGAAATCGTCAGCAACCTGTCCGACGCGAAGGCCGGGGAGAGCGGCGCGACCATCCTGTCCGATCTGGCCACGTTCAACCTGCACCCCGATCAGGCTGTTCCGTTCTCTCTGTTGGTGACGGAGGCGATGATGAACGCCCTGAACTATTCGGGGCGTGGAACGGACGACTGGCGCATCGAGATATCCCTGAGGCTGACCCCGGAGGACGTGGTCGAACTGAACGTCACGAACACCGTACCGGAGGATGAGACCATCGAGCCGCCCGAACCACGCTCGGGCATGGGCAAACCGCTGATGCGGGCCTTCGTGATGCAGTTGGCCGGCACGATGGAAATCAGCCATCCGGAGGGCAAGTACGCCCTGGATGTCGCCTTCAAGCGCGCCAGTCTGGACGAACAGGGTGGTCAGCGGATCGGGATGCCCGGCCAGAGCAAGGCCGAGTATCGCGCCAACGAACGTGCCGCTAGAGAACCAGCCGCGTAATCCACAGACCGATCACAGCCGAGATACCGCTGAGGAAACCGCCCCAGGCCGTGTCCATCGCCACCATGGTCCAGTCCCAGTTCTTCATCACCGACATGCTGGTAAATTCATAGGTGCCATAGGCCAGCAGGCCCAGAATGGCGCCGTTCACGAACACAGCAGTATAGTTGCTGCCGCCATTGATCGCCGGGGCGCTGGCGAAATACAGGATGCCGATCACGAAGGCCGCGTAAAATCCTGCCGCGACCCCGATCAAAGGCTGGTCGCGCATCATCGTACCGATCCTGCTTTCGAATATGTCGAGGACGACCAGTTTCAGCCAGACGAAGTCGATGCCCAGAAACACCGCCAGCGTCGCCACGTACAGAATGAGATAAGTTGAAATTCCAGCTTCCATGTCATGCTCCCTTTTGCCTGGTGAAGCATGTGTCGCGGCCCGCCGAAGTAAAGCGGGCCGGATCGTCGCAGGTCTGACCTGAGCAGATCAGGCAAGAACGGTTCGTTCGAGGAACCAGTAGAAGCCGATGGCACCGATAATCACCGATCCCGGAATCACGATCGCGGCGCGATACCAGCTTTTGTTGCGAAACCAGATTCCGACGACCAGGAAGCACAGCGCAATCACCGTCAGCTGACCGATTTCCACCCCGACATTGAACGCGATCAGCGAGGCGAAGAAGTGTTCTCCGTTCAGGCCCACATCCCCCAGAACGCCTGCGAAGCCCAGACCATGCAGCAGCCCGAACAGGAATACCACGACCGGGCGCCACCAGTGCATCTTGTGCGCGAAGATGTTCTCGACACAGACATATGTGATGGACAGCGCGATCAGCGGTTCGACGACGCTGGGGGGCAGGTTGATCACGCCGATGGTTCCCAATGCCAGCGTGACAGTGTGGGCCGCAGTGAACGCGGTGATCTGGGCCAGAAGCGGACGCACCCGTGCCGCCAGAAGGAACAGGCCGACGACGAACAGGATGTGGTCGAGCCCCTTGGGAATGATATGCTCGAACCCGTGCACGCCGTAGTTCACCAGCACCGGCCACAAACCCTGCCGTTCCGTTCCTGTCAGGTCAAACGCAGCCGATGTGGCGCCGGCGTTCAGAAATTCCTGATGGACGGGTTCGCCATCGGGACCATCCACGACGATGATCGCAGGCCCGCCATCCGCGATCCATGACATCTGCGCCGACGTAGCAGCGGGGGCGGGGGCGACCAGCGTGATGACACTGTCGCGCGCGACCTCCAGATTGCCGACGGGCGGGATCGCGGCGCTTTGCACCGTGAACGCCACGCTGGTATCGCCGACATCCAGTTGCACGAACCGCATGTCTGCCTCACGCAGCATATCCTCCAGCTCCTGCGGAGGCAAGGCGCGCAGGGTATCGTAAAGATCCGCCTCAGGCGCGTCGGACGTATCCTCATGCTCCCCACTTATTCCTGCCAGAGCGGCCTCGAGGTTGAAGTCTATCACAAGCTCCAGCGTGTCGGGCCCGGAGGTCAGGATCGCGACGGCAGGTCGCATTTCATGGGCGTTGAGCGGCGCGATGCCCAGCGCCGTGAACAGGAGCAGAATGCGAGCGAGGATCGAGATCATGTAAAGGTCCAGATTTTTAGATTTCGGTGACTGTAAGCCAATACCGCAGCAAACAATCAAAGCGAGGTTTTTCTGGCGTTGGTAACGAAGAATTATGGAACAGACGCGATACAGGTCCGCATGACAGTGAGAGGAGGACGCGATGATGGAGATTCTGTTGCCGGAAACGGCCGATGCACAGGTCGCGATCACGACACGCGCGCAAATACTCGACGCGCCCGAGGATTTGCGGGTCATCATCGACGCCAGCGCCGTTTCCGTCCTCTCGACCCCCATGGTGATGGTCTTGCTCAGCGCGGCGCGGCGGACTGGCGGTCTGACCTTGCAACGCCCGTCCGAGGGGCTGGTCGACGGCTTTTCCACCCTCGGCCTGTTTGCCGAAATGATGAAGATGGAGATGACATCATGAAACGCGTTCTGGCCGTAGACGACACCCGCAGCATGCTGGGAATGCTGGTCGAATGTCTGGAGGATGGCGGTCATACAGTCTTTTCCGCCAATGATGGGGTGGAGGCTCTGTCAGCCCTGTCCGAACATCGGCCCGAGATCGTCATCACGGATCTGAACATGCCCAACATGACCGGCCTGGAATTCATCGAGGCAGCACGCCAGCGGCCCGAGGGGCAACTGGTTCCCATGCTGTTGCTCACTACGGAAACCGCGCAGGAACTCAAGGATGAGGCCCGGCGTATCCATGCAACCGGCTGGCTGTGCAAACCTTTCGACCCCGACCAGATCCTCGGTCTCGTCGATCAGTTGACGTGACCGCAGATGGATCAGGACGAAGATTACAAGGATCTGTTCTTCACCGAGTGTGACGAACTTCTGGCCGAATTGCAGGACCACCTCACGTTGATGAGCAGCGGGGAGCACGGCCGCGATATCGTGGATGCCACCTTTCGCGCGGTCCATTCGGTCAAGGGCGGGGCGGCGGCCTTCGGTCTGGACGCTCTCACCGGTTTCGCTCATCGGTTCGAGGCGGTGATGGACGCCTGTCGCGCCGGTCGCCTCGATGTGGACGATACGACCTTGCCGATCTTGTTCCGTGCCTCGGATATGATGCAGGAACTGGTGGAGCACAGCCGCAGCGACGCTCCGCTGCGCGACGACGTCCTGCAACAGATCACCCGGTCTCTCGATGGGCTGGTGGGCATGGATCCTGAGCCGTCCACCGTGGTCACTGCGGACACAGCCGGGCAGACACAACCGGCCGCGGATGGCGAACCCATCGTTGTCACGTTCCGCCCCGAAGCCAATTTTCTGGCCAGCGCACACGATCCGCTTCGCATGTTGCGAGGGGCCACCCGCATCGGTTTGACGGAGGTACGGGTCGCGGGTGACCTGCCGCCGCTTGAGGACCTGGATCCGATGGTCTGTCCGTGGACATGGCACCTGACGTTCGCGCAGGCCGAACCTTCGGTCTTGCGGGACTTCTTCTCGATCTATGATCTTTCGGCGCGGATCGACGGTGTGCCGACGGCGGATGCACCTGCAACGCTTGCCTTGCGGACTTCACAGTCCAGCGAGGGCCCGCGTATACCGACCACCGGCGGTGGCACCGGGGGAGGTTATGTAAAATCGCTGCGCGTGCCGCTCGACCGGATTGATCGACTCGTCAATCTGGTGGGGGAGATCGTGATTACCCAGGCCGCCGTCGCGCAGGACTTGTCGCAGCCCCGGCATGGCGTCGAGGATACGCTCGCCCACAGCATCGAGGCGCTCTCGCGGCAGGTGCGCGAAATGCAGGACAGCGTCATGGCAATCCGCGCCCAGCCGATCAAATCCGCGTTCAGCAGAATGCCCCGCATCGTGCGCGATCTGAGCGCCACTCTGAAGCGGGAAGTGCGTATCGAAGTGTCGGGGGAGGAAACCGAGGTGGACACCTCCGTGATCGAGGAATTGATAGAGCCCCTCACCCACATGATCCGCAACGCGATGGACCACGGGATAGAGCCGCCGGACGAACGTTTGGCGGCGGGTAAGGCGCGTGATGGCTTGCTGCGGCTCACCGCACAACACCGCGGCGAACGGGTGCTCATAACGCTGGAGGACGACGGACGTGGCCTGAACCGCGACAAGATCGTCGATGTGGCATTGCAGCGGGGGTTGATCCCATCGGCTGATGGCCTGACGGCGGAGGATATCGACAACCTGATTTTCCTTCCCGGCTTTTCCACCGCGTCGGAGGTGTCGAACGTTTCGGGTCGCGGCGTGGGCATGGATGTGGTGCGGCGCAAGATTCAGGCTCTGGGCGGGCGCTGCCTCATCCACTCCACCCCGGGACAGGGCACCCGGTTCCAGGTCGCCTTACCCCTTACGCTGGCTGTGCTGGAGGGAATGATCGTCGAGGTCGCGCAGGAACGCTACGTCGTGCCTCTGAGCACAGTGATCGAGGCTGTGCAGTTGCGCGACGGCAATGTCGAACGGCTTCACAACGGTCAAATCCTCGTCGCGCGGCGCGGTGAATACCTGCCGGTCTACAGCCTGGCCGATCTGTTTGGCAGTCGGGAACAGACATCCGCTCGCGGTGAGATGGCCATTGTGGTCGATACAGAAACGGACGGGCAGATTGCCTTGTTCGTCGATGCCCTGATCGGTCAGCGACAGGTTGTTCTCAAGGGGTTGGAGGAGAACTATCGCGCCATCACCGGTGTTTCTGGCGCGACGATCCTGGGGGATGGACGGGTCGCGCTCATCCTCGACATACCCTCACTGATCGAGAGGCGGAAACTGATGTTCAAGCATCAATCCAAACACAGACAGGAAACGGCATGAGTTCGAATGCAGCCCCTTTGGAAGAAGCAGACACGCATCATTTGACCGGTCCCGAAGGCGATGACACCTGCCAGTTTCTGAGCTTTGTCGTGGACGGTCGCCCCTATGGCGTCAGGATTCAGGATGTGCGCGAAATCCGCCAATGGATGCGCACGACCTCGCTTCCGAATCAGCCCCCCCACAATCTCGGCGTATTGAACCTGCGCGGTTCGATCGTGTCGATCCAGGACTTGCGCATTCGACTCGGTGCCCCTGCGCCTGCGCCGGATGATACGAACGTGATCGTGATCGTGCAGACGGACGGGCGGCGCGTCGGCCTGCTGGTCGATGCGGTGTCGGACATTTTGACCTTGCAACGAGCGGACATTCAGCCCGTTCCGCCCAATCGGGGTGGCGGCGACGAGCGTGCCATGCTGACCTCGATCGTCATGGCGGGGGAGGTGATGGTCGGCATCGTCGATCTTGACCGGGTGATGGACCCCGGATTGTCCGAATAGATCGATGCTTGAAAGCCCCCAATATATGCCAGTTGACCCGGCTGAGCAGAGGATTGCCGATCTGGTGTCCCGGCGCTTCGGCATCATCCTGCGCGCGCGTCATGCCGCCAAGGTTTGCACTGCGTTGCATGATCGAGCCGCACAGCAAGGGCAGGATCTGGTGTATTACATAGCGGAGTTGGAAGCCGGGGGATCACGAGAAGACAACGACCACCTGATCGAACAGGTCACGACGAACGTAACGGCGTTCTACCGCGAGCCGCATCATTTCGATAGTTTGCGACAGCACGTGATGGATCTGCCCAAGAACAGGGCCGTCAGGTGCTGGTCTGCGGGATGTTCGACGGGTGAGGAGCCATGGTCGGCCCTAACGACGATCGCGCCGCTGTTGAGCGACGAAAAGCGCGATCTCCTTCTGGTTCTGGGAACGGATATAGATGCGGCGGCCTTGGCGAAGGCTCGGGCCGGGCTCTATCCACTCAAGGCGCTGGACGAGATTCCCTTATCTGCCCGGCTGTATTTCGAGGTCAGCGGCGGAAACGTCATGCCGCACCGGAATTTGCGGCCATTGATGCGGATTCGAACGCTGAACCTGATCGAGCCATTTCCATTCAAGGCCCAGTTCGACGCGATTTTCTGTCGCAACACGCTGATCTATTTCGCACCCGACCAACGGCAGGATGTGGTGCGCAGACTGACGGCACGTCTGAGGCCGGGCGGGCTGTTGATGCTGGGGCATTCTGAGACCCTGCATCATTTGCCTGACGGGTTGGAACCAGCGGGCCTGACAACCTATCGCCGCGTCGAATGACAGGGGAACCTATGCGCAAGCTCTATATACTCGTGGTGGATGACAGCCGTTTGATGCGTCGCATGATCGGCGACATCCTGGCGGAGATGCCGCAGGTAGGACGCATCGCTTTCGCCAACGATGCCGTCTCGGCTCAGAGCCTGCTTCAGGCGGAGCAGCCCGACGTCATGACTCTGGATATCGAGATGCCGGACATGAACGGGATCATGTTTCTGGATCGCATCATGGCCGGGTGCCCGCTGCCCGTCGTCATGGTGTCGGCGCTGACCTCCGCGGGGGCGGAAGCGTCGCTGACCGCGCTCGAAAAGGGTGCGGTCGAGGTTGTGGCCAAACCGACCGGGCTGGACGGCATGATCCGGTTTCGCGACGAATTGGCGGATGCGGTGACATTTGCCGCCTCAGCACATGTGGACGGAGTCACCCGCGGGGCCATAGCCTCCCGTCAGGTAGCGGAGGAGCGGCCATTGGCCGAACCCGAGCTGATCGGTATCGCCGCATCCACCGGCGGGGTGGCCGCACTGGCCACGATCCTGCCTGCTCTGCTCCTAGATTTTCCGCCCATCGTGGTGACACAGCACATGCCCGCCCCCTTCGTTGAAAGGTTGGCCAGCCGTCTGCAACTGCGCCTCTCACGAGACATCGCGGTCGCGAAGGATGGGGAAAGGCTGAGGCGCGGAATGATCCGGTTTGCGCCGGGGCATCGACATTTACTCCCGATGGTGGGGAAGAAAGGACTCCTCTGCACCCTGTCGGACGCGCCGCCGCCGCTCGGGCATACTCCATCCGCCGATCTGATGTTTGCGGCGATGGCCCGATTGGGGCTGCCGACGATCGGTGTCGTATTGACCGGTATGGGCCGGGACGGGACGATCGGATTGAGTGAGCTGCACGCGACAGGCTCCTCGGTCATCGCGCAGGACCGTGACAGTTGCGTGGTCTACGGAATGCCGCGCGCAGCGGTCGAGGCAGGCGTTGTGGATGAAATCTTGCCTTTATCTGCAATCGCAGCGCGAATCTCCACCTTTTGGCAACCTTCCGTTGGCAAGGTCGCAGGACAATGATGAGGAATTTCTGATGCCTACGGCAAACTCACTCACGATTTTGGTCGTGGACGATCAACAAAGTATGCGAGGCCTCGCGCGGCAATGCCTTTCGCGGCTCGGGGTGCAGTCTGTTGCCCTCGCCGCGACCGGGCAAAGCGCGCTTGAAATGATGGCGGAGCGGAAGTTCGATCTGGTGATCTCCGACCTCAACATGCCGGGGTTGAGCGGTGTGGAGCTGGCGCGAAAGATAAAATCGCATCCTGTCTTTTCGCGAATCCCCGTTTTTCTGGCCACATCCGACGCGTACCGGGATGAGGCCGAGGATGAGACGGTGGATCACTTCGTCGCCAAGCCCTTTTCCGTGGCGGACATGCGCGATGCTATCGAAACCCATCTGGGGCAACTTACATGACCGTTATTTTTACCAATTGATAAAAAATCGACCCTGTGCAACGATTTTCGAAATCGTAACCCAGGGAGGTTGATCTTGACCCGAGGCACACGGATCGACGGCATCGCCGCAGGCAGGCTGGACGAACAACAATATACGCAGAACTTCGGCGATCTTTACGCGCCACTCGATCGTCACGAGGCACAGGTCGCATCGGATCGCTGCTATTTCTGCTATGACGCACCTTGCGTCACTGCCTGTCCCACCTCCATCGACATCCCGCTTTTCATTCGGCAGATCGCGACGGACACACCGGAGGCGGCGGCAAAAACGATCTTTGACCAGAACATCCTCGGCGGAATGTGCGCCCGCGTCTGTCCGACCGAACAATTGTGCGAGGAGGCCTGCGTGCGGGAGGCGGCGGAGGGCAAGCCGGTGCAGATCGGTCTGCTGCAACGCTACGCCACCGACACCGTGATGGGGCAGGGCAAGCACCCGTTCAGCCGCGCCACCCCGACTGGCAAGACTGTTGCCGTTGTAGGTGCGGGCCCTGCGGGCCTGTCCGCCGCGCATCGCCTCGCCCTGCATGGCCATGACGTGGTCCTCTACGATGCGAAGCCGAAACCGGGCGGCTTGAACGAATACGGCATCGCGGCCTACAAGACGCCTGATGATTTCGCGCAGAAGGAGGTCGATTGGCTGATGCAGATCGGCGGTATCACATTCCGTCACGAGCAGAAGCTGGGCGCGCAGATCACGCTGGACGGTCTGGCCGACGCGCATGACGCGGTTTTCCTGTCCATCGGCCTTGGCGGGGTGAATGCGCTGGGTCTGGCGGATGATGGGCTGGACAACGTTGTCGATGCGGTGCGGTTCATCGACACCCTGCGCCAGTCCGAGAAATCCTCCGTTCCCATCGGGCGCAACGTCGTGGTGATCGGGGGGGGCATGACGGCGGTGGACGCGGCCGTGCAGTCGCGCCTGCTGGGGGCGGAAAACGTCTCCATCGTCTATCGCCGTGGGCAGGACAGGATGAGCGCGAGTGCCAAGGAACAGGATCACGCCACGCATGAGGGGGTGCGCCTGATCTGCAATGCGCAGCCGGTCGCGGTTCATGCCGATGGGGTCGATTTCGAATATACCGCCGACGGGCCGGACGGCCTGACCGGCACGGGTGAGGTGTTCCGCCTCGCCGCCGATCAGGTGTTCGTGGCCATCGGTCAGACGCTGGGCGAGGTGGACCTTGATCTGGACGGACGCAAGATCGCGGTGACCGGTCCCGGCCGCACCTCACGCGCAGGCGTCTGGGCCGGGGGGGACTGCGCCGCCGGGGGCGAAGACCTGACCGTGACCGCCGTGGCCGAGGGCCGCGACGCCGCCGAGGATATCCACGCAACCCTGATGAACGGAGCCTGAGCCATGGCTGATCTGAGCATCGACTTCGCGGGCATCAAATCGCCCAACCCGTTCTGGCTGGCCTCCGCACCGCCGACGGACAAGGAATACAACGTCCGTCGCGCGTTCGAGGCCGGCTGGGGCGGCGTTGTGTGGAAAACGCTGGGCCTGGACCCGCATATCGTCAACGTCAACGGCCCGCGCTACGGCGCGATCTATGGCGCGGATCGACGGTTGCTGGGCCTTAACAACATCGAACTGATCACCGACCGTCCGCTGCAAACCAATCTGGAGGAGATCAAGGCCGTCAAGCGTGACTGGCCCGATCGCGCCATGGTCGTCAGCCTGATGGTCCCGTGTGAGGAGTGGGCCTGGAAACAGATCCTGCCATTGGTCGAGGATACCGGCGCCGACGGGGTGGAGCTGAACTTCGGCTGTCCGCATGGCATGTCCGAGCGGGGCATGGGCTCCGCCGTCGGACAGGTGCCTGAATATATCGAAATGGTCACCCGTTGGGTAAAGCAGAACACCCGGATGCCGTGCATCGTCAAGTTGACGCCCAACATCACCGATGTGCGCCAGCCGGCGGAGGCTGCTTATCGCGGCGGGGCCGATGCCGTCAGCCTGATCAACACGATCAATTCGATCACGTCCGTAAACCTCGACCTGTTCGCACCGGAACCGACCATCGACGGCAAGGGCGCGCATGGCGGTTATTGCGGCCCGGCGGTCAAACCCATCGCCCTGAACATGGTCGCGGAGATTGCGCGCAACGCGGAAACGGCCAACCTGCCGATATCGGGCATCGGCGGCATCACCACCTGGCGCGACGCGGCGGAGTTCATCGCCCTGGGCGCGGGATCCGTGCAGGTCTGCACTGCGGCGATGACCTACGGCTTCAAGATCGTGGAGGAGATGAAATCCGGCCTCAGCCAGTGGATGGACGAGAAGGGGCACACCTCCATCGCGGCCATTTCAGGCCGCGCCGTGCCGAACTGCTCCGACTGGAAAAACCTGAACCTCAACTACGTGGCAAAGGCCAAGATCAATCAGGACCTGTGCATTTCATGCGGACGTTGCTTCGCAGCGTGCGAGGATACCTCGCATCAGGCTATCGGGATGAGCGCGGACCGCACCTTCACCGTGATTGATGAGGAATGCGTCGCCTGCAACCTGTGCGTCAATGTCTGCCCGGTCGAGGATTGCATCACGATGGAGGCGATGGCCCCGGGCAGCGTCGATCCGCGCACAGGCAAAGTGGTTGAGGAAGGTTTCGCGGACTGGACGACCCATCCCAACAACCCGGCGGCGGTCGCTGCGGAATGAACGCGCTGCATGGTCATGCGGCCATGCTGCTCTTTGCGTTTCTGGTTGCGGGATCGTTCAGTCTGGGGGGGCTGATTGCACGAATGGTGGACCCGACGGTCCTGACATTGGTGCGATTCATCCTGGCGGCGGCGGTGCTGGGGGGCATCGCCGCCGTGACGGGGCGGCTCAGGGCGTGGCATTTGCGGGCGAGCTGGCGCTATCCGCTGCTCGGTGGGATCTTCGCGATCTATTTCATCCTGATGTTCGTGGGTTTGCGCACGGCCTCGGCCATCAACACGGCGGCGATGTTTACCCTGACGCCGATTCTGTCGGCGGGCTTTGGTTATCTCCTGCTAGGTCAGCGCACGACGCCCCGCATGGTGGCGGCGCTGATGCTGGGCGGGGCCGGGGCGCTGTGGGTGATCTTCGATGCCAGTCTGGAACGTTTTCTGGCCTTCGACATCGGCACGGGCGAGGCGATCTTCTTCCTCGGGGTCGTGGCGCACGCGCTCTACACTCCCTTGGTGCGAAAGCTGAACCGGGGCGAGCCGCCGCTGGTGTTCACGCTCGGGATGTTGCTGGGAGCCATCGTTCTGATGGCGCTCTATGCCGGAGGGGACGCGCTGGCCACCGATTGGACGGTCCTGCCGCCGATTTTCTGGCTGGTGCTGGCCTATCTGTCGATCTTCGCCAGTGCCACGACATTCCTGTTGCTGCAATTCGCGACCTTGCGCCTGCCCAGTTCAAAGGTCATGGCCTACACCTACCTTACCCCGGCGGTCGTTATCGTGTGGGAGGGCGCGCTGGGCAACGGCTGGCCGCAGCCTGTGCTGGCGGTCGGCGTGTTCGCAACCATTCTGGCCCTGCTGATGCTGCTGCGCGACGAAGGTTAGCGCGGCAGCAAACCCTTGAAGAACAACGTCTCGATTGTCGCGGCCGCATCGTGGAAGCGCGCCTCGTCGTTCGAACCGAGCACGGCCTGCACCTGCACGTCGAAATCGGCGTAGTGCTGCGTGACGGCCCAGATCGCAAAGATCAGGTGTTGAGGATCCATTCGCACGATCCGTCCCTGTGCCATCCACTGTCGCAACACGGCGCTCTTGTCCTCAACCAGAGCGCGCAGCGGCCCGGACAGTTCTGGCCCAAGGCGGGGCGCGCCTTGCAGGATCTCATTGGCGAAAAGCCGGCTTTCGCGGGGATAATCGCGGGAGGCTTCGAGCTTGCGCTGGATATAGCCGCGCAGTTCGGTCAGCGGGTCGCCGTCTGGGTCCATCTCTCGCAGGGGGTTCAGCCAGGTATCCAGGAGGCGGTCCATCAACTCGGCGTGGATCGCTTCCTTGCTCTCGAAATAATACAGCAGGTTCGGCTTGGACAGGCCCGCTGCCTCGGCGATTTGGTCCAGCGTCGCGCCGCGAAAACCTTGGGCGGAAAAGACATCCAGCGCGGCCTCGCGGATCAGCTCACGCTTTTGCATCTGAATGCGGGTCGGTTTGCGTTGCGCGCCGTCGGCCATCTCTGCTCCGTCTCCATCCCGTGCTTGACTGGCCTTCTGACGCCGCCTAGCGTTCTGACCAATTGGTCAAAAGACCATACCCGCCCCGGGAGACGGCGCAACGCTTAATCCCGCAAGTCAAAGGATCAGCGGCCATGTCGGATCGCACGAACGTAGCGCCAAACGACCTCAACGCATTCTGGATGCCGTTTACCGCGAACCGCCAGTTCAAGAAGAATCCGCGGATGTTCGTCGCGGCCAAGGATATGCATTACACCACCTCGGACGGGCGGCAGGTGCTGGACGGCACGGCGGGTCTGTGGTGCTGCAATGCGGGGCACGCGCGGCCCAAAATCGTCGAGGCCGTGGCCGCCCAGACGGCGGAACTGGACTACGCCCCCGCCTTCCAGATGGGCCACCCCAAGGCGTTCGAGCTGGCCAACCGCCTGATCGATATCGCGCCGGACAACATGGAACATGTGTTCTACACGAATTCCGGTTCCGAAAGCGTCGAGACCGCGTTGAAGATGGCCATCGCCTATCACCGGGCGCGGGGTGAGGGGACGCGCACCCGCCTGATCGGGCGCGAGCGGGGCTATCACGGGGTCAACTTCGGCGGCATCTCCGTCGGCGGCATCGTCAAGAACCGGATGCATTTCGGCACCATGCTGGCGGGGGTGGATCACCTGCCGCACACGCACCTGCCCGAACAGAACGCCTTCACCAAGGGGCAGCCGGAGCATGGCGCCAACCTGGCCGATGATCTGGAGCGGATCTGCGCCCTGCACGACCCCTCCACCATCGCCGCCGTGATCGTGGAGCCGCTGGCCGGTTCGACCGGCGTTCTGGTGCCGCCTAAGGACTACCTGCAACGCCTGCGCGCGATTTGCGACAAGCACGGCATCCTGTTGATCTTCGATGAGGTCATCACCGGGTTTGGTCGCCTCGGCACGCCCTTCGCGGCGCAGAAATTCGGTGTGATGCCGGACATGATCACCACGGCGAAGGGCCTGACGAACGGTGTCATCCCGATGGGCGCGGTGCTGACCACTGCCGATATTCACGATGCCTTCATGGACGGTCCCGAAAACCTGATCGAGCTGTTTCACGGCTATACCTATTCCGGCAACCCGATGGCCTGCGCTGCGGGGCTTGCCACCCTCGACACCTACCGGGAGGAGGGTCTGTTGCAGCGTGGGGCCGAGTTGGAGGAGTACTGGCAGGATGCCGCGCATTCGATGCGCGACTTGCCCAATGTCATCGACGTGCGAAACCTCGGCCTGATCGCGGGGATTGAGCTTGCACCTATCGAGGGCAAGCCCACCGCCCGCGCGTTCGAGGCGTTTCTGCGTGCCTATGACAAGGGCATCCTGATCCGCACCACCGGCGATATCATCGCGCTCAGCCCGCCGCTGATCATCTCGAAGGCCGAGATCGACCAGCTGTTCGGCACCCTTTCCGATGTGCTGCGCGATTTGCCCTGACACTTCACCTGCCTTTGGCCGATCCAAAGGCAGCCACCGGATTTTCCGGCAAGACCACGAAAGTAAACGATGACCTACAGCATTCAGAACGCGATTGGCGGAACCTTTACGGACAGCACGTCGGGCCGCACGCAACCCATCTATAATCCCGCCACGGGTGAGGCGGTCGGAACGCTGCCGCTGTCCTCGGTCGAGGAGGTAAATCAGGCCGTCGCGAACGCCAAGGCGGCCTTCCCGGCCTGGCATGCCACGCCGCCGCTGAAACGCGCGCGGATCATGTTCAGGTTTCTGGAATTGCTGAACAGGAACGCCGACAAGCTGGCCCGCGAATTGTCGCGTGAGCATGGAAAGACCCACGATGACGCGATGGGGGAGGTTCAGCGCGGTCTGGAAGTGGTCGAGTTCGCCTGCGGCATTCCCCAGCTTCTCAAGGGTGAGTTCTCACGCAATGTCGGCCCCGGTATCGACAGCTACGGCGACCGGCAGGCGCTGGGCGTGGTGGCCGGGATCACCCCGTTCAACTTCCCGGCGATGGTGCCGATGTGGATGTATCCCATTGCAATCGCTTGCGGAAATACCTTCGTGCTGAAACCCTCGGAACGCGACCCCTCCGCCCCGATGTTTGCGTGGGAACTGCTGAAGGAAGCGGGCCTGCCCGATGGGGTGCTGAACATAGTGCATGGCGACAAAACTTGCGTCGATGCTCTGCTCGACAATCGCGACGTCAAGGCGGTCAGCTTCGTCGGTTCCACCCCGATCGCTGAATATGTCTACGCTCGCGGAACGGCCAATGGTAAGCGTGTTCAAGCACTTGGCGGGGCGAAGAACCACATGATCGTCATGCCTGACGCCGATATGGATCAGGCCGCCGATGCGCTGATGGGCGCGGGATACGGCTCCGCCGGGGAGCGTTGCATGGCGATCTCGGTCGCTGTGCCGATCGGTGCCGAAACGGGTGAGAAACTCATCAAGGCGTTGAAGCCGAAGGTAGAAGCCCTGAAGATCGGCCCCTCCACCGATGCGGATGCCGAGATGGGGCCCGTCATCACGGCGGAGGCGAAGGCCCGCATTTGCGGCCTGATCGACAGCGGTGTGGAACAGGGCGCCGATCTGGTCGTGGACGGGCGCGGGTTCTCTCTGCAAGGTTATGAGAACGGATATTTTCTGGGCGGATCGCTGTTCGACAAGGTGACCCCGGACATGGACATCTACACCACGGAAATCTTCGGCCCGGTGCTGTCCGTGATGACGCCGCAAACCTACGATTCCGCCGTGGACCTGATCAACGATCATGAATACGGCAACGGCACCGCGATCTTCACCCGCGACGGCGACGCCGCGCGTGATTTCGCGGATCGGATCGAGGTCGGCATGGTCGGCATCAACGTACCGATCCCGGTGCCTGTGGCGTATCATTCCTTCGGCGGCTGGAAACGCTCCAGCTTCGGCGATCATGCGATTTACGGGCCGGAGGGCGTGCGCTTCTACACCCGGCTCAAAACCGTCACGCAACGCTGGCCCGACGGGATCAAGGCGGGTGCCAGCTTCAGCTTTCCAACTTGAATTTTACCAATCCACAAGGAGATAGGCCCATGCCAGCCCCAACCAACGCGCCGGGTGAGAACCTGAAGATCAACGCGGATCGGCTGTGGGACAGCCTGATGGAAATGGCGAAGATCGGCCCCGGCGTGGCGGGCGGCAACAACCGCCAGACCCTGACCGACGAGGATGGCGAGGGCCGCGCCCTGTTCCAGAAATGGTGCGAGGATGCGGGCTGCACCATGGGCCTCGACCAGCTTGGCAACATGTTCGCAACCCGCGCGGGAACGGACCCGGACGCGCTGCCGGTCTATGTCGGCTCGCATCTGGATACCCAGCCGACCGGCGGCAAGTATGACGGCGTGCTGGGCGTGCTGGGCGGGTTGGAGATCATCCGCACCCTCAACGATCTGGGCATCAAGACGAAGCACCCCATCGTCGCCACCAACTGGACGAACGAGGAGGGCACGCGCTTCGCCCCGGCCATGCTGTCTTCCGGAGTTTTTGCGGGCATTCACACGCAGGACTGGGCCGAGGGCAAGACCGACGCGCAGGGCAAACGCTTCGGTGATGAACTGGACCGCATCGGTTGGCGTGGGGACGAAGAGGTTGGCGCGCGCAAGATGCACGCCTTCTTCGAGCTGCATATCGAGCAAGGCCCGATTCTGGAGGCGGAACAAAAGGATATCGGCGTCGTCACCCACGGTCAGGGCCTGTCGTGGACACAGGTCACGATCACGGGCAAGGATTCGCACACCGGCTCCACCCCGATGCCGATGCGAAAGAATGCGGGCCTGGGCATGGCGCGGATCCTCGATCTGGTCGACGAAATCGCGTGGTCGCACGCGCCCCACGCGGTCGGCGCTGCGGGCCATATCGACGTCTTCCCGAACTCACGCAACGTGATCCCCGGCAAGGTCGTGTTCACCGTCGATTTCCGCTCCCCCGACCTCAGCGTGATCGAGGACATGGAGCGGCGGCTCAAGTCCGGCGGGCAGGCTATCGCGGATGACCTCGGCCTTGGCATCGCGTTCGAGAAGGTCGGCGGCTTCGACCCCGTCGAATTCGACGAGGGCTGCGTGACGGCCGTGCGCAACGCCGCCGAACGCCTCGGTTATTCCCACCGCGACCTGATCTCGGGCGCGGGCCATGACGCCTGCTGGATCAACCGGGTCGCACCGACAGCGATGGTCATGTGCCCTTGCGTGGACGGGTTGAGCCACAATGAGGCGGAGGAGATCAGCAAGGATTGGGCGGAGAAGGGCACGAACGTGCTGTTTCATGCAGTGGTCGAAACGGCGGGGGTGGTGGGGTGAGTGACCAAACTGCGTTCTATTTTAGACTTGCCGAGCTTTTCGGGGTATGGCTTGCGGCCTCAGCTACTTTCCTGGCGGCATTTACCGCACTCTGGGTCGCAAATAGTAGTAATCGTTTGCGAATTCGAGTAATTGTGGGCTTCCGAAAAACGGTTGGTTCACAAGCATCTGGACCAAAATATTACATGATATCGGCTACAAATGTAGGCCTTAGGCGAGCGATAATCAGTATCATATCAATTGAATCCAAATTTCCGCGTAGATCTTTCATTTTACCCTTTTTTGGGCCGGAGAGCCCTCGTTTCCCCACATCTATAGAGGATGGTGAGAGCGCGAGCTATTTTGTGGAGGTAACTGATGGAATTCCAGCTTTTATTGATACTTTATCGGAAATTTATTCCTCAAGCGGCCTTGTGGGGCGATTATTGTTAAAAAGAACGCTGACGGTTTGTGTAAACACCTCAAATGGCGACATCTTCAGGGCCCGACCCGACAGATCTTTTTGGGATAGGCTGATAGAGCGCTCTAAAGAGCAACTCAAGGAGTAAACCAATGACCAAAGTCATCAAGAATGGAACCATCGTCACCGCGGATCGCCAGTGGAAGGCGGACGTCCTGATCGATGGTGAGAAGATCGTCGAGATCGGTGAGAACCTCAAAGGGGATGAGGTGATCGACGCCACCGATGCTTACGTCATCCCCGGCGGCATCGACCCGCATACGCATCTGGAAATGCCCTTCATGGGCACCACGGCGGCGGAGACGTTCGAGTCCGGCACCTTCGCGGCGGCGGCGGGTGGCACTACGATGCTGGTGGATTTCTGCCTGCCGGGTGAGGACGGCTCGCTGCTCAACGCCATCGACGCTTGGGACCGGAAATCCAAGGATCAGATCTGCACCGATATCAGCTATCACATGGCGATTACCGACTGGAACGAGACCATCTTCGATGAGATGGAGGCGGTCGTTAAGCAGCGCGGTATCAACACCTTCAAGCATTTCATGGCCTACAAGGGCTCACTGATGGTCGAGGATGATGAGATGTTCGCCTCGTTCCGGCGCTGTGCCGAACTGGGCGCGCTGCCGCTGGTCCATGCGGAAAACGGCGACATCGTGCAGGCCATGCAGGAGCGTCTGCTGGCCGAGGGGCAGACCGGCCCCGAGGCGCACGCCTATTCCCGCCCCCCCGAGGTCGAGGGCGAGGCCGCCAACCGTGCCATCATGATCGCGGATGCCGCCGGCACGCCGCTCTACATCGTGCACGTGTCGTGCGAACAGGCGCATGAGGCGATCCGCCGTGCCCGTCAGAAGGGGATGCGCGTTTATGGTGAGCCGCTGATCCAGCACCTGACACTGGATGAGGGCGAGTATTTCAACAAGGATTGGCAATACGCCGCCCGCCGCGTCATGTCCCCGCCCTTCCGCAACAAGATGCATCAGGACAGCCTGTGGTCGGGTCTGTCCGCCGGTTCGCTGCAAGTTGTGGCGACGGATCATGCGGCATTTTCGGACGAGCAGAAGCGGATGGGTCTGGACAACTTCACCCAGATCCCGAACGGCACCGGCGGCCTTGAGGAGCGCATGGCGATGCTCTGGACCCAAGGGGTCGAGACGGGTCGCCTGACGCCGGAGGAATTCGTGGCCGCGACCTCCACCAACATCGCGAAAATCCTCAACATCTATCCCACCAAGGGCGGGATCATGGTGGGCGGCGACGCGGATATCGTGGTCTGGGACCCGTCGATCAGCAAGACGGTGTCCGCCTCTACCCAGAAATCCATCATCGAATACAATGTCTTCGAAGGGTTCGAGGTGAAGGCGCAGCCCCGCTACACGTTGAGCCGCGGCGACGTGATCTGGGCCTACGGCCAGAACTCGCAACCGCAGCCCGGACGCGGCAAGTTCGTGAAGCGGCCTGCATTCGCCAGTGCGTCCAAGGCGCTGAGCAAGTGGAAATCGCTGAACACGCCGAGGAAGATCGAGCGCGATCCGATGAACATTCCGAGCGGGGTTTAAGGCCTCAACTTTCACCCGCCAGTCTCGAAAATTTGGGGTGGCGGGTGCTATTGGGCACGGTAGAGACCCTTTCGGATGTCGACACCTTTAGCAACGGTGAATCCGGGAGGGTCGCGGACCTATTCCGAGTTGGGCAAGATGCTAGCTACACGTCCACTTGGTTGGAAAAGTCTCGTGGGATGTCGCGTACGATCTTAAAAGACTACACTTATCAGCCTGTCGCGGTTGTGTCGGTTCGCCATAACAACCTGTTCGGCATTCTTTGCGAAGATGAATGAATTATTTGCGCTCCCATCTGCCCCTTGACCACCCGGTCAAAAATTGTGTCACTTGCTTGACCAACCCGAAGGACGTGCCTTGCAAGCCAACGTTATCTCAGCCCGCAATCTCTCCCTGACCTTTCAGACCAACGATGGACCGGTTCACGCGCTCAAGGACGTGAACCTCGACATCGGCAAGGGGGAGTTCGTCAGCTTCATCGGGCCCTCGGGCTGTGGCAAGACCACCTTCCTGCGCGTCGCCGCCGATCTGGAGCAGCCGACGGCGGGAGAGATCACCGTCAACGGCATGTCACCCGCCGAGGCGCGCAAATCCCGCGCCTATGGCTACGTCTTTCAGGCGGCGGGCCTGTATCCGTGGCGGACCATCGGTGGAAATATCCGGTTGCCGCTCGAAATCATGGGCTATTCCAAGGCCGAGCAGGCGGAGCGCGTCGCGCGCACGCTGGAGCTGGTGGACCTTGCCGGGTTCGAGAAGAAATACCCGTGGCAATTGTCCGGCGGAATGCAGCAACGCGCCTCGATCGCGCGGGCGCTGGCCTTTGACGCGGATATCCTGCTGATGGATGAGCCGTTCGGCGCGCTGGATGAGATCGTGCGCGATCACCTGAACGAACAGTTGCTGAAACTGTGGGCGCGGACGGAAAAGACCATAGCCTTCGTCACCCATTCCATTCCCGAGGCGGTGTACCTGTCCACCAAGATCGTCGTGATGTCGCCCCGCCCGGGCCGTGTGACGGACGTGATCGAAAGCACCCTGCCGCGTGAGCGCCCGCTGGAGATTCGCGACAGCACCGAATTCATCGCCATCGCCCACCGGGTGCGCGAAGGCCTGCGCGCGGGGCATGAGGATGTATAGCGCAACCTGCCGCCCCAAGGAGGGGGACGGGGCGACAGGCCGACTTCGCTCACGGCCATCGGCTTCCCAGCCTGTTCCGCACCGTCCGTTCAATCAGGCAGGTCTTACTTTGCTCTTAAAATATCCAGAGTCCATCCTACAGACCCGCGCGGGCGTTGGTGAGGGCAGGAGCCTCCGCCCGGCGTGTTCGACGACAACCAGGAAGGCAGCGGCATGAGGTCCATCGTTCCCATCCTGACCGTTTTGGCGGCATTGATCGCGATCTGGTATGCGGGCGCGGTCGCGTTGAACGCGGACTGGGCACGCCAGCAGGCGGAGCGGCAGGACAGGACGCTGACGACTTCGGAACTGATTGTGGAGACTTGGAACCAGGATCGGCCCCGTCTGCCCGCCCCCCATCAGGTCGCGGTGGAGCTATGGGACACGACGGTCGAGAAGAAAATCACGTCCAAGCGCAGCCTCGTCTATCACGGTTGGGTAACGCTCAGCGTGACACTCGCCGGGTTCGGGTTCGGCGCGGCGCTGGGCATCGCGCTGGCTGTGGCCATCGTCTATAGCCGCACCATGGATCGCAGCGTGATGCCGTGGGTCATCGCCAGTCAGACGATCCCGATCCTCGCCATCGCGCCGATGATTATCGTGGTGCTCAATTCCATCGGGATGCAGGGCTTCATCCCCAAGGCGATCATCGCCACCTATCTCAGCTTTTTCCCCGTGACCGTGGGCATGGTGAAGGGGTTGCGCGCGCCCAGTGCCATGCAGCTCGACCAGATGAAAACGTGGAACGCCAGCGGCCTGCAAGGGTTCCTGCGCCTGCGCCTGCCCAGCTCGATGCCCTATCTGTTCACCTCGCTGAAGATCGCGGTGGCGGCATCGCTGGTCGGTACCATCATCGGTGAACTGCCGACCGGCGCTGTCGCCGGTCTGGGCGCGCGATTGCTGGCGGGCAGCTATTATGGGCAGACCGTGCAAATCTGGTCGGCGCTGTTCGGAGCGGCGGTTCTCGCGGCGCTGCTGATCCTTGCCGTCGGCGTGTTTGAGCGGATCGTGACCAGACATATGGGATTCGGACGATGAGCTTTGCCGTAATCTTCGCTGCGCTGATGATCTGGTTCGGGGGCTGGTGGATGAATGCTGTCTCTTATACACATCTCCGAGCCCGAGACCGTACTAGATCTCGTATGCCGTCTTCTGCTTGAAAAAAA
>OJEN01000097.1_pt1 | contig 36240 bp, 31 predicted proteins | sample 1593351 | NCBI WGS metagenome assembly OJEN01 (sample SAMN05416777, study PRJEB24817) | seawater metagenome | isolation source: Sea water | place: Canada:Atlantic | collected 2013-11 | reverse complement strand
CAGCTAACACAGCTAACACAGCTAACACAGCTAACACAGCTAACACAGCTAACACAGCTAACACAGCTATAGTATTGAGGAATTATTCATGGATTAAATAGGTATAATTTCTGTTATTCTTACCCTGACTCAAGCAACAGCTGCATCCATGAAAAAATATATATCTGGCATTAGTGTGAATTATTTGGTTGTGATTAAAACTAAAGATGCTTGCATCAATTTTGTCTCTGGGAATAAGGTACATTTATGAAATATTTAGTAACCGGCGCCGCCGGTTTTATTGGCGCTTGTGTAGTTCAACGTTTATGTAAGCAAGGGAATCAGGTTGTTGGCATCGATAATATGAATGATTATTACGATGTAAGCTTAAAGGATGCTCGCTTAGCTCGGGTTGAGCACGAAAAATTTGAGTTTATTAAAATCGATTTAGCCGATAGAGAAGCAATGGCAGCGCTGTTTGTAGACCAACAGTTCGATCATGTTATTCACTTGGCAGCACAAGCTGGGGTTCGTTATTCTATTGAGAACCCGATGGCATATGCCGATTCTAATTTAGTGGGCCACCTTAATGTACTTGAAGGCTGCCGGCATAATAAAGTTAAACATTTAATTTATGCTTCAAGTAGTTCAGTTTATGGCCTTAATAATAAAGTGCCTTTTTCTACTGCTGATACGGTTGATCATCCAATTTCTCTTTACGCAGCCACTAAAAAATCCAATGAGCTAATGGCGCATTCATATTCTCATTTATATCACCTGCCAACAACAGGGCTACGTTTTTTTACTGTGTATGGACCCTGGGGTCGACCAGACATGGCGCCTTATATCTTCACTAAAAAAATATTAGCCGGTGAAACTATCGATATTAACAATAATGGCGATATGTGGCGTGATTTCACTTATATTGATGACATTGTTGAAGGTGTTATTCGTATTGCTGAAGTTATCCCCAAAAAAGATGCTAATTGGAAGGTTGAAGAAGGTACGCCAGCCTCTAGCTCAGCACCTTATAGCGTTTATAATATCGGTCATGGTAGCCCAATTAATTTAATGAAGTTTATTGAAGCAATCGAAGCTGAGTTAGGTATCGAGGCTAAAAAGAATTTCCGGGGAATGCAGGCTGGTGATGTTTATCAAACTTATGCGAATACACAAGACTTGTTTGCGGCAACAGGATATACGCCACAAGTAAACGTTGAAGAAGGTGTCGCTAAGTTAGTTAGCTGGTATAAAGAATTTTATAATATTTAGATTTTAAAGGTAAAGAGTTGATGAAAGTTGCTATTGCAGGTACAGGATACGTTGGTCTTTCAAATGCGATGCTATTGGCACAGCATAACGAAGTTGTTGCGATTGATATTATTGAGGAAAAAGTAGCTCTTTTAAATGATAACAAATCACCTATTATTGATATTGAAATTGAGGATTTCTTAGCAAATAAAGCCTTAAACTTTACCGCGACGCTAGACAAAGAAAGCGCATACAAAAATGCAAATTTTGTAATTATTGCAACTCCAACAGATTATGATTCTAAAAGTAACTATTTTAATACATCGTCTGTTGAGTCTGTGATTAAAGATGTGATGCTTATTAACCCAGATGCAGTGATGGTTATTAAATCAACCGTTCCTGTAGGGTACACCAAAGAGATTAAAGCTAAGCTGTCGTGTGATAACATACTATTCTCCCCTGAATTCTTGCGTGAAGGCCGAGCGCTATACGACAATTTACATCCTTCTCGCATTATTGTGGGCGAAAAAAGTGAGCGTGCCCGTATTTTTGCTAATTTACTGGCACAAGGCGCTATTAAGAAAAATATCGATATTTTGCTTACAGATTCTACGGAAGCAGAAGCTGTTAAATTGTTCTCCAATACTTACTTGGCATTGCGAGTGGCCTATTTTAATGAACTCGACACTTATGCCGAATCTCTTGGACTTGATTCACGTCAGATCATTGAAGGCGTAGGGCTGGATCCTAGAATTGGAACTCATTACAATAATCCATCATTTGGTTATGGCGGTTATTGTTTACCAAAAGATACTAAACAATTACGTGCTAATTATGCAGATGTACCTAATAACTTAATCAGTGCTATTGTCGATGCAAATACAACCCGTAAAGATTTTGTTGCAGATTCAATTTTAGCAAGAACCCCTAAGATCGTCGGTATTTATCGTTTAATTATGAAATCTGGTTCTGATAATTTTAGAGCATCAAGTATTCAAGGAGTAATGAAGCGAATTAAAGCAAAAGGCATTGAAGTTATTATTTATGAGCCCACGTTTGAGGGTGATGATTTCTATAACTCTAAGATTATAAAATCTCTAGATGAGTTTAAGGCAATGTCTGATGTCATTGTATCTAACCGTATGGCAGAAGATATAGCAGACGTTGCCAACAAAGTGTATACCCGTGACTTATTTGGTAGTGATTAGGTTGGAAGTTTTGGATAGCTTTCTTCCTATCGCATACAGTTCTTAATGTTAATATGGTAGCCTTAATCAATTTCTAGACTCAAAAGTACTAAGATGAAATCAACACTTTCAAACCGTTCTTTATATTTTGCATTTTTCGCAATATTATTTGTTTTGGCTTTTCCACTCTTAATTGAAGTCACGTTTTCGAATTTTGTTCGAGAAGGAGAATATAATTCTCGCCTAGGGTGGACTTTAATTTTAATGGCTATAGGGCTGATTAGTAATAAATCGTGGCTAATAAAATTACTATTAATACCTTTCATCATAGGCGGTAGCATTGATATTGGTTATGCTATTAGCTTTGGCGGGGTTTTTACAACTGCAACATTAGAAGCCGTATTTAACACCGATGCAAATGAGGCACTTGAGTATATCTCTGCCTATATTTCTTTCCCCTTAGTGACTATTTTAGGCTTTTACTGGATAGTACTAATCGGTACTTTTAGAGTGATCAATTTCAATTTCGAACGCTCTAAAACAAAAACAACCTTCGTAATACTCGGCACCCTTTTAACGATTACCGCAGGATATCGTATTATATTTATGGAGCGATATCATGATACTATTCCAGGTATTTTGGGCAGCATGCCTTCTTACTACAAAGGCAATATTGGATTGCAGCAAGAAATAGCCTTGAGAGATACGCTTGTTAATACCATTGATAATGATACTCAACTTGAACATTCACAAAAATCACAAACTTATATTTTCTTAATCGGTGAATCTATAAATCGTAACCACATGTCTGTATATGGTTACCATCGAAATACCACCCCCTTTCTTAGCAAATTGAATAAAAACATTATTGTTTTTGATAATGTAATTAGCAGTCATGTGCAAACAAATGCATCCTTACAAGTTGCCTTAACATCAGCGGCTGCTGAACAGGGTAATGATTTTCGAAAATCACTTAGTATCATTGATACGGCGAACATGGCTGGTTTTAAAACTTGGTGGATATCCAATCAGCAACCGCTAAGAGCTACACTCGCATCTATAGCCAAGCAAGCCGATACAACTAAATTTATTAGTAACGATTATCAAGGTGTTGAGGTCGATCGATATGATGGTTTTATGTTGCCTTACATCAAAGAGGCCTTAAATGATAAAGCCATACATAAAGCGATATTTGTTCATATGATGGGGAGCCACGCGCAGTATGCTAATCGCTATCCTCTGGAATTTGAGAAATTCGAAGGTAATAATGTACGAGCTTATGAAAAGAATTTATCTCAAAGTAAAATAAATTCTATCAACCAATACGATAATTCTATTTTATATACTGATTTCTTTGTTCAGCAAACATTAGCTTTACTGGAACAAGATACAGCGGATATTAAGGCCTTAACTTTATTTGCAGACCATGGTGAAGAGGTCTACGACAAAATCAACGTTAAAGGTCATGGTCCTGATAATGTCACTGCCAATATGATTGAAATACCACTTATAACATGGATGTCAAATGGCTTTAAAAATTTAAAGCCTCAAACTATGGCGTCGCTAATGAAAAACAAAGAGCAGAGTTTTCAATTAGATAATTTATATCATTATGCTACTGCGTTAATGGGCATTAGTAGCTCTTCATTTGTTGATTATAATAAAAGTCTATCCTCCAACCAATACCTCCCCCCCAAAGAACGGAAGGTTTATAAAAGGTCTTACGAAAACGGTTTACGTTATAGAAAGTAGAGATTCCAGTCTAATGCCCAATTAATAAACTACTGATATTTAACTTCTTGCTATCTAATTACTTCTGCTATCAACAGAGGTAATTTATCTTAACTACTAAATTACTGCTCGGCAGTAAAGCAAGCGTAAAAAATAGGCACTTGCTTATAGTTTTAGAGCGGTAGCACCGATATTAATTCGAAACAGTGGTCAATCTTGGATGCTCAAGTTGATAAATTACTATCAACTTGCGGGTGAAGTTATGTAATTAAATATTGACGTTTCTAGCTTAAAATTAAATCTCAGCCAACTGCTTACGAATATAACCAACAGTTCTCGCCACAGCAAAAGGAGCTGATCGTTCATTATAAGCCAGCAAGGTGTTTTTAATGAATTTCCAACGTAAAGCTAATTTTTTAATCGCATTAAGCTTATCAACGTCATCGCTATGCAGCACGTTGAGTTCTTTGATTACTTGTTCAAAAGCTTCACTTCGTACTTCAATTTGAATAGCTTGCTCACTACCCGCAAAACCAAACGTTCCAAACGTTGTAGCAGATAACTCTAAGTATTCTGAGGCAAGCTGCTCAATCAGTAATAGCCATTAACCCTATAAAGGTCTTTGGTTGGCAGTAAATCACTGTTAACTTGCTTTTTAACCGTGGTGATAATGCTCAACAGTTCTTTATGTAAAATTCGCATGTCATTAAAAACATAGGTATCACCATCAACTCGTTTATGTTTTTCCCAAGCAAAGGTTCTATAATTAGATCAACTGGGCGCTTGATTGCTCGGTAAATAATGCGCTTACCTCATCGCCTATTGCTAAAACATCGAATAAGCGCTGTTCTGATTTTTTATCTTTTTGCATGCCGTAAACGTTGAATTCGGTCACTACTCGATAGCTATTCGCTTCTAGTAAAATAATCTCTTTGGCAAGATTAATTCCTTCGCGGCTTTCGGCAGATGATATCGCGCTAAGTGTAAAAATAGAGAATAGGATTACAGTGCGGGCGAATAAACGTTTCATTAGGTCATCCAATATATCTTAATAATTCATTTTCGATCATTTCTAAGTCAGGAATCATGGCTTGTTCGCCAAACAAGTTCACCGCCATTTCATCATATGGTCCAGAGTGCATTGCTTCAACTGCAACCACATCTTCTTCGTGTATATGGGTAAGTTTTGGAATCCCTTGAATCAATATTGCATAAAAGGGTAAATCTCGTTTTGCTGACGTGCCGTTTAAAACAGCCAGTCGAACGCCTTCTACAGGAGGAACTGCGCCGCCATTAAGAGCTTCATAAGATATAACGGGTATATTAATATTTCGCCATTCTATTTGACCTAACAACCAATTGCCATCTGCACTTGCTTTAACCGGAGCACGATATGGAATTATTTCGGCAACGGTTACGTTAGGCAATATTAATTGTTTGTCGTGTAGTGGAATGAGTAATCCATCTACCTTAGTCATTTCGTCTTGTGTTGTTACTTCAGAACTCATATTCAGAACTCTTATTCAGAATCATAGTCATACAATCCATTGTGTTTGAAGATAATTTACCAGTTGTGTGGCTAATTGTCTCGGGGTTCCAATGTAAGACACATGGCCGGTTGCAACGGCGCTGTCTGGCATTGAACTGTTACCGCAACTTTCACTGTTTTGTGCCCATATTGTAGAGGCAGATCGACTTATTTTAACTGCTGCTTCAGCGCCATCATTTCCCATGCCACTGAATAAAATATAACGTGCGCGGTTTGAAAAATGCTTTGCCACATTCAACATCACTTGATCTACCGAAGGCCCGTAAGGCCCTGGCCAAGGGGTTTTTTTACTGACAGTGCGGCCATTAAAGTCAAAATCAAATTCAAACTCAACCGGTGCTACCATAACTTCCCCAGTATTGATTTGATGCCCTTCATTATAAGGAACCATGGTGATTCCAGCATGACGCCCCAAGGTTTGTACGAGTGCATTTTGAAATCTTGCATCGATATGCTGGGCATAAATGAATCCTACAGGAAGCCCTTTCGGCAAGGCATCTAAGAATTCTTTGACTGCGTCTGGGCCACCCAAGCTCGCGCCCAGTACCCAGATATGCTCTGCAGGCTTACCCAAGGTAACATGTTGAAACATGGTGGGGAGTGGTAGTGGATCATTTGTAGCGACCGCATGATCTTCTAGTTCGTGCAGTGACTCTTCATCATCAATAACTAAGGCGTGGTCAGAAAGCAGTTCTTTCAGTTTGGCAAATAAGCGTTTCTCCCAACGAGGGTAGGTTTCACAATGCCTTTGCGGGGCTTCTCCCATGCCAAATAAAACAGGGATGTCGCCGACAAGTAGTTCATCAAGCCAGTCTTGATGCTCTCCATCTTCGTCAATAATATCAACAATCCAGACATCTACTTCAGTAGCTAAATTAGGGTTATCTTTAATACGGTCAGGGTCTGTGGTTAATACTACATTAAAACCAAAGTGCATTAGGGCACTTTTGATCAAATGCTGCTGCAAAAGCTCATCGGCAATGATGCCTACTTTTGCAGCAGCTTTGTGGTGCGGCATACTATTTCTCCGCATCCCCTGCTAATAATTTTTCGATATTGGATAATAACGCTTCTTCTTGGAAGGGTTTACCCAAGTATTCATTTACACCAATTGAAAATGCACGAGTACGGTGTTTATCACCGGTTCGTGAAGTGATCATAATGATCGGTATATGCTGCAATCGCGAATCATGTCGCACAATAGAGGCAACTTCAAAGCCATCCATACGCGGCATTTCAATATCAAGCAGCATAAGATCTGGAATGTGATCTTGCAGCGTTGCAATCGCATCTACACCATCTTTTGCCGTAAATACTTCAAAGCCATTACGTTCTAGCAGTCTTGTCGTTACTTTTCGCACGGTAACCGAGTCATCGACAACCAGGATTCGCTTTGTTTGTTGCTCTAATTCGTGGCGACGTTCTGCTTCAATTTCATCAAGCGCTCTTGCATGCTGGTATTCCAGATTACTCTGATTACGAATCATGGCCGGCAAATCAAGAATGATTACAACGCTACCATCTCCCAATATTGTCCCGCCAGAAACACCCACAACGCTGCTAAACTGAGCACCCAAAGTTTTTACTACAATCTCACGGCTACCTAACAGGGTATCTACTTGCAATGCATAAGGCGTTTCACCTTTGATTAACAGTACCGGTGTCGGCATTCTTTGACCAGCAAGTTTAGGCTGAGCATCGGTCCCTAGCATACTGCCAAGGTATTCTAATCGATGCTCTTGGCCACCATAATCCAAGGTTCTTTCTATCGCGGGTTGCTGATAAAGCGTTTCAAGCTGATGCGTAGGGACTCGTACAATACCTTGAATACTGTCTAACGGAACGGCATACAAATCGTCACCTACCCGCACCATTAATGCGCGGTTAACCGATACTGTAAATGGCAAACGTATTTGAAACTCAGTGCCTTGGCCAGGAATAGAATTAATGAACAAGGTACCGCCCATTTGCTTTATTTCACTGTTGGCGACGTCCATGCCTACACCGCGCCCTGAAATTTGCGTAACTTCTTGCGCTGTCGAAAAACCCGCATGCAAAATAAATTGCATAATTTCAGTATCGGTTAGCTTACTGTCTTTGCTCATCAAACCACGAGCGATCGCCTTGTTACGAACAGCGTCAATATTAATTCCACGACCATCATCTTTAAGAATTACAAGAACATCACCGCCTTCACGGGATACTCGTAATTCTACATTACCCAATGCAGATTTTTGGGTTTGCGCACGCGCTTGTTTGTCTTCTATACCGTGATCTACTGCGTTACGCAGCATGTGTTCTAGTGGTGAAATCAAACGCTCTAGAATGGTTCTATCCATTTCACCGTCAGCGTTATACACCTTAAATTCGATTTGCTTATCAAGTTCTTGGCTGATTTGCCTTACGATTCGACGCAAACGCGGTACGAGGCGCTGAAAAGGCACCATGCGGGTTTGCATTAAACCTTCTTGCAGCTCTGTATTTACTCGGCTTTGTTGCAGTAATAAAGTTTCTGCATCACGCGTCTTGTTACTCAAAGACTCTCGAATGTCCAACAAATCCGATGCCGACTCAACCAAAGATCGAGACAATTGTTGCATATGAGAGTAACGATCCATTTCTAGTGGATCAAAATCTTCATAGTTTGGCGTTACCCGTTCTTGTCTAAATAATACTTGTGCTTCTGTTTCCATGTCTAAGCGACGCAGCTGGTCACGCAAGCGCTCAAGCGTAGAATCCATCTCTTCAAGAGAGTAAGAGAAATCAGTTACTTGCTGTTCTAGGCGTCCACGAGAGATGGAGGTTTCACCGGCCAAATTAACTAAGTTATCCAGCAATTGCGCAGAGACTTTAACCATTTCTTGTGGGCCACGACGGCCTTGCTGTGGTCTGTTCTCTGACTTCTGATCAAGTTGCGTCAGTTGTTTTTTATTTTTTTGCAGTGCTACTAACGTTTCACCCGTTTGTTCTTGCGTTAACTCTGCTCGCTTGAAAGGAACAATGTTGGTATCAGTAGCAGCTTCTGACTCTATAGCTGTGGCTGGCTCTTCAGCACTGTCGCTTTTCAGCTTGCCCGCACCACCAGCAAACGCTTGTGCAATGCGATCAACACTTGCTGCTAACACATCTTGACGTTGAAAAACGTCACTGAAGAAAGCATCATCGATACTTATTTCACCCTGCTGAGCTTTGACCATCCAAGTTTCAAAATCATGGGCAAGATCACCGACTGCTGTCAATCCTCCCATGCGTGCACCACCTTTTAAGGTGTGCATTATTCTTTGTATTTCTTCAACAGATCGCAGATTTTCGGGTTCTTGCTGCCAGTCTTGTAAAACGGCGTCTAATTCTTGCTGTAATTCTTGAGCTTCTTCTAGAAAAATTCCTAAAATCTCAAGATCAGTTTCATCTTCAGGTCTTTCGTATTCAGGTCTTTCGTATTCAGCATCAACATCTAAAGACGTGTTGCTTTCAAGTGATGAGTTGTCCAGTGTCGTTTCTTCAAATTGATGGTCACCGAATATAACGTTCTGATCAATATTGAGAGGGTCAGCACCTTTAGCGACTGCATGTATTTTTGCTAACAGCACGCTATCAAGATTAATTGCTTTACTAACACGAACTTGATCAAGCATGTCGTCTAATAAATCATGGTATTGGTTTAATAACGGTATTAAACCATCGCGCATTTGTACGCGACCATCGTGTAAACCTTCATAGATAGATTCTAACTCGTGGCAAAGATCGGCAATCTCCGTCATTTCTGCCATGCGAGCACCACCTTTTAAAGTGTGTAACTCTCGCTGAAGTTCTGCAATGTTTCTTAAGTTTTCAGGATCTTCCTGCCAGCGCTCTAGTGCAACACCAGCGGCTTCCATGATTTCTTGAGCTTCTTCTAAAAAGATCTCTAATAATTCTGCATCGACTTCGGCATCGCTACTACCCGCGTCGGGATCTGCTATGTCTTTAATACCTTGAGGAAGTTCAACCCCAGATACTAATTCAGCTTCGGCAACTATTTCGTCAGAGGTCGGTTCAATAATCTCATCATGTTGTTCGCTATTAGGCTGATTAACTTGAACGTCGTCTGCTAGTAGTTTTTGACTGTCTTTTACTTGCTGTACAACTTCTTGATCAGACATCAAGCTTTGGCCAGCAGCCAAACAATCCAACATGTTTAACAAACTGTCGTGAGCAGCAAGTAAAGTATCAGTCACACCGTCGGGATAAGAGGTACGAATCGGCTCCGATAAAATTTCGCTATATAACTCCGTTAAAACAGTTGCTACTTCTGAGACTTCTAATAACTCTGCTTTATCAGCACCGGTAATGACCTGCTGCAGTTCAACTTTGAGTTTTTCTAACTCGGTAACATCTGTGAAGTTTTGCGACCAATCAGCAACGATGGTATCTGCATCAAGCAATACATCCATGCCCTGTGTTAAAAACTCAGAGAGCAATTTAGGATCAGGTAAAGACTGATCAAAATCTTCATTAGTTACTGGTACTAGTAGCAATTGCTCAAGCTGATGTACTTGCGTTAAAAATGCTTCGTTATCGGCTAATGGCGCAACAGGGTCTGTTTCTAACTGCTGCATACCTACTTTTATTAAGGCGACACCTTCAATAAGTACATCCACCAAGCCTGGCGTATTCTTAATTTGATAAGCACGCAGTTCTTTTACTAAGCGCTCAAGTGGTGATGCAACTAACGCAATGGGGGTTATTCCCGCCATATGAGCGCTACCTTTTAAGGTGTGCAATGCTCTTTGTAACTGATCTGACAGTTCATTGTGAAAATCAGCGCATTTTGATTCTTGGATAAACTCATCAACAGTTTCGAGATGAGTAGCCACTTCTGAGGTAAATATTTCAATGAGTGTCTCGTCAAACCAAACTTCATCTGACGGTGCCTCACTTTCAACCAATGGCGCTGTTTCGGCACCTGTTTCAGGGCTGTTTTCTTGGGGGTTTTGAGTGTCAGTATTTGCTTCAACATCTACATTCTGGCTCAACGAGAAGTCAGCAACGCTTTCACCTTGAGATAATGCTTCGGCGTAAGCCATTAACGTTGCAGTATCTATTTGACCTGTTTTACGCTGCCTAAAATCTTCAATTAAATCAGGAATACAGGTAATAACGTGGTCAATTAATAAGCTGCCATTTTCACTCAGCTGTACTGTTTTATCGATGACTCGATTTAACATGTTTTCAATAGACCAAGCTAACTCACCAATCACAGCCGCTTGCACCATGCGACCACTGCCTTTTAGCGTGTGGAAAGCGCGGCGAACAGTTGACTGAGCATCTTGATCGTCATGATTGGCTCTATAAACAGGCCAATATTCTTGCAAGGTTTCTAAAACTTCTTCAGCTTCTTCTAAAAAAATCTCAATGATTTCATCATCGATTAAATCATCATTATCTTCTTCAGTTTCTTCAGCTTTTTGTTCTTCAACAGGTTCTTGCTCAGCAATTTCTTCTACAGCTTCTGATGATGTGCTGTCGGCCTCTGCATTAGGCGATGTGCTGCCTACTTCTGCATTAATAGTGTCTAAAATAGTATCTAAAGTGATTGATAAATCAGCTTCTACTTCAGCTTTCATCATTGAATCAATTGCGTTTGAGTCTGTTTGAATCTCTAAACTTTCAGCGATTTCATTAGTTTCAGCTGCTTCTATAACCTCAGTGTCTTCAATAGCTGCTAATTCATTCGATTCATCAACATAGCTATCAGCAACCAGTTTTTGTCCTGGCAACTGAGCCAGCGCCAGCTCTGCTCGGTTCAGTAGATTTTCATCGGCTTCTAAAGGACTATTACTAAAGCGTTCTAGATAATATTCAACGCTGGTTAAAATATCAGCGAAGTTATCCATCACATTCCACTGAGCTTTTAACTGCTCAGCAATTAGCTGATGCTCTACAAAGCTCGCTGCCGACTCTAAAATTTTTGCAACACGCGGCAGCGGAATCATATTAATCGATCCTTCGATCGATTTTAGCCAGCCGGGTGCATCTGCTAATTCTGTGGCATCCCATTGTTTGGCTATGTATTCAACAACAGCATCTTTAACTTGTTCAAGTACATTGCGCGCTTCATGTAAAACCGCTTTCTTGGCACTTGAAATAGAAGCATCTTCTGGACGAGTTTCGGTAAGCGATCCTTCATTTTGCATGCCGTTAAGCGTAGCTTCTACATAAAGTAGCGCTCCCGCAGCATCCATAAGTTCAGAATCAGATACTTGTCCTTGGGCAATTAAGCGAATGACATTACTGTGCTGCTCTTGCAACACTCTGCGTGGCATTCCCAAACCCAACATGCCCATGGTGTCTATGATTTGTTTAATCGAGGGGACTAATTTCTGCAATGATTCAATGCGATCATCATCACCGAGCACCAAATGATCAAATTCATCTTTTAAACTGGTGATTTCTTCGATAAGTGCGTTAATTACACTGCCAACAGTGCCTTTATCTGGCCCACTTAAGGCTTCGCGTTGATGCTGTAACTCTGATTCACTAGGCAAGGCAGCGGCTAGATTGAATTGTGTTTTTACCGCTGCGATAGCACCGTTTTCAAGCGGTGACTTAGCCACATAATACAATATATTTTTAAGAAGATCGTAAGGCGCAGGACGATTGAGTACAGTGATTCCTTCATCTTGAATCAGTTTTAACTGAGCATCCAGTTGTCTTAGTAAAGGTTTTGCACTTTTCGGAATGCTCTTTTGCGTTCTTAAATATTCTACGAACGCCAACGCCGGTAACCAAATTATACCGTGAGGTGTTTTACCCAGTGTTTTATACAGTCGTCTAAAAACTTTATTAAGATAATCGAGGGCAAGTGATTCTTGCTCGCTGCGTAATATATGCAAGATGGCTGTTTGCTGCATCTGGCGTAATTTTTTCAGCCAAGGAAAAAAACCAGAATCGTTAAATTTGTTAAGTTCAGACTCGGTGAGAGTAACAGGAGATTCAATATTAGGAGAAAATAACGCAGTTTCCGACATCAGGCTTTCGCCACGTGCAGCGCGTAATTCATTTAAAATAGGCATTAATACCACCGGCAAATCGCGGCGTCCTACTTTAACGTGTTCCAAATAACTAGGAAGCTGCAAGATTGCTTGCATTAAGACTTCAAGCACATCGCTTTCGTTAGCTAAGGTTCCTTCCGCCAACTCTTTTGCCAGTGCTTCCATTTCTTCCGCTAATAATGCCGCGCCAAAGAACTCAACCATTTGCAATGTTCCATGCACTTGATGCAGGTAACTTAAACAAAATTTAAGACGAGTTCGGTCTTGCGTATTTTCAACGTAAGCCTCTAATGCTTGCTGCGCCTGCTGCAGGGTATCTTCAATCTCCCCCTTAACCCATTCCAGCGCGATGTAGTCTTGGCTCATCGCCTAGCGGTCTCCTATTTTTTTATTACTATCATGTCGAACATAAACCGATAATTTATTGTTATCGACCTGAGTCATGTTCGGATGCTGCCAATCAACCATTTCGCCTAGCCCGGTGACTAAAATCCCCCCTGGTACTAGACGCTCTGCTAGGGCATTCAAAATCTCACGACGTCGCCAACGACGAAAATAAATCAGTAAGTTTTGACAATAGATAACGCTCAACCCTTGTAGCGGAAAAACGTTTAAATTCAATGCATTAACTTGTGTAAAACAAGTTCGATCACGCAGTTCTTCTGTGATCTGGTAATGGTTATTATCCAGCGCATCGCAATAACGCTGGCGGTAAGCAAGTGGCAAGGTTTCCAATTTACGAATCGGGTATATCCCTTGTCGTGCTTTACGCAATACCACTGTCGATAAATCTGTTCCTGTAACTGAATAGTTTATGCCCAAAGGTAATAAACATTCTTCAGCCATCATAGCTAGGCTATATACTTCTTCACCAGAAGAACAACCCATACTCCAAATATCAAATGAAGCACCGGGTTTTGCTGTAGTTGCCAATTGTTGTAAGTGATTTTTCACAAACATCATGGCATCAGGGTCGCGAAAAAAACGCGTTTCTTGAACTGTTAAGCGATCTGATAAGGTGGCCCATTCAATCGCACCACCCGACCCTGTTGTTACTTTTTGATAGTAATCTTCATAATCATCGCAAGCCAGTTCGCGCATGCGAATACCCAAACTGGTTTGCAAAAATGACTTTCTCTGCGGAGCTAAGCACATGCCCGTGCGCTCTTCGAGCAAATTTTGCCAACGCAAAAATTGCTCTTCTTCCATATCGGGCATCATGCCAAAAGCGGAACGCTTGTTAGAGAAGAAATCTGACGGATTACTCATCTTAAACCTACAGCGCTTGCTCGCTCTCTGGAAGCTTAAAGCCTGCTACCGACTCACGTAATTTGTTCGCCATATCAGCAAGGTTACCAATCGACTTAGCCGTTGCAGTTGTACCCGCAGAAGTCTGCAATGTAATTTCTTGAATAACGTTCATCGTATTCGAAATATGACCCGCAGAAGATGCCTGCTGGCGTGCTGCGTTGGAGATATTCTGAATCAAGTCAGCCAAGTTTTTCGATACGTTTTCAATTTCTTCCAGTGCAACACCGGCGTCTTGTGCCAAGCGTGCGCCTCGTACTACTTCCGAGGTTGTGGTTTCCATCGAGATAACCGCTTCGTTGGTATCGTTCTGAATTGTTTTAACCAGTGCTTCAATCTGCTTGGTTGCCGCGGCAGAACGTTCTGCTAGTCGCTGTACTTCATCGGCAACAACCGCGAAGCCTCGACCTGCGTCACCTGCCATAGAGGCCTGAATTGCAGCGTTTAACGATAGAATGTTGGTTTGGTCAGCAATATCGGTAATCAAGGATACGATATCCCCAATTTCCTGCGACGATTCACCCAAACGTTTAATACGCTTAGAGGTTTCTTGAATCTGTTCACGAATGTTATCCATGCCGTGAATCGTTGCCTGTACCACCTCTGCACCTTTGTTAGCGATCGCAACCGATCGCTCGGCTACCGCAGATGATTCAGAGGCGTTTGCCGATACTTGGTCAATAGAGACAGCCATTTCGTTAATCGCCGCCGAAGCTCCAGCAATTTCTTGTGCTTGGTGCTCTGACGCCTCAGCAAGATGCATCGCCGTTGCTTGAGTTTCTTGAGCAGCAGAAGATACCTGAACAGCAGTTTCGTTAATCGCAAATACTAACGAGCGCATTTGGTCGATTGCGTAGTTAATAGAGTCGGCAATCGCACCAGTAAAGTCTTCGGTTACAGTTGCCTGTGTGGTTAGGTCACCATCGGCAAGGTCGGCAATTTCATCCAGTAGTCGTAAAATAGCGACCTGGTTTTGTTCGTTCTGATCAGCCGTTTCAGCTAAATCTTTACGCGTATCTTGGTAAGAAACAACACCCAAACCAATAATACCGGCTACTGCCATAAGTGCCGATAAGTAAGCAACCAACTGCAGTAAACCTAGTCCTTCGGTATTGCTTTGAAAACCTGCAGTCAATGCAGATGTTTGATCCAGCAATGATTGCGAATCAGCAAAAATAGCATCCGATGCTTCACGTACTTGGAATAATTCTGGTGACGTTTCTAGAATCTCATCAACCGAACCCGATACGAATTCAAACAGCTCTGCAATTTCGGCTAGAGCGAAGATAGCTTCTTCGTCCGACACTTGGCTAAGATTCATTGCCACGTTACCTTCGATCATACCGTTAAGTACACGACCGAAAAGCGAAGCATCTCGCCCGAAAGCATCAGCCGCCATAACCGCATCTTCACCACCGCCCAATACTTTGTTAACCGAACGTACAATACGCTCTGCCAACCATGACTGACGCTGAGCAACAGCAACCTGATCAGCAGGAGCACCACTGTCTAGTAAAATTTCTACAATTTCGTCGTATTCAACCTGAAGCTGTGGAATCGTTTCTGCTAATGTTGCCGCAACTTCGTGCAACGAAAGAATAATATTTTGTGCTTGTACAATTTGGTCAGCGTTATTCGATACTTGATCCCAAAGTGATTGTACGTCTGACATTACTGCCAAATCAGCGCTTGGCAAACCGGTTTCTGGATTGCCATTTTTCAGGTAACCCCAACGAGTTTCAAAGTTATTGCGTGAATCTCGTAACAAAGAGAAAGCTGCGGCTTTACCACCGGCGGCTTCTACTGAGTTTTTAGCAATTTCTTGAGAAAGTACTCTTAATTCACCAGAGTGGCTTATATATTCTTGATCCTGGTTAGCCTGGTTGTTAACGAATACTGTTATCCCCAAGAACGCCAATATTGAAACAATCAGCAACACAGTAAAGAAACCTGCTCGTGGGTTTCCAAATACCGTGGACCAAACGCTTCCCGTTTCTTTACTCATTCCGACCTCTCCGTACTTATCTGCACGCTTGTTATTCTTAATATCAGCGCAATCCATTGACTGAATCGCAAGATTCTTATTAATACTTATTAAAAAATAAGTTACTACTTAAACGGCCACCTGCAGAAATTCATCTGCCTGTGACAAATCGGTAAAACTAAAAATGGGCCAAGTGGCGCCATCTCTCTCAAAACCAGCCTGCACATAAGGCGCATAGTTGGCTTCTACTTGTATTTGCTGATTCATTAAATGCGTTGGGAACTGCTGCATCCCCAAGACCGCATCAACTAATAAGCCATTTTGCTGATCACCTTCACCAATAACCAATACTCGACGAGTCTTCCAACTGGCTTTCGATGGCACGGACAACAAACCTGCCAAGTCTAAAATCGGCACCAAGCGCCCGCGAATATTAGAAACGCCCAACATCCAATTACGAACACCAGGCACCTTAGTGACTCGTGGAGTTTGCAGAATTTCTCCTACTTCACCCATTGGCGCAACAAATTTTTGCCCTGCCAACATAAAGCCGACGCCACGCCAATAGGTAACCACTTCTGATTTTTGTGGTAGTTCATTGGCATTGCTTCGGCTTTTTTTAGCGATATTAACTAACAGAGCGAATGGAGACATCATTTAATCTGCCATTACCATTGCAATTTCTTCCATTAAGCGTGCTGCTGCAACAGGCTTAACTAAATAGCCCTTCGCGCCCTGACGCTTCCCCCAAACACGATCAGTTTCTTGATCTTTGGTCGTCACGATTATGATAGGAATGTGTTTAGTGTCTGGGTCCTTGGCTAATTGGCGCGTTGCCTGAAAACCATTTAAGCCTGGCATTACTATATCCATTAATACCACATCCGGTAGCTCTTGGCGGGCTAATGCAACACCATCAGCGCCGTTTTCAGCGTTCATCACTTCATGGCCATGCTGCTCTAACATAACTTTAAAAGCTTGAGTTTCTGTTGGAGAATCGTCAACTACTAGTACACGAGCCATTCTCAAATTACCTCTATATTAAATTCTATCTACACATTATTTTATAAAATAACTATTTCACAAAGTTACGAATTGCACCAAGCAACTCGTCTTTACTAAATGGCTTCGTTAAATATTGATCTGAACCGACAATACGACCTTTTGCTTTATCGAAAAGACCGTCTTTACTCGACAGCATAATGACCGGGGTATCTTTGAATTTAGAATTATTTTTAATAAGGGAACATGTTTGATAGCCATCTAAACGAGGCATCATGATGTCCACAAAGATAATATTCGGGTGTGTGTCAGCGATTTTCGCCAATGCATCAAAGCCATCAGTTGCAGTTATTACTTCACAACCGACCTTTTTAAGTAAGGTTTCGGCGGTACGACGAATAGTTTTACTATCGTCAATAACCATAACTTTCAGGTTATCAAAGTTATCGTCCATATAAGGCCTTCAACCGTCCACATTAATAATTATTGTTAGAATAGCGCCGTTTTTATTGCTTTGTAACGCTGATTACAACCTTTGTAACACAGAATTATAGAGCTTAACAACGCATTCAAGCAAAACTTAGAACTGGTTGGAATAATTAATTCCACTGCAAGTCTGAATAGATAGGGTAAAATCATTTGGTTACTATTTCTTTTTGAATTTTTGGAGCAGGCATGAGCATTAAACTTGGCATCGTAATGGACCCCATTGAAAACATCAGTTTTCATAAAGATACTTCTCTAGCTCTTATGTTTGCAGCCCAGCAACAAGGTTGTGAACTATTCTATATGGAGCAGCAAGACCTTTCGATTCAAAACGGCATCGCCTATGGCCGCATGGCAGCGATCACCGTTGCTATGGATGAAAACAATTGGTTTGAAAAAAACCCCGCAGTAGAACGCCCACTGAGCGATCTTCAAATCATTTTAATGCGCAAAGATCCACCGTTTGATAGTGAATTTATTTACAGCACCTATATCTTAGAGCGTGCTGAACAAGCTGGGGTATTGGTGGCTAATAAACCTCAAAGTCTGCGCGATTGTAATGAAAAAGTGTTTGCCACGGAATTTGCCGATTTAATGAGCCCAACAACGGTTACGCGCCGACCAGATTTACTAAAAGCCTTTCATGCTGAGCATGGCGACGTTATCTTCAAACCTTTAGATGGTATGGGTGGGTCATCTATTTTCCGCCTCAAGCAAGACGATCCCAATGTTAGCGTCATTATCGAAACGTTGACCAATAATGGCCAACAGCAAATTATGGCTCAGCGTTTTATTCCAGAGATCACCCAAGGTGATAAACGCATCCTAATTATCGACGGCGTACCTGTGCCTTATACCTTGGCTCGCATTCCAGCAAATGGTGAAACTCGAGGTAACTTAGCAGCGGGGGGATCGGGGGTAACAATGAAGTTGACCGACAAAGAGCGTGAAATAGCTGAAAAGATTGGTCCAATTTTAAAACAAAAGTCTTTATATTTTGTTGGCCTTGATGTGATTGGTGATTACGTTACTGAAATCAACGTGACCAGCCCAACTTGCGTACGTGAAATAAGTCGCGATTCTGGTATTGATGTCGCAGAGCAACTAATCACTTGTTTACTCCAGAAAGTCCGCTGTTAAACTAAACGCGGTATCTTTATGCTCGCTCAAAACCTGCTAAAGTACCGCGAACAAATACTATAAATTAGTAACGCAACTTTTTAACATCAACGTAAACTGTGAGACCGCCCATGAGTAGCTCCGCTACCGTTACCAGCGCTGACCGCCTAACCTTTACTGGTTTCTTGGCTGTTTTACTGCATGCAGCGCTGATTTTAGGCATTAGCTTTACCACCACGAATCAAAGCCAAACCGCACAAACATTAGAAGTCACCCTAGCCAGCTATAAAAGTGATAGTGCACCAGAAAAAGCCGATTTTTTAGCTCAAGAAAACCAGCAAGGCAGTGGTACCTTAGACGAAGCTAAAATGCTCACCACAGATGTCGATGCTGATTTTGATGCCAACAATATTCAAAAAACCTCGCCTATGGAGCAGCAAGCCAGCGCCCCTCGAGTTAAACCTAAACAAGCTGCGCCGGTTGCGACTGTTAACGAAAGCCGGTTTAAAACACAGGTCACTCGGCAATCAAATGCCAGAGAGCTACCAGACACACCCGACGGCCCACATAAATCTTTGTTAGAACGTAGCTTAGAAATGGCAAGCCTAGAAGCCAAACTGGATTCTATGCGTCAGGTTTATGCGAAAGCGCCACGAATTCAACGCCTTACCGCGGCTTCAACCATGAAGGCTAATGATGCCTATTATGTGAATAGTTGGCGGCGTAAAATTGAACATATGGGGCGCATTAATTACCCGCGAGAAGCAGAAAGTTGTATTAATGACTGCTCGCTGCGCTTGTTAGTATCGATCAACCCTGACGGGACTATTAATAACTTACGAGTACTGGAATCTTCTGGTAAAAAAGTACTCGATGATGCTGCCATCCGAATTGTTCGGCGCTCTGCACCTTTTGCGCCCTTTACAGAAGAAATGAAACGCGACATTGATCTCTTAGAAATCATTCGCACTTGGCAATTTAAAGGTAATCGCTATATGACGGAAGCAAACTAATGGCTGATCAACATGCATTTAGCAGTTTAAAAGACCATTTCTTGATTGCCATGCCTGCACTTAAAGACTCTAATTTCGATCACAGTGTTACCTATATCTGCAGTCATGATGGTAACGGCGCAATGGGTATTGTACTTAACAACCCTACCGAACTAAATTTGAGTGAAGTTTTAGAGCAACTGGAAATAGATGGGCCACACGGCCATGATCGCACCGTTTTATTAGGCGGCCCCGTACATCAAGACCACGGATTTATCTTGCATCAAGAGCGTGGCAATTGGCGCTCTACCTTATCGGTTACCGACGACATTTATGTCAGTACATCAAAAGATATTTTAACCTCTCTTGCTGAAGGTACTGGCCCCAATCATTATAAAGTTGCCCTTGGCTATGCGGGTTGGGAAGCCGGTCAATTAGAGCAGGAGCTGTTGGATAATACTTGGCTCACCGTACAGGCGAATCAGCACATTATTTTTAACACCGCAGAAAAAGACATGTATAAAGCCGCACTCAAATTACTCGGTATCGACGAGAGTTTTTTAAGCTCTGAAGCAGGTCACGCATAATGGCAAAAGTGTATGACCACTGGATGGCCTTTGATTTTGGTACTCAACGCATTGGGATTGCAGTAGGCCAACGTGTTACCGGAAAAGCCACGCCGATTGAACCAATAAAAGCCTGTGATGGTATTCCTAATTGGGAAGACTTAGGCAAGATCATCGAAGAATGGAAACCGCAGGCTTTTTTAACAGGATTACCGTTAAATATGGATGGCAGCCCAAGTGATCTCAGTCGCCGTGCTAATAAATTCGCTAATCGTCTAGAAGGTCGCTTTCATAAACCATCTTTTACTCATGACGAACGCCTCACTAGCTATGAAGCTAAAGGCATCATGATCAACAGAGGTGGCAGCCGAAATTTTGGTGAGAACTCTGTTGATGGCATCGCTGCCCAACTCATTTTAGAAAGCTTTCTAACTCAATACGCTATTGAGCAAAGCGAATAAGGATTTTATTTATGCCGTCTACTGTTAACTCTTTGCCTGATGCAGAGGTACTTTTTCAACAACTCGGTGCCAATGTTAAATCTTACATAACTGATAACAATCTACAGCAACCGTTATTAATAGGTATCCGCTCCGGTGGTGCTTGGTTAGCACAGCGCTTACAAGAAGAATTGGAACTGCCTGAACTTGGCATAATCGATATTAGTTTTTATCGTGACGACTTTGACGAACGCGGCCTGCCTATACGCGCACAAGGCTCCAAACTTCCAGACTCGATAGAAGATCGCGACATTATCTTAGTTGACGATGTTTTAATGAGTGGCAGAACGATTCGAGCCGCGATGAACGAAATTTTTGATTATGGCCGTCCAAGACGAATTAACTTAGCGATTTTACTCGATATCGGTGGCCGTCATTTGCCTATTCAAGCAGATATTGTAGGTGCTAAAGTAGCATTATCAGCCAACAAAAAAGCCAAATTATCGGGACCAAAACCTTTTTCATTCAGCCTAGAAAATCAATCTTAAACACTGATTAACCGAGCGATTAACCGAGCTATCACTATGACACGCCATGCTGACCCAACTCAGGTGCAACTCACCGCAGACGGACGTTTAAAACACTTTTTAACCACAGAAGGTTTAACTAAGTCTCTGCTTACCGAAATTTTAGACCTTGCTGATTCGTTTATTAGCACACAAGAGCGCGCCGTTAAAAAAGTCCCCTTACTGCGTGGTAAAACTGTGGTAAATCTGTTTTTTGAAAATTCCACCCGCACTCGCTCTACCTTTGAGTTAGCGGCAAAGCGCTTGAGTGCCGATATTTTAAATTTAGACATTGCACGTTCGGCCACCTCTAAGGGTGAAACCTTAATGGATACCCTGTGGAACCTAGAAGCCATGTACAGCGATATGTTTGTTGTACGCCACGCCGACAGTGGCGCAGCGCACTTTATTGCCGAACAGGTCACGCCCGGGGTAGCTATTATTAATGCCGGTGATGGTCGCCATGCTCACCCGACACAAGCCATGTTGGATATGCTCACCATTCGTCGCCACAAGGGCACGATTGAGGGCCAAACCGTCGCCATTGTCGGAGATATTTTACACTCCCGCGTTGCGCGCTCACAAATTCATGCACTCAAAACTTTAGGTGCTAAAGAAGTGCGAGTTATTGGCCCAGCGACTTTGGTACCAAAAGAAATGGCTGCATTGGGTGCCAAGGTTTTTTACGATCTAGAACAAGGCTTAGCTGATGCGGATGTCGTAATCATGTTACGCCTTCAAAAAGAGCGTATGTCAGATGCTTTACTACCCAGTGAAAGTGAGTATTTTAAACTCTACGGTTTAACCGAAGCAAAACTCGCATTAGCCAAACCCGATGCCATTGTTATGCACCCTGGGCCAATTAATCGCGGCGTAGAAATTGACTCGGCAGTCGCCGATGGTCAGCAATCGGTAATATTAAACCAAGTTAGTTATGGCATCGCCGTCCGTATGGCCGTCATGGCGATGGCGATGAGTGGGCAAGCGTCAGAACAAGCCGCTGAAAAATCACAAGGAGAAACCCTATGAGCACAATGACCTTAACTCAGGTGCATTTAGTGGATTCTGACTTAACCAAAGAAAATCCAAAAAGCTCACTTAAAAGCGTCGATGTTATTATTGAAAATGGCACCATCAGCCATATTGTTGCTGCTGGTGAAGGTCAGCAACTGAACCAGCAAGATCCAAATAATACGGTTATTAATGCCGACGGTGCCTTATTGCTTCCGGGCATCATTGACCTCAGCGCACATTTCCATAATGTTGCCAGCGAAACTGCAGCTGCCGCCAAAGGCGGTATTAGCTTGTTGTGCGCTCAACCCAATAGCCATAAATCGATCACCGATACGCCAGCGGCGGTTAATCTGATTCAACAGGCATCCGATGATGCAGGTAATAGCCACTTACTGCCACTAGGCGCTCTTACTCAAGGGCTTAAAGGTGAGCAACTCGCCAACATGCACGGTTTAATGGCTTCTGGGTGCATTGCCCTAACCAATGCCCGCGCACCTATAAAAAATGCTTTAGTACTTCGCCGCATAATGGAATACGCAGCTACTCACGATACCTTGATTATGCTAACCGCCGAAGATGTTAATCTCAGTGGTGGTGGTAAGATGCACGAAGGCCCAACCGCCAACCGCCTTGGCCTAACCGGTATTGCAGAAGTTGCCGAAACAACATCGTTAGCTCAGCAGTTATTACTGGTAGAACTTACAGGCTGTCGCGCTCATTTCAGCCAACTCAGTTGTGCTCGCTCAGTTGCTATGATCCGCCAAGCGCAAGCGCAAGGCTTAGCGGTAACAGCCGATGTTGCTATCGCTAATTTATTGTTTACCGATGCCGACGTGGATGGCTTTGATAGTACTTTTAATGTGCAACCACCGCTGCGCAACGAAACCGATCGTTTAGCTTTACTGGACGGTGTGAACGACGGTACGTTGGCCATTTGCTCTAACCATCGCGCCCATGATATTGCAGCTAAAAAGGCACCATTTGCCGCAGCCGAAGCGGGTATGAGTACACTCGATACTTGGTTACCCATGATGCTGACATTAGTTAAAAACAATGAACTTAGCTTGGGCGCTTTAGTCAATGCAAGCTCTGTATTGCCGGCGAATATTCTTGGCCTAACAACCGCAATTAAGGTGGGGAATTTAGCCAACATGGTGTTGGTTAATAGTAATAACGAGGTGCTTTTTACAGAAGATACGCTTATTTCTGCTGGTAAAAACAACCCCGTATTAGGCATGCCATTAGTAGGAGAAGTGCGACTTACGTTAAGTGAAGGCTGCGAAGTTTTTCGCGCTTAATTAGCTATCAAACTTAATATTCATCTGCTGAAGCCAGTGTGATCGTTTGCCAACGAGTTAAAAGCGTATCCGCTGGAATCGGCTTGCAGTACAAGTAACCTTGCACATAATCGCAGCCTTGTGATTGTAAAAATTGCTGGTGTGCAACTTCTTCAACACCTTCTGCCAGTACCTCAATACCTAGCTGCTTTGCCATTGCAATTATCGCGCTGACTATGGCTTTATCGCTGTCGTCAGTGGTGATATCACGAATAAAAGACTGGTCAATTTTTAGTATATCAATCGGGAATTGCTTTAGATAACTAAGAGAAGAATACCCGGTACCAAAATCGTCAATGGCCAAAATAATCCCTAAGTCACGCATGCTATTAAGTACATTTAAGGTTTCATTAATGTCCTCAATTAATATGCTTTCAGTCAACTCCAATGAAAATAATTCGGCTGGATAGTTATATTTTTCTAGGGCGCTGCCAATTACCTTGGTCAAGTGTTTACCATGACTAAACTGGAAGGCCGATACGTTTACCGCTACTTTTATTTTGGGCAAACCTTTGTCGTGCATGGTTTTCATTTCTTTGCAGGCAGTTTCAATAACCCAATCACCAATTTGTCCGATAAGCCCTGTGTCTTCTGCCAGCGGAATAAATTCTGCAGGCGAGATCATGCCTTGCTCAGGATCAATCCAACGAATCAAGGCCTCTAACCCCACCAGCTCACCACTTCTTAAATCAATTTGCGGTTGATAATGAAGCTGAAAATGATTTTGCTCTATGGCATTGCGTAATTTATTTTCTAACAGCAAACGCTGATGTGCCTGTTTGTTCATTGCAGAAGTAAAAAATTGGAAGTTATTTTTACCTTCGTCTTTAGCATGATACATCGCCATATCGGCATTGCGCAGCAGTTCATCTGGGTTATCAGCATCATCAGGAAATATCGCAATACCAATACTGCTGCCAATTACCACTTGATGGCCACATACCGTAATTGGCTGGGATAACTTTTCTAAAATACTGGTGGCAATATCAACAACTTTTTGGCTAGTTTTCATTCCTGCTAAAACAATCGTAAATTCGTCGCCCCCTTGTCGTGACACGGTATCTTCTCGACGAACTTGTGATTGAAATATATGAGCAACTGCTTTTAATAACTCATCACCGTAATTGTGACCCAAAGAATCATTTACCGTTTTAAAGTTATCTAAATCAAAAACCATAACCGCAACCATTTCTTCGGGGTTACGTTGAGCGTGCTCAATAGCTTGCTGTAAGCGATCTGATAATAAACGACGATTTGGTAAGTTAGTCAGCGGATCGTAAAAAGCCAACTGTTCAATGGTTTGCTGAGCATTGTGTAAATCGGTGTTGTCTTCTGAGGTTGATACGTAATGGGTTATCTCTCCCTCATTATTTTTGATCGGTGTAATGGTTTGCAAAGCCCAGTACAAGCTACCGTCTTTACGCTGATTACGTATTTGGCCACTCCAGCGTCGCCCAGTTCGTAAGATACGACTAACTTCTCTGTAAGTTTCATTTTCTGCATATTGGCTGCGTAAAATAGCGGGAGTTTTATTGATAATTTCTTGTAACAAATAGCCGGTTAAGACCGTGAAGGCTCGATTAGCGTACTCTATCTTAAAATCGGTATCTGTAATCAAAATAGCGTGCGAGTTTTGCTCCACAACTTGTGACAACTGTTGGATTTTACGCTCTGCAAACTCTTGTTTTTGCCGCTCTTTTAAGCGTTTTAATGCAGCACTGATATCACGCCCCAGTAATTCCAGCAAGGCTAACATCTTGTCGTCAAACGCATCAGGCAGCTCAGAATAAATTGAAAAAATCCCTACCACCTGATTATTTAGGGTTAAAGGCACTGCTGCTAAGGCTTTGTAACCTTGTTTTTTTGCCGCATCGCGCCAACGGCTAAAGCCCGCTTCTGTTTGGGTATTATTTACGCAGCGTACTTTATTATTTTTGGCCGCTTGGCCAACGGGGCCTACAGCAGAGTCATCTAAAACAATATCGAGTGTGTTCAAAAAGTCCGCTTTATCACCAGCATGTGCCTGTGGTTTGATATGGTTGTCTTTCACTAAACCAATCCAAGCCATCTTGAAGCCACCGTACTGAATGGCGATTGCACAAATATCATCAAACATCATTTTACGAGAATCAGCCGCAGCAATCGCTTTGTTGGTATAGCTTAATACTGAGTAGAGCCGGTTATATAGCTGTGAGCGCTCTTGTGCTTCGTAAACCGTCGTCACATTTCTACGCACGTGCACCATAGCAAATGAATTATTACGATAGCGTATTGGCGATAGTGAAATTTCATACCACTGCTGGGTATGTGCAATGTAGAGCTCTTGATTAGTCAGTATCTTTCCATGGCTAATGTAACGACAAATTTCACAATTTTCTTCTGCGATTGCGGGGTCATGCTGCAATGTGTGACAACGGCTGCCAATGGCTTCTATCGGATAACCTGCAGCACTGCGAACGGCTTCGTTGATTTGGCGTACATAACCGAATTTATCGACCAAAATTGTTTCATCGGGTACCGCATCATAGGTGTTTGCTTCGCGGGCAAGGCTTAAAAAAGGCTGACGCAAGCTCGACTCAATAAGTACAACGTACACCGCCCAATACGACAACAATTTTAAGATGTGGCCTACAATAATCATGCTGTCATCAAATGCACTGTAAAACGATAACGTCAGCGCAGACAAAAGAGAAAGCGTGATTGCAATATTCATCACCACAAAAATGCTCTTTTCTATCTTGCTACGTACTCGCCAGAAAGAAACCAATGCGATTGCTAATAGGAAGACTATAAAGTACTCGAAATAGACCTTGGTATCGGTTAAGCCTTCTATATCGACGTATAGCACTGGCAGTAAATCGTAAAAAATACTCCAGCCAGCCACCAAGCCAAGAAAGCCTAACGCAATAATAAAGTTACGCTTTTGATAACGTTCATTTATAAAAAGTGGAGCCGAAAACAGCAATACCGCTTCAAAAAACTTAACCGCACTGGCAAATTGCAAGCTGGTATTGCCGCTATTATTTTCTATAAAAGGCATGCCAACAAAAGTCAGCATGTGCGCCATATCTAGGCCGGCGATCAAAAAATACCCGCAGCCCAAAATCCATAAAAATTGATTTTTTACCAGGGCATAAGTATTCCAAGCAACGATGGTACTGATCACAGCAATGGTAATTGCAAACAGCTCGACTAAAGTATGAAAAAGTAAAAAATGGCTGGCACCCAAGGGCAATAGCAACAGCACCATGATGGTTGGCAGCCACCAATGCTGAGCATAAGCTTGCGCTAAAGTTTTAAGTATTCTTTGTGTTGACTGCAATGTATGCGCTTCTCTTTACCACTGGCTATGTAAATGGTTTACGCAACTAATCCTGTAAGGTTAACCCCTTAGACGCCGCGTTAAGCTGGTCACTATCTGTCTCTGAACCCAGCTTAATCATTAAGCGTAGATCATTTGGTGAATCTGCGTGAGAAATTGCGTCTTCATAAGTAATTTCACCGGATTCATACAAGGCATAGAGTGCTTGATCGAAAGTTTGCATGCCTTCGTCGTTTTGACGGCTCATCTGAGCTTTCAATTCATGCACATCGCCTTTGCGTATTAAATCAGATACCAGTGGTGTATTGATCAACACCTCTACAACGGCTCGGCGACCTTTACCGTCGGGCGTAGGTATTAATTGCTGGGCAATAATAGCACGTAAATTTAACGATAAATCCATCCAAATTTGCTGATGACGTTCTGGTGGGAAAAAGTGTAACACCCGATCTAACGCTTGGTTGGCGTTATTGGCGTGCAGAGTAGCTAGGGCTAAGTGGCCAGTTTCGGCAAAGGTTACCGCATGCGACATCACATCGGAGCTACGCACTTCGCCAATCATAATCACATCAGGGGCTTGGCGCAGCGCGTTTTTTAAGCCGATTTCAAAGCTTTCGGTATCTAACCCCACTTCACGCTGCGTAACAATACACCCTTGGTGTTGATGGATAAATTCAATCGGATCTTCAATGCTTAGGATATGGCCTTTACTGTTGATATTACGATGACCAATCATCGCCGCTAATGACGTTGATTTACCCGTTCCTGTTCCCCCAACAAATAAAATTAAGCCGCGCTTTGCCATGGCTAATTCTTTTACTACATCGGGCAAGCCAAGCTCATCCACAGAAGGAATTTTTGTTTCAATACGGCGTAATACCATACCAATAACATTGCGCTGGTAAAATGCGCTAGCACGAAAGCGCCCAATTCCCGTTGCATTAATGGCAAAGTTACACTCTTTGTGTTGATCAAACTCTTGACGCTGTTTTTGATTCATTAAACCTAAAACAATATCGCGACTTTGCTCTGCCGCTAACGGGCTCTTGGTCAATGGCATAATGCGCCCATGAACTTTTATTGACGCCGGAACACCTGCGGTAATGAATAAGTCAGAGGCATTTTTTTCTACCATCACCCGCAAGAATTTTTCCATCGACATGAGCGATCACTCCCAGTGTATTGCTAATAAAAGTATGTAACGTTTAAACGGTTAATAATTATGAACTTATAGATTAGAAATTTTCGGGCATTTTGGCTTTGTCGCGGGCGACTTCGCGAGTGATCAAGCCTTTACTCAGCAAGGTTTGCAAACACTGATCCATTGTTTGCATACCCAATGCGCCACCGGTTTGTATTGCCGAATACATTTGTGCAATTTTTGCTTCACGGATTAAGTTACGAATTGCCGGTGTACCAATCATGATTTCATGGGCGGCGATACGACCACCGCCTGTTTTTTTCAACAATGTTTGCGAGACCACGCCTTGCAAGGACTCGGAAAGCATTGAACGCACCATGGATTTCTCTTCTGCAGGAAATACATCAACAATACGGTCAATAGTTTTTGCCGCTGAGCTGGTGTGCAATGTACCAAATACGACGTGACCGGTTTCTGCTGCAGACAACGCCAAACGGATGGTTTCTAAGTCACGCATTTCGCCTACCAGAATAACATCAGGGTCTTCACGTAAGGCCGAACGCAAGGCTTCGTTAAATCCTAATGTGTCACGGTGCACTTCACGCTGGTTGACTAGACTTTTTTTCGATTCGTGTACAAATTCAATCGGGTCTTCAACGGTTAAAATATGGTCATATTTAGTATCATTAATATAATCAACCATCGCCGCTAGGGTCGTAGACTTGCCCGAACCGGTTGGCCCAGTGACCAATACCAAACCACGAGGAGTCATGGCCAACTCTTTAAAAATAGGCCCCATGCCCAAATCATCCATGGTTAGGATCTTTGATGGAATAGTACGAAATACCGCGCCGGCACCACGGTTATGGTTAAACGCATTCACCCGGAAACGAGCAACACCAGGAACTTCAAACGAAAAGTCAGTTTCCAAAAACTCTTCAAAGTCTTTGCGCTGCTTATCATTCATAATTTCATAAACTAGCGAGTGAACCTCTTTATGGTTAAGCGCCGGCAGATTAATTCGACGAACATCACCATCCACTCGAATCATAGGTGGCATTTCGGATGATAAATGTAAATCCGACGCGCCTTGCTTAGCACTAAATGCCAATAACTCAGTAATATCCATACATGTTCCTCAACCTAAACCGGTATTTCGCTTATACTCGTCTAAATAACCAAGACTAACCTTCTAATCCTAAAGCAGTTATTAAGAATGTCTACATTAGAGCAACGATATAACACGGTTAACAGGCATATTTCCTCAGCTTGTGAACAGGCTCACCGTTCTGTTGAATCGGTTAAGTTACTGGCCGTAAGTAAAACTAAGCCAGCGCATATGGTCGCAACCTTGTATGAACTTGGACAGCGCGCCTTTGGTGAAAATTATCTGCAAGATGCGGTAGATAAAATAACCGCACTGGCTCATCTTAACGATATTGAATGGCATTTTATTGGCCCGATCCAATCTAATAAAACTCGAGTTATTGCCGAGCATTTTCAATGGGTAGAAACGTTAGATCGAGAAAAAATCGCTCAGCGACTTAACGACCAACGACCAAAAGAATTGGCACCACTAAAAGTGTTGATCCAAGTGAATATCAGCCGCGAGACGCAAAAAAGCGGTATTGCCCCAGAACAAGTCGAAAGCTTTGCCAAAGTGCTCGAACAATTACCGCAACTTTCACTACAAGGTTTGATGTGCATTCCAGAAGCTACCGACAGCGAACACGTGTTAGCAGCTCAATTTGACGAAATGCAGCAACTATTGCAGCAACTCGCTAACAATCACCCGCAATGCACAGTATTATCCATGGGCATGTCAAACGACCTAGCACTGGCGATAAAACATGGCAGCAGCGAGGTTAGAATTGGTACCGATATATTTGGCAGACGCGATTAATGATGGAGAGTTTTAATGAGTAATATTTGTTTTATTGGTGGCGGCAACATGGCCACCAGCCTTATTGGTGGTCTTATTGCTCAAGGCCATCCTGCAGATTCTATTGTGGTCAGCGACCCTAATGAATTACAGCGTACTCAGTTAGAGCAGCAATTTTCAATACGCACAACCATTAATAGTGGCTCGGCTCTTAAAGATGCCGATGTTGTTGTGCTGGCTGTTAAACCACAAATTATGAAAAGTGTGGCGCTTTCTATTGCTGCAGAAATGAACTCAGCAGACTCGCAAAACAACAAGCAGCAGCCTTTATTTGTTTCTATTGCTGCGGGTATAAACCTTAAATCATTACAATTATGGCTAGGTGAATCTCAAGCAATTGTTCGTTGTATGCCCAATACGCCCTCTTTGATTCAACAAGGTGCCAGTGGCTTATTTGCCAATGAACAAACTTCTATCGTGCAGAAAAATCTGGCCGAAACCGTTTTAAAAGCAGCTGGCATTGTGCAATGGGTGCAAAATGAAGCAGAAATTGATGCTGTAACGGCAGTTTCTGGTAGTGGTCCGGCGTACTATTTCTTGTTAATGGAAGCGATGATAGATGCGGGTATCGAGCTAGGTCTTAGTCGCGAAACAGCTAGCGAACTCACCATTCAAACAGCACTAGGAGCAGCTCACATGGCTAAGGCTAGCGAAGTTGATGTTGCCGAACTACGTCGTCGAGTAACCTCCCCCGGAGGTACCACCGAACAAGCGATCAATTCATTTGAACAAGCCGATTTACGTGGCATGGTAAAAGCAGCTCTAAATTCGGCCAATCGTCGCTCTGCTGAACTTGCCGAGCAATTGGGTGAATAACGGTTAATTAAAGCGTAAGTATTTGTATAAATAGAGAGTTTTAACAGACAAAGGGGGTAGAAAATTATCCCCATCAGCTCTATCTTTGTAAGCATTAATCAAAGTTGTTTTAGCTTTACTTTCAACAACGTTTTTAACGGCATTTTTAACACTCTTTTATTGCGTTTTCGGAGAAATATATGACCCCTTTTACCCAGGCGGGCCTTTTAGTTATTAATACTTTGGTCGGTTTATACCTACTTTTAGTAGTTTTGCGTTTTTTATTACAGTTGGTGAGAGCCGATTTTTACAACCCTATTTCTCAGTTTATTGTGAAAGCAACCAACCCGCCTCTAATTCCAATGCGTAAGATCATTCCTGGGTTTGGTGGTATTGATGTTGCTTCACTGGTATTGGCGTTAATCGTTCAAGCAATTGCTATTGCGTTAATTATGCTGATCAAAGGCTTTCAACCACCGGCAGATGTTATTATCTGGGCCGCTATTGGTGTAATGAGCCTGTTTTTAAAAATCTACTTCTGGGGATTGCTCATCACTGTCATTGCCTCTTGGATTGCTCCTAGTTCTTACAACCCAGCGCTGATCTTAATCAATCAGATATTAGAGCCTGCGATGCGCCCTATTCGTAAATTAATGCCCGACATGGGGGGCATTGATTTATCTCCTATCATGATGTTCCTGGCTATTCAGGTATTAGAAGTACTATTGGTCCGTGGTTTGGCAATTTCCAGCGGTATGCCTGCTGGAATCATCATCGGTCTTTAATCGCAACCACTAACTACGCCAATAATTAATTGCCTCCTTGCTTTTTAGGACAACGAACAATCATGCCAGAACAAATTCCAGCCAATAGCGTGGGGGTTATTACCCCCAAAGTTCAGCGCTTTGACCAACCACTGACCCTGCGAAGCGGGCGAGTGCTTGAATCTTATGAACTAATTTACGAGACCTACGGCGAATTAAACGCCGATGCCAGCAACGCCATATTGATCTGTCACGCCCTTAGTGGTGACCATCATGCCGCAGGCTATCACAATATGGATGATAAACGCCCTGGCTGGTGGGATACCTGCATTGGGCCGGGTAAGACCATTGATACCAATACATTCTTTGTTGTGTGTTTAAACAACTTGGGTGGCTGTTCTGGATCTACTGGCCCAACCAGTATCAACCCAGAAACGGGTAAAGCCTATGGACCAGACTTCCCTATCGTAGCGGTACGTGACTGGGTACGCAGTCAAAAACGCTTAGCTGATTTTTTAAATATTCAGCAATGGGCCGCTGTTGTTGGTGGTTCTCTAGGTGGCATGCAAGTGCTGCGCTGGTCGATTCAATATCCCGAACGCCTGCGTCATGCTTTGGTAATTGCCTCTGCTCCTAAACTATCGGCGCAAAATATTGCCTTTAACGAAGTCGCACGCCAAGCCATCAGTAAAGACCCAGATTTTCACGATGGTCGCTATATGGATCACGGTGTTGTACCTAAGTCGGGCTTATCACAAGCGCGCATGCTTGGACATCTAACCTACATGTCGGGTGACGCGATGAAAAAGAAATTCGATCGCGATTTAAAAACCAACGCATTAAGCTTCAGCTTTAACGCTGAGTTTGAAGTAGAAAGCTATTTGCACTATCAGGGCAAAAAGTTCAGTACCCAATTTGATGCCAATACTTATCTACTCATGACCAAGGCGCTCGACTACTTTGATCCAACCGTCGATCACAATGGCGATTTAGTTAAATGTTTAAGCCAAGCAACCTGCAAATTTTTTGTCGCGTCTTTCACCACCGACTGGCGCTTTGCCCCAGATCGCTCGGAAGAAATCGTGAATGCTTTAATAGAAGCCGACAAAGACGTTAGTTATGCTTGCATTGAGTCAGACCACGGCCACGATGCTTTCTTGTTGCCCATTCCTAGGTATTTAGATGTATTTGGTGCCTACATGCAAAGAGTTGCGAATGATATTCCGGCACCGCAATCCGAAACACAGCCAGCAAGCCAAGGAGCGCAATCATGAACCAAGCACTAACTGACTTGCGCCCGGACCTAACAATTATTCAGCAATGGGTAAAACCTAACAGTCAGGTATTGGACTTAGGTTGCGGTAAAGGTGAACTACTAAACTTTTTAAAAACTGCAAAAGGCGTGCGCGGCTACGGCTTAGAAATTAATCCAGAAAAAATTACTCATTGCATTGCCAACGGCGTCAACGTGATTGAACAAAACTTGGATGAAGGTCTAAGCAACTTCAAAGACAACAGCATCGACACGGTAGTTATGGCGCAAGCCTTACAGGCTGTTCAGCGACCCGACGAACTGGTCGACGAAATGCTGCGTATAGGTAAACAGGCCATCGTTACTTTTCCTAACTTTGGTTTTTGGCGAACACGACTGTACTTGCTGCTTAAAGGCCGCATGCCAATGTCTGAAGCTCTGCCTTATAACTGGTTCGATACCCCCAACATTCACTTGTGCACTTTTAAGGATTTTGAAGAACTCTGTCATAACAAGGGCATTCGCATTCTTAACCGCACCGTTGTGGATGATCAGCACAACGAACATTGGCGCATGGGGCTTTGGCCATCAATGCTAGGCGAAACCGCTATTTACCATATTAGCCGCTAGGAGGCTTTATTATGTTTGTAACTCACGCTAAACATACACCCCACAAAATGCTATCTGCATTTGCGATAATGCTCTTAGTTTTAGTCAGCAGCCTTATGTCGACTAACGCCAGCGCCGAACAGAAAATCGTATTTGGCGAATACGAGGTGCACTACATGGGATTAAGCAGCAACTTCTTAACTCCAGAAGTAGCCAAGCTTTATGGCATTCCTCGCTCCGGTTCACTGGGTTATTTAAGCATCTCGGTATTACAAAAAACCGCCAATGACCCTTTACATGTTCCCATTGACGCCAAGCTAACGGGCACCATGCGCAACCTTATTGGACAAAGTAACGAACTAGAGTTTCGGCGCGTACAAGAAGGCAAAGCGATTTACTTTATCAGCACCTTCCGCTTTGACGACGGCGACATGTATAACTTCGATCTAGATGTGACTCCCGACAACGCCAAACAAAAGACCTTTGATGTTAAATTCAGTCAGCGTTTTTACGCAGAAGGCTAGTCATTAAACTTACGAGTAAGAGTCAAAACATGATTGATAAACTGGTACTAGCCAGCGGTAATGCGGGCAAGTTACGTGAATTTTCGCAATTGTTTACCGATAAAGACATTACAGTCATTGCGCAAAGCGAGTTTAATACCATTGAAGTCGAAGAAACGGGATTAAGTTTTGTTGAAAACGCGATTTTAAAAGCACGAAACGCCTGCAAATTCTCTGGTTTACCAGCACTTGCCGATGATTCTGGTTTAGAAGTCGATGCTCTGCAAGGTGCTCCAGGGATTTACAGTGCTCGTTACGCTGGCAGCCATGCCAGTGATCGCGACAATTGTGACAAACTATTAGCAGCACTTAAAGATGTCCCCGCAGAACAACGCAGTGCTCGCTTTCAATGCGTATTAGTTTACATGCGCCATGAGAATGACCCCACTCCACAAGTTTTTCAAGGCAGCTGGGAAGGAAGCATTTTAATGTCACCCTCGGGTAAAGACGGTTTTGGTTATGATCCGGTATTTTTTGTTCCTAGCGAACAATGCAGTTCTGCCGAGCTGACTAAAGAGCAAAAAAATGCACTCAGTCATCGTGGCCAAGCAATCCAACACTTACTGCAATACTGGCGTCCATAAGTCTTCTAATTTCATCGTTTACAGGGCTAATTACATAGCCCTAAAACCCTTGATGCTGTAAGCTGCACCACCCTAAAACATGTGAGATATCTATGAGCTTTGCCTCTTTGGGGCTTTCCCCTGCCATTCTTGAAGCTGTAGCCGAACAAGGCTATACCGTACCTTCACCGATCCAAGCTGCCGCCATTCCTGCAGTGCTTGAAGGTAAAGACATTATGGCAGCTGCACAAACCGGCACAGGTAAAACAGCCGGTTTTACATTACCTATTTTAGAAACGTTATTAAAAGGTCCTCGGGTTAAAAGCAATCAAGTGCGGGCACTGGTATTAACACCCACCCGTGAACTTGCTGCGCAAGTGGCTGATAACGTAGAAAAATATTCAAAAAACACCCATTTAACATCTTGCGTTATTTTTGGTGGTGTAAAACCTAATCCACAAATGATGCGCATGCGCCAAGGTGCGGATGTTTTAGTGGCGACCCCTGGCCGTTTGCTTGACCTGTTTAATCAGGGAGCTATTAAATTTGATCAGTTAGAAGTATTGGTACTAGATGAAGCCGACCGTATGTTGGATATGGGTTTTATTCATGACATTAAGAAAATTTTAAGAGTTTTACCTAAGCAGCGCCAAAATCTATTATTTTCCGCCACCTTCTCTAATGACATTCGCGCATTAGCCAAAGGCTTAGTTAATAACCCCGTTGAGATCTCTGTTGCACCACCTAACGTGACCACCAAGCTGGTTAAGCAGTGGATTTACCCTGTGGATAAAAAGCAAAAGCCGGCAGCATTAGCCAAGCTAATTGAAGATGGTAACTGGAAACAAGCCTTGGTCTTTAGCCGTACTAAACATGGCGCGAACAAACTTACTAAGTTTTTAGAAGGACGAGGCATTACCGCCGCTGCAATTCATGGCAATAAAAGCCAAGGAGCACGAACTCGTGCCCTTGCAGACTTTAAAGCGGGCGAAATTCGCATCTTAGTGGCTACCGATATCGCAGCCCGCGGTATTGATATCGACCAACTGCCTCAAGTTGTAAACTTCGATTTACCCAACGTTCCTGAAGATTATGTTCATCGTATTGGCCGTACCGGTCGTGCGGGCGCAGAAGGGCTTGCTGTTTCACTTGTGTGTGCGGATGAAATAAAAGAGTTATTCGCCATTGAGCGAGTAATTGGTGAGTTGCTAGAGCGTGAGATTTTAGCAGGATTTGAGCCAGTTAACCGCTTACCCGAATCTAAACTGAATGCTCGCGCACCAAGAGTTAATAAGCCAAGACGTAACCATTCCTCAAACAAACCTCGCAGCGAACACCGCGATGGCCAGCATGCTGCTAATAGCACTAAGCAACACAAACCCAAGCACAGCGGTGAAAACAATACTGGGGCAAAAGCACCACGTCGTGGCCAATCTTCTGCCGCTAAACCTAAGGGGTCTGATAATCCTTGGTCAAACAGTAATGGTCAACGTCATAAGCCAAACTCTACTCGCTAGAGTTTTATAATAATTCCCTAGCCCATGCTGGGGATTTTTTTGCTTTTAATTTGGTAAAACATAAATCACAAGCATAAAAAAAGGCCAAACCTTGCGGCTTAGCCTTTTTCAAACTTGAACTGCTTATTCTCTAAAATAAGAGACTAAGCCGTTACCTTTAATTTAGGAAGCCTAAATTATAAAGGTACGATGTTCTCAGCTTGTGGGCCTTTTTGACCTTGAGTTAC
>OJEN01000093.1_pt1 | contig 38120 bp, 43 predicted proteins | sample 1593351 | NCBI WGS metagenome assembly OJEN01 (sample SAMN05416777, study PRJEB24817) | seawater metagenome | isolation source: Sea water | place: Canada:Atlantic | collected 2013-11 | reverse complement strand
TCTAGTACGGTCTCGTGGGCTCGGAGATGTGTATAAGAGACAGACCTTGTCGATGCGGCCGATGCGCCCCTCGTGAGAGAGGTTCTTGCGCTTGGTCTTGTAGATGACGCGCGGCACGGCGGGAAACACCCCCGCAGGCCGCGATCCGTTCGGAACAAAATCAGTGCTCATGGGCCATTTCCCCCTTTACAGGGTCAGTTTTCGCATGGTTTCGGTAAACACCGGGTCACGCAACAACGGCTGGTGAACCTGTACGGCGCTCAGGTCGAGCTGTGACGGGCCGATAAGCCCCAGCCGCCCGTCCGCCAGCAGCGTGAAGTCCAGCATCGCGACCCGCATGTAAGAGGATTCGTCCATGATCCGCAGCAGCGCGGCGCGGATCTCCTGCCACTCCGGCACCACCAGATCGCGCAGCGCGGCCCCGGTTTCGGGGTGGGTGTCGTGGCGCTCCACCGTCTGTTCAGCACCGATGCCCGCTGCCGCGCCGACCGTGCCGGTGGCCAGATCGACCGGCGCGCTCAGCCCGCCCCGGGCCAGCGTTAGCCGCCCGTCCGAGGCGCCGGTGCCGATCATCAGCGTCGCCGCCGAGATCACCGGATCCCAAGTGTCGAGATTGCGGGTCAGGATGACCGACAGGCGGTTCTGGCCCCCTGCGTGCAGCCCCGACATGAACGGGCCCTGTTGCAGGTTGTCGGCGAACAGATAGGGCAGGCGGGCCGCCTTGGACCAATCGCGGGTGATGTCGGACAACAGCTTCATATCGCCGGTCTTGCCCAGACCCTCGAACCGGCCGTTCGAGATATTGACCACCTCGACCTTGCCGCGCGCGCCCGCCAGAAGCGGCTCTATCAGCACTTCGAGATCCGGCCCCGTACCGTCCGTGTGGTGGGCGGCCCATTCACCGCTCAGCGCGACCTCCTGGGCATCGAGCCCGCGCAGGGCGTGAATCTTGGGCACGACGCAGTAATCGGCCAGCGTGTGGTTCAGCAGCATCCGGTCCTGAAGGACATTGGCGTAGATGCCGTTGGCCTGATTGATCTGGGCCGCCTGGAAATCGCTGAGATACTCTTCGGGGTCGTTGTCGTCGAAGCCGTACAGCACCCATTTGTCGCGCAAAAAACCGCGCCGGAACAGGAATTCGTTCTTGACCCCGGCGCGCAACGCGTCGCTGTTCCAGAAGACGTCCGTGAACTGTTTCCAGGACAGGTTCTTGCCGTCTCCCTGAAGGGTCTTGATGTAAGTCTTGTGATCAATGCCCAGCGGCAGGGATTTTTGGTCAGCCATAAAGCAGTACTTTTCTTAGCTTATATTATAGGCGGTATCTAGTTGAGGGGTTTTGCCATGTCCACCGCCTTTCCCGTAAGCCGACGGCAGGGCAGGTTTGCGCGCAACGCCCGCCGAGGTCACGTTTTTTACAGCGTGTTCGCGGATACCCTAGCGGATTGCCATTTCAGGGATACCGCGCATCATGACCCAGACATCTCCGATCCTTGCCCTGCCGTATCTGCAGCCTAGTCAGGCCCAGAAACACATCACCCACAACGAGGCTCTGCAGATCCTCGATGCGGTGGTGCCGTTGGGCGTGGCCAGCCGCACTGCATCCGCGCCGCCTGCGTCCCCTGTAAAGGGCCTGCGCCACATCCTGCCCGCGGGGGCGCAGGACGATTGGGCTGGTCAGCCCGCAGGAACGCTGGCCGTGTGGCAGGGGACGGGATGGATCTTTCTGGCGCCGCGCGCCGGATGGCTTGCCCATGTGGCGGACGAGGGGCTGTTGAGCCTGTTCGACGGGGTTGCCTGGACCAGCCCGCAATTCGATCCGCAAAACCTGCCCGGTCTGGGGGTCGGCACCACCTCGGATGCGGTCAACCGGCTGTCGGTGGCCTCGGACGCGGCGCTGTTCTCGCATGCGGGCACCGACCACCGGATGGTGGTCAACAAGGCCGCCCCCGGCGATACCGCGAGCGTGCTGTTCCAAAGCAACTGGGCGGGGCGGGCCGAGATCGGTCTGGCAGGGGACGACGTGTTCCGGCTCAAGGTCAGCGACGACGCCGCGACCTATCACACCGCGCTCTCGGCGGCACCCGGCACCGGCAAGGTCAGTTTTCCCAACCGCGCGCATCTGTCCGAGACCGTCACGACGGCACAGGGCGATTATGTGAAATCCGCTTGCGGTACGATGGTCGCGCGGCTGAAGATCGCGATGGGGCGCGGCGACGAGTTTGGCGACGGCACCCTGAGCAACATGTACCGCAGCAATTTCGTAGACGTCACCTTTGACGTGCCCTTTACCGCGCCGCCGGTTCTGGGGGTAAGCATAGAGTGTCCCGAAACGTCCGGGATGTACAAATGCATCTCGTCGAGCTACCGCGTCGTGACCTCCACAAAGATTAACGATCTGCAGATATTTCGCACGTCGACGGGCAATTACGATGTCATGGCACATGTTTTGGCGCACGGGCGCTGGTACTAGACGCGGGGGGAGGCAGCAATCGGGCCGGAGACGCTTTTGCGGTTCAGTCTGCCGCACACCGGGGGTATGGTTGCATTTTGAGCCGCCACTCACCGGAAAGCCCCCCCCTATGCAAAAACTGAAAATCGCTGTTGCCGGGATCGGCTATGTCGGCCTGTCCAATGCCGTTCTGCTGGCGCAGAACCACGAGGTCGTGGCGCTGGATGTGGATGCGGGCCGCGTCGATCTGGTCAATGCGGACAAGAGCCCCATTCAAGATGCGGAGCTGGAGCAGTATCTGGCCAATGTGCGGCTTGATCTGCGCGCGACCACGGATGCGGCCGACGCCTTTGCCGGGGCCGATTACGTCATCGTGGCCACCCCCACGAATTACGACCCCAAGACGAATTTCTTCGACACCTCCTCGGTGGAAACGGTGCTGCGCGCGGTGATCGCACAGAACACGACCGCCACCATCGTGATCAAATCCACCGTGCCCGTCGGGTACACGGCTCAGATTTCCGCCGAACTGGACACCGATCAGGTGATCTTCTCGCCCGAATTCCTGCGCGAGGGGCGGGCGCTTTATGACAACCTGCATCCCAGCCGCATCATCGTCGGCGAGCAATCGGAGCGCGCCCGGATCTTTGCCGACCTGCTCAGGCAAGGCGCAGTGGCGTCGGAGGTGCAGACGCTGTTCACCCATGCCTCGGAGGCCGAGGCGATCAAGCTCTTCGCCAATACCTATCTTGCCATGCGCGTGGCCTATTTCAACGAACTCGACAGTTATGCGCTGTCGAGCGGGCTCGACAGCAGGCAGATCATCGAAGGCGTCGGCCTCGATCCGCGGATCGGCCTGCATTACAACAACCCGTCCTTCGGCTATGGCGGCTATTGCCTGCCCAAGGACACCAAGCAGCTGCTGGCGAATTATTCCGACGTGCCGCAGAACATCATGACCGCAATCGTCGATGCGAACCGCACGCGCAAGGATTTCATCGCCGAACAGGTGCTGGCGCGCAAACCGGCGCGGGTGGGCATCTACCGGCTGGTGATGAAGGCCGGATCCGACAATTTCCGGCAGAGTTCGATCCAGGGGATCATGAAGCGCATCAAGGCCAAGGGGATCGAGGTGATCGTGTTTGAGCCCGCCTTCGAGGAAGACGCCTTTTATGGTTCGCCGGTGGTGCGCGATCTGGATGCGTTCAAGCAGGACGTGGACGTGATTATCGCCAACCGCCACGCGCCCGAGTTGGAAGACGTGCGCGACAAGGTCTTCACCCGCGATCTGTTCGGGTCCGACTAGGCTCTGATACAGGATTTTTCGCCGGGTGCGGTTTCAACAGCCGCGCGCTGGCACGGCTGAGGCATCTGCCGGGAGTGCGGTTCAGGCCTTGCTGCGCATCACCTGCAACATCATGCCGGCCGTCGGTGCGGGGACAGGCCCCGATCCGTCGGTGATCCCCGCCTGATCGGCGAGATCGCGCAGATAGATGATCTTGTTGTTGAGGATCACGATGTCATGGGGATCGTGCAGCGTGTAGCCTTGGTAGATCCGTCCGGCATTGCCCGCCACCAGATCGATCACCGGTTGCGGCAGACCGCCGTCGGCCATTTTCTCCAGCAGCAGATCAATGAAATCGGTATTGGTCATGGGCGTTTCTCTTTCGGGGTTTCGGGGCGAAGCTATCGCGCGCGCATTCCCTGAACAAGCCATCGCATCGCAGGGAGAGGCAAATGCGGGTCAGCGCATCCAGGGCGGAAGCGCGCCGCGCATGATGTGCTGGTAATGCTCGATCGCGCGCTCGACACGGGCGTAGTAGAAAAACCGCCCCTTTTGCAAGACAACGCCGGAGCTGCACATCCGCTCGAGCTGGGCCATCGAGTGCGACACGATGATCGCGCCCGACGTCTTGAGCCGTTCTCCCAAGATCGCCTCGCTTTTTGCCTTGAACGACCCGTCGCCCACGGCGGTGATCTCGTCGATGAGATAGGTGTCGAACTGCACCGCCATCGACATTGCGAAGGCCAGCCGCGATTTCATCCCCGACGAATAGGTCCGCACCGGCATTTCGAAATGCGCGCCCAGCTCGGAGAATTCGCGCGCGAAGGCACACATCTCGTCGGTATCGACCCCGTAGATGCGGGCCACGAATTTCACGTTCTGCGCCCCGGTAAGATCGCCGTGGAACGAGCCCGCAAAGCCCACGGGCCAGGACACCGAACCTTGCGGCACGATCTCGCCGCGGTCCGGCGACACCGACCCCGCGATCATCTTGAGCATCGTCGACTTGCCCGCCCCGTTGCCGCCGATCAACGCCACGGTTTCCCCCGCGGGAAAGGTGAAGTTGATGTCGCGGGCCACGACCTTTTCCAGACCGTTGAGCCGGTAACTCTTGTGCAGGCCGCGCAGCTCGATCATGGCTCAGCGCCGGTCGCGGACGGAGTAGTAGACCAGCACCCCGATGCTCCAGATCAGCAGCAGGAAAACGCCGGTGATCAGGCTGAAGACCACCCGGTTGGGATAGCGCGCCGATTGCGGCAGGCTGGGCTGGGTGTAGGGGGCAAGATAGCGGTTCTGGCGCTCGGCCTCGGCGATGGCCGTGTCGAGCCCCGCCTGCGCCTTGAGATAGGTCTGCTGGGCGTATTCGAGATCGACGGTCAGCCGCTCGAACTCTGCAGCGAGGCTGGAGAAGTTGAGCCCGCCGCCGCGCCCCTCGGAGGCGGTGCCGAATTGCGCGCGCTCGATTTCGATGAGATCCTCGATCACCTCGATCCGGCGGCGTTCGGTGGTGATGCGCCGGTCATTGTCGTTCAGCCCTTCCGACAGCAGCAGGTTCAGCTCGACCTTGGCGGCGGCCAGTTGTTGTTCGAGCGAGTTGAGGATGCCGATCTGTCCCTGCACCGCCGCTTCGAGGTCGATGGTCCGGTTCTGGGAGCGGAACTTGGTCAGCGCCTCGCGCGCGTTGCGCAGCCGCGTCAGGGCGGTTTCCAGGTCAAGCTGCGCGTAGCGGGTGTTGTTGTCGCGCGCGATGGCCGACAGCCGGTTGATCAGCAGCGAGCTTTCCTCGACGATGCGCTCGGCGATGACATAGGCATCCTGTGGGCGGAAGGCATGTACGCGCAACTCGATCAGCGCGGTGCCCTGATCGTAGTGCAGCTCTACCATGCGGGTCCAGTAATCCACCAGATCCTCGATCTCGCCGGTGGGCCGGTAGGCAAAGACCGGATCGAAGGCGGGCACTGTATAGACCTCGACCAGATCGATATGGTTCATCACCCGCTCGACCATGTCCTGGCTGTGGATGAACTCGTTGAGGATGTCGGTGTCTGACGAAGACGTGCCCGACACGCTCGACAGGCTGCCCAGCAGATCGGCGGCCGAGTTGAGCTCTTCGGAGCGCACCGCAAAGCCGGCCCTGGAGATGTACTGGTCCGAGGCGATGGCGAAAAGATAGAACACGGTCACGGCGAGCGGCACGAGCACCACCACGACGAAGCTCGCCAGCATCATGGCGTGGCGCTTGCGCGGGCGCGCGGCGCGCGCGCTGGGGGGGACGCCCTTGCGTTTGGCCGGGCCGGGGCCGGCCACCTTGGGGCCGCCCTTTGCCGGACCGGGAGCGGGTTTGGCACCAGGCGCATTCGCAGCGGGAGGAGGGGGCGTTTGCTGTGAGATGGGACTATCCTTTTGGCCACGCCCCTGTAACGGGCGAGAAGAAGCTGCTGAAAGATGCATCTGATTTTACGCCTCGCTATGCAAGGAAAAATCTCTTACCAAACGGCACACGCCCGTGGGGCCAAACGACGCGAGACGGCCATGACAGAAACGACATCCCCGGCATCTTCCGGCCTGCCCCCGCAAGGTGTGCGCCTGCCCGCACGGCGCAGGGGGGCCTCGGTGCGGGCCGTGCTGGCGCTTGTCCTGCGCGAGATGTCGACAGCCTACGGCCGCTCGCCGGGTGGCTATATCTGGACCATCGTGGAGCCGGTGGGCGGGCTGTTGATGCTGGCGCTGGTGTTCTCCTTTCTGTTCCGCACGCCGCCGCTGGGGTCGAGTTTCCTGCTGTTCTACGCCACCGGGATGCTACCGTTTCTGGCCTACACGGCCGTCTCGGCCAAGATCGCCTCGGCGATCCGGTTCTCCAGACCGCTGCTGGCCTATCCGTCCGTCACCTATATCGACGCGCTGATCGCGCGGCTGATCCTGGAGACGATCACCCAGATCATCGTCGGGGCGATCATCATCACCTGCATCATCTGGTGGACCGACGAGGCGGTGAGCTTTGACTTCGGGGCCATCGCGCTGGCGGCGAGCATGGCGGTCGCCCTTGGTCTCGGCGTCGGGCTGACCAACAGCTTCCTCAACACCATGTTCCCGATCTGGTCGAGCCTCTGGGCGGTTCTGAACCGGCCCATGTTCCTGATTTCGGGGATTTTCTTTTTGATCGATCCGCTGCCCGAGCAGTACCGCAACATCCTGCTCTACAATCCGCTGGTGCATGTACTGTCGATGATGCGGTCGGGGTTCTACGCCACCTACGACGCGCCCTATGCCTCTGCCAGCTATGCGTTCGGCTTTGCGCTGGTGCCGGCGGTGTTCGGCATGTTGATGCTGCACCGTTACCACAAAGACATGCTTGAGTTGTAAGGCCGGGCGGCGTGCGAATTGCACCGCCCTGCATGAGTTGCTATGCGGGTCAAAATTTAGGAATTCAGGCATGTCTCCAGGCTCGGCAGTGGCGCGCGCGATGCGGTTTTCGCGCATCTTCTTTCTGACACCACAGGAACACGCAGCGATGAGGGCGGGTCGCGACAGCGAGCTGTTCGATCCGGTCTATTACGCCGGCGCCTATCCGCAGATCCATGCGCTGTTCCGGCCCTTCCTGCTGCGCCACTATGTCGTCTACGGCGAACGCATGGGATATCGGCCCAATCCCGATTTCTCGCCCTCGGCCTATCTGCGCTATAATCCGGACGTCGCGTCGGAGGGGACCTCGCCGTTCCTGCATTACGCCCGCTCGGGCCACAAGGAGGCGCGCATCACCAAGGAGCTGCCCAAGGTCGAGGAGCTGCCGGAAGTGCTGGCCCCCAAGCTGCGCTTTGATCCCGACCGCCCGCGCGCCGATGTGGCGATCGTGATGCACATCTATTATCCCGACCTTTGGCCCGAATTCAAAGCCAAGATCGACAGCCTGGACATCGCGCACGACCTTTATGTCACGCTGACCTACCGCGGCGACGAGACCGAAGAACTGGCCCGCGAGATCCGCGCCGATTTGCCACAGGCCACCGTGGTCCCGCTTGAAAACCGCGGACGCGACATCCTGCCGTTTCTGGCGCTGGTGAACGCGGGCGCGCTGACCGGGTACAAAGCGGTCTGCAAGATCCACACCAAGAAGTCACCGCATCGCGAGGACGGCGAGAAATGGCGCCGCCATCTGATCGACGGCGTGCTGCCCGATGAGGGTCTGCAAGGCCTCTTAGAGACGTTTATCGCCGATGACAAAGCCTCGTTCTGGGTCGCCGACGGGCAGCATTTCAACGATACGAAATGGTGGGGCAGCAATTTCGAGATCACGCGCAGCCTGCTGCGCCGGATCGAGGTGGACATCTCTTCCAAGCGGCTGTCGTTTCCGGCCGGGTCAATCTATTGGATGAAGCCCACAATCGTGGATCTGCTGCGCGCGATGAAGCTGCAAACCGAACAGTTCGATCCCGAAATGGCGCAGGTCGACGGCACGCTGGCGCACGCGCTCGAACGCGCGATGGGATTTTTGTCCGATGCCGCCGGCCTGGAAATCCGCCAGACCACGCAGGTGGCGCAGATGCGCGCGGGACAGCTGAAATCAGGCTCTGACACGGGCGAAATGACGACGCCCGCCTTCGTCAGCGCGTTCTATCTGCCGCAGTTCCATCCGATCCCCGAGAACGACGCCTGGTGGGGCAAGGGATTCACTGAATGGCGTGGCACCGTCGCCGCACAGCCGATGTACCAGGGCCATACCCAGCCCTTGCTGCCCACCGATCTGGGCTATTACGATCTGCGCGCCACCGAAGTCATGGGCGAACAGGCCGCACTGGCGCGCGGCGCGGGGATCGACGCATTCTGTGTCTATCACTATTGGTTCGACGGCAAACGCGTGCTGGAAACCCCGCTCGACAAGCTGCTGGAGAGACCCGAGGTCGATTTCCCCTTCTACCTGTGCTGGGCCAACGAAAGCTGGCGGCGCAACTGGGACGGGCTGTCAGGGACCGTCCTGCTGGAGCAGACCTACCGCGACGGGTTCGAACAGGCGCTGGTCGACGACAGCCTGAAATACATGAACGATCCGCGCTACATGCGCCCCGACGGGACGCGGCCCCGTTTTGTCATCTACCGCCCCGAGGACATGCCCGATCCGGCCGGCAGTGTCGCGCGAATGCGCGAGGCCTGGCGCGCGGCGGGCATCGGCGAGGTCGAACTGGGTGCGGTGTGCTTCCACGTCGACGGCGAGAATCCGGTCGCGGACGATCTGTTCGACTTCTGGATCGAGATGCCGCCGCACGGGATCGTGACGCCCGACGACTATCTGTTCGGCGGCACCGAAGGCAACACGATGGGGCGCAAGGTGCACACCGGCTTCCGCGGGCTGGTCTACGACTATAACAAGGTGATCGAGAATTCGGTGTCGAAGGCCTATGTCAAAGGGCTGCCCCACAATACGATCTGCGGCGTGATGCCCAGTTGGGACAACTCCGCGCGGCGCGGATTCGAGGCGCATATGGCCTATGGCGCGAACCCCGCGCGCTTCGGTGTCTGGCTCGACGCGTTAAAGCGGCACCGGATCGCCGGCTCCTACCGCCGCGAATTGTTCGTGAACGCATGGAACGAATGGGCCGAAAAGGCGGTGATGGAGCCGAATTCGGTCTACGGTGATATGGCGCTGCGTGTACTGGCGCAAAAAACAGGTAAGGAACACGGTGATGTCTAAAGTCGTCCTGCACATCGGCACGCACAAAACGGCCACCACCACCATTCAGGACATGTTTCACAAGAACGCGCCCCTGCTGGAAAAGCACGGGCTGATCTATCCGCGCATCGGTCGGGTAACGGGACATCACGGGCTGGCCTACGACTGGTCGGCGCTGCCGCCGGTCTACAAGCTCGACTCCAGCAGCCTCGACGCTTTCGGCTGGATCGCGCGGGAATATGCCGACCGCGACGCCACCGTTTTTCTCAGCTCCGAAGAGTTTTCACGCGACAACCCCAAGGCATCGGTGGATTTCGCCGCCGTGCGCGAACGGCTGGCACCCTTCGACGAGATCGAGGTGATCTGCGTTCTGCGCACCCAATGGCAGTTCATCCAGTCGATCTATCTGGAGTTGAGCCGGCGCAACAACCCGCCGCGCCCGTCAACGATCGCCAAGCCCGCGATCGAAAAGGGCACGTCGATGGGGCTGGCGGTGGATTACAACCTGATCCTCGACCGGCTGGAAAAGGTGTTCGCGCCCGAGGAAATCACCCTGCTGGACTTCAAGACCTGCAGCCAGGCCGAGGGCCGGATCATCGGCACGTTGCTGCGCCATCTCGATATCGACCTGAAGGCGGAGGCGCTGGAACTGGTCAACGACGGGGTCTCGAACAAATCGCCGCATCCGCTGGCCACGTGGATCAGCAATGTCGCGGTCGAACCGGCAAGCGCGCCCGACTGGCTGTTGGCCCATGCGACGGCGGTGTTCAAGGAGGAGGCGAAGGAGAACGACGTTCCCTGCCTTTTCACCCAGAACGAATTCAAGACGATGGCAGAGCATTTCGGACCTCTCAACGCACGTCTCGAAGAACGCCGCCGCGCCGTTCAGCCCGATTTCCGCATCTCCGAACCCGACGGCGATGCGATCACGCTTTACCGCAACCAGACCAAGCAATCGGTCTGGAACAAGCTGGCCCGGCGATTGGCCCTGGAGCGGATGAAGACGGAAAAATAAGTGCCCCCGCACAGGCCCCCATCAGACAGGACCACAGTGATGATCAAACCGCGCGCCAAGGTCGCACCGAACACCTGGGAATTCCTGCGCGACCCGATGATCGCGCCCACGGGGTTTCGCGAATACGACGCCCGCTGGCAGTATCCGCAAGGCATCAACCTGCCGGGCATGACGGCGCTGGGGCTGGGGCTTGGCACACAGATGCGCCGCCGCGGGATCGCGCCCGTGATCGCCGTGGGCAACGATTACCGCGACTATTCGCTGTCGATCAAGAACGCGCTGATGCTGGGTCTGATGCAGGCGGGCATCGCGGTGCGCGACATCGGGCCCGCCCTGTCGCCGATGGCTTATTTCGCACAGTTCCACTTGGACGCGCCGGCGGTGGCGATGGTCACGGCAAGCCACAATCCCAACGGCTGGACCGGCGTGAAGATGGGGTTCGAGCGTCCGCTGACCCACGGTCCCGACGAGATGGCGGAATTGCGCGACATCGTTCTGAACGGGCAAGGGGAGGCGCATGCGGGCGGGTCATATGAGTTTGTCGAGGGCGTGCGCGAGGCCTATCTCGACGATCTGGTGGGCGATTTCCGCATGACACGCCCTTTGAAGGTGGTCTGCGCCACCGGCAACGGCACCGCGTCGGCCTTTGCGCCTGAGCTCTTGCGCCGTCTCGGCGTCGAGGTGGTCGAGAGCCACAACGAGCTTGATTACACCTTCCCGCACTACAACCCCAACCCCGAAGCGATGGAGATGCTGCACGACATGAGCGCCCGCGTCGCCGCCTCGGGGGCGGATTTCGCGCTGGGATTCGACGGCGACGGCGACCGCTGCGGCGTGGTCGACGACGACGGCGAGGAAATATTCGCCGACAAGATGGGCGTCATCCTGGCGCGCGATCTGTCGCGGCTCTATCCCAATGCCACATTCGTGGCGGATGTGAAATCGACGGGGCTGTTCGCCTCCGATCCGGTGCTCAGGGCAAACGGAGCCCACGCCGATTACTGGAAAACCGGCCACAGCCACATGAAGCGCCGGGTACACGCGCTTGGCGCGCTGGCGGGGTTCGAGAAATCGGGTCACTACTTTCTGGCCGAACCGATCGGGCGCGGCTATGACTGCGGGATGCGCGTGGCGGTCGAGATCTGCAAGCTGATGGACCGCAACCCGGACATGAAGATGTCGGACCTGCGCCGCGCCCTGCCGCACACATGGGCTACGCCCACGATGTCGCCCTATGCCGCCGACGAAGATAAATACGACATCCTTGCGCGGATCGTGGCCAAGCTTGAAGGCATGACGGAGATGGCGGGCCGCAAGGTGGCGCAGGTGGTGACCGTCAATGGCGCGCGCGTGATCCTCGACAACGGCTCGTGGGGGCTGGTGCGCGCCTCGTCGAACACGCCCAATCTGGGGGTGGTCTGCGAAAGCGCGCAGTCCGAAGCAGAGCTGCGCGCAATCTTCAAGGCACTCGACCACGTGATCCGCACCGAACCCGGCGTGGGAGAGTACGATCAAACCTTCTGAAATACGGCTCTGCTGAGGGACGCCGGGGGCAATTATTTAACATAACTAGTATTACAACACCCTCGTCCGCAGGGGCATATTCTAAACTGGGTTGCGACATTTCCCCTATCTTGCTGGAAAGCAAGGAGAATGAAAGATGGCACATAGAGAGCTAAACCTCCGTGAACGGCGCGTGATTGAGGATATGTTGAATGCCAAGATTCTCGCGCCGGCGACATATCGCGCTCTCGTCGGTCAACGCGTCTGAAAGCTGTCGTGCATGACAAGAGCCACGTTCTTCAGCCGACAAATTGCGCTAAAAGTCGAACAGATCTGCACCTCCAACCTCAGACCACAGTCACGAAATACGTCGGCTCAACATAACGGTCGGGGCATAGCGGATAAGCCTTTTTGAACCGTTTGATCCGGACGGAAGGAAAACCACAGAAAATCTCAGCTTCACTGAAACCGCCTTAAATATTTCTGCGGCTTCCGTTCCGGGTCTGACCTGCGTTTCAAAAGCCCCTCATCCTTTCCGGATCGCCGCCCGATCTTTGCCCCAGGCGTCGCTCTGCGCGCGCCCCATGGCGGCGACGGTGTAATCTTCCTGACTGCGCGAATCGTGATGTCCGAGCCAGGTTGCAATCTTGCGGGGACTCTCACCGGGATCAATGCGCCGAAGCACATCGGCGGCGAGCGTGCGGAGCGGATGCGCTGACAGGGTCGCGATTTCCTTAATGAGCGCGCTGGGGTATCTCGCTGGCACGGGCGCGCGGGTGTGCCGCATCCAATTGCACCCGCGAAGCGCGGCATAACGCTGCCCGAGCATCCGAACCGGCCGTCCGGCAAGCAGCAGGGCATCGAGTGCCGCATGGGTTTCAGGCCAGAGCCGGCTGAACTTAACCCGATAGCCGTTCTTGATCGACAAATACCGCAGTGACCAGCTGCCGTCTTCGCGCCGCTTCAGTTCATGGCCGAGGCGCCAGGCGGCGATATCGCCGGTGCGGGCGTTGGTGTTGAGCGCGATCAGCAGCCCGCAGGCCTGCAGACGCGTCCGCTCGTCCGAGGCGCGCCAGGAGCCCCGGGCCGTGTCCATCCCGGCGCAAAGATCCAGCGCCTCGTCGAGAAGACCGTGCCAGGATCCGCCGTCCTCCGCAAAGGCATCCAGCTTGAGATCCTTGCGCTTCGGGGCCCGGGCGGCGCGGGCAATCCAGATATCGAAGATATTGTTGAGGCCGTCGAGTGTGCTCGGGTCGGCATCGAGACATTGTGCGAGGCGCAGAAACGCGCCGAGATAATTGCGTACCGTGCGCGGCGAGAGTCCTTGGGCACAGAAGGTTTCCCCCAGAATCAGCGCCCGGAACCGGTCGGGGATCGGGGGCAGCCCGAGTCTCGCCAGTTCCTCTGCGCAACGGTTGAGGCTGCTGACATGGCGCTTCGCGGTGCTTTCCTGCGGGCTTTCGGCGAAGAGCCGGGCATGCGCCGGATGCCAGGCGGGGGGCCACTGCGGTGGCGGCCCCGCTTGGACCGCAGAACCCGCTGTTGCTACTGGTTTCGCTGGGGCACCCTTGCGGCGCTTGTACCACGCCTTGCGGGCGGCGCGACCCTCGCTAAGGTTCAACTCCTGCGCGAAGCGCTCGAGCGCACGCAGGAGCGTGCTTAGCGTGGGCTCGCTTTTAGCCGCCTGGTCGAAACAGGCGCGGGGCGGACAGTCGTGCTCCTGCCGGTGCCGGCGCAGCTGCACGTAGAACCGGTTCATCACGGCGATCGCACCCGGTTCGATGCTTTCGGGCGCGCGAGACATGGCCGCGCGAACAGCGGGCGGAATGGCGCGTGCGGCGCGAAGTTGGGCCTTGATATATTCGGGTTTAGGCATGGATTTTCCTTTCTTATCCATATGTGTTGTAGCTATCGGCGCGGGCTTCGGCGGCCACGCCAGCGCTGTCGTCGGCGCCGTATTTCTCGCGCACGATCCGCTCGCTCGAGGCGATAAGTGCTGCGGCACCGGCGAAGTCGCCCGGGTGACGGGCCAGCCAGATGATCGCCGCCGTATGACGCGCCTGATGCGTGGTCAGGCGCAGCCCGACGATCCCGGCGCCTGCGGCCCAGGCCTCGGCAAACCAGGCCCCGCTCACGCAGCCGGGCGGAAATTCGAGGCCGGTGCGCAGGTTGCGCGGACTCGCGGCTCCTGGGAAAAGATAGCAACTGTCGGCGATTTTGCGGGTTTCGATGTAGAGCGGACGCAGATCCTCGATCCACCAGCGCAGGATCCGGGCGTCCTGCGCCCGGATCACGAATTCCAGTTTCCGGAGATTCTTCACTTCGCCCTTGGGTGTCAGCGAAACATAGCCTCGACCGTCCTCGCGCAGTGTCTTCGCATGCAGCGCAATGCGCGTGACCGGATCGCGCGCCGTCCGCAGGCGTTCGAACATCAGGTTGGCGCGGCGGCGCGGCCGGCAAAGCTGCAGTGCCCAGATCGCGGCCGATGCGCCCAGCTTGAGAGTCTCGAGCCGCTTGTTAGGCGGCATGTCCTCCCATGAGGCAAGCCGCGCGCGCGCCTCCTCGGCAATGAGTTCCGGAGCGGTGACGATCCGGCGATAAAGCGCATCGCCGCCATCATGCAGTGTGTCGATCAGCGTGTCAGCCTCTTTCGAAAGTCCCTTGACGTACGGGTTGTTGACTTCGGCCTCGCGCGTTTTGCGCAGAATCTGCAGCGCTGCGGCAAGCTTTGAGTCTTTGAGCCCCTTGGCCGCGAGCTGGATCAGCCCGGTAAAGCGGCTGTTCAGGGTCGAGGTTTCCAGCGCGGCGCGAACCCGGCCCGCCTTTGCGGTGGCTGCATGCGCATCGAGCGCGGCTTCGAAGGTGTCGAGGGTGAGAAGGTCTTCGAGGCTCTGGGGCCGACGACCGCGCCGCAGCGCGCCGCGATAGAGCCAGCTCACGTGACCCTGCTGACCCTCACGCCAGATTGAGGGATTGCTCACATCCTTGGAACGGGCGGCATTGACCTCCATCGCCACCAATTCCGGATCCTCGCCCGCCTTGATGCGGAAGAGCGCCGCATCGGCTTGTTCTGTGGTTTGCATCAGCAGGGCATCAAAGACTGCGGTGGCAGATCTCCGCAACGGTGCGGGCAGATCCGGCCAAGAGACCGGCTTCTCCGCGTTCGGCGCGCGCAAGGTCTCGCGCGGCAGACAGGCGGCGACCTCGGGCGGCAACCCGGATGCATTGGCATTCAGCCGGTCGATGAATGTCAGCGCACTGCCGAAGCTTCGACGTTTGCCCGCCGGCATCCGGACCAGTACAGCACGCACGTCGGCAGCGGTGATATCACGGAGGGCGATATGGCCGAACCATTTACGTATCATTGCGATTGCCGCGCTCCGACCCTGCGGAAAGAGATCGCCCTTGGCGACGAAGCCTTGGTTGGCACGAACCCAGGCCTCGACGGTCTCGTAGTCCGGATGGTCAGCGGTTGCTGGCATCCCTGACCGCGCCGCGAGAAACTGACTCAGAACCGTCCGGATACGGGAGTTTGCCTGGTCTCTGGCCTTCTTCGGGTTGTTCGCGCCCGCGAAAGCGGCCTCGCCCGCAATCGCAATCTGGTCCTCGAAAATTGTCTGGTCGGCGGCAAACTCCACCAGATCCTCGACCTCGTCGAGACCCAGGCGTTTTGGCAGTTTCCTGATCTCGAGTCGGGCCTTGTAGGGCGCGTTCCGCGCCTCGGAGGATTCGTAAAAATCCAGCATGGTGCACATATCGTTATCCTTGAATACCGAAGAGTTTTCCCTCTCCACACTGGAGAGAGGGAAAAACTCGCGGAATTCAAAGCCGGAGCGGTTATCACGTTTCGCTGCGCGCGGAGACCTGCGCATTTCCAAGCGCGCAGCGCGGGGCCTAATTCCGTTTCATGACCATGGCTCTCCCTTTCCTCAGTGTGGCCGATTGCGCCCGGCACTTTTCCTTTTCGGAGAAAACCGTTTACAAGATGATCAAATCTGGCGAACTGCCTGCGGAGAAATTCGGCAGCTATCAGATTGCCTGGCATGATGCCTGGGCCTGCGAGCACGGACCCGTGCCAAGACCCGAACTTCACACGCGCTACATGAGCGACCTGCTCAACCGACAGACACTCGCCGCGCGCACGAAGAGATCGCTGCGCACCGTCGATCGCTGGCTCGACAGCGGCCTGCCGACCCGCAATGTCCGGGCCTCGGTGCGGGTCAATGCCGTAGATGCCGCCGACTGGCTCCGCGGGAAATACGGCTCCAGCGTCCGGCTCAACCGGCTACTGGGGAGCGGGACTGTGGCGGCGCCGATCCCGCAGAATACTTGAGCCGTCGCTTCCAGAGCATCATGCCGCAACGCCGGAATCACGATGTTTGGCAATCCCTGTATGCTAATTTTTCCACCCGTAATTGTGACAGCGGATTTCCAAAGATGGCGGCGGATTTCCAGTCTGATGCGCCTCTTTCCAAAAACGCCACCATGCATATCGCCGATTTATGTGCGGGGGTGTTTTTGGAATTGTCAGCAGACTTCCGGTGATGCGCCCGGAGTTTCGGTGCCCCGTTTGGAATTTTCTCGTCGCCGCGGCACTTCCCGGTGCCATGGGTGGTTCGTAGATGCCGACATGCGGCAGCCACGGTCAGGCGGCGTCGCCGCATTTCGGACTGCACTTTCGGGAACTTGCTGGGATGGGCTTGAGCAAGGTTCATCTGCTTCATCGGCGGCAAGTCCACTGATCAGATCGGCTAGGACAAAATTGCCGACATGCGAGTGGGAGATCATTGCGCCGACACCCATGTCATCGCTGAAATCGCCTACGTCTGGGACTGACGCGCAGCTATTTCGGCCGCTATTGCCGATGTAGATCTCGCCTCTATCCGCACACTGCCAGGCGATAGCCACTTCTGGTCCTCAGCTGACCAGCAGAGGCGGAAAGTGACGTGAAAAGCGTGGCGGGTGTCGACGACCCGGACCGGTAAGCTCCACGTCCGCCGAACCGGCCGGAGGAATCGCGCGGTGGGCACACATCTGTCATGGTCAAACCTTCGGAAGTTGTTCCATGACGGTCGGCCGATTAAGAGCTGGCCGATAGTCGTCCCGCTAAAAAAATGTCGCGCCGGTTATAGAAAATCATGACCGGCATGACCCCAATTGCTGAGCCCTGCCACGATGCCAACCCCAATCATCTGTAAGGCATTGATGACAGGGATCGCGAGCCGGGATTGCCGTTTTGGAATGGCCCGGGATTCCGACCGATTGCCGGGACTCTGTAGGCAGGCACGCGCGCGCGCGCCAATAGATTGCCCGGATCGGGCCATGGTTCTGACCTATGATCCGAGCAAAAGTGGCAAAACAACCTTTTGGAGCCACCCTTGATATCAGGATAATGCATACGCTGTGGATCGGAATGCGATCTAATGCGCAGAGACCGAAAGCTCTGCATCTCCCGCTGCCGAAGCGCCATGGACAAGACAAGGAGCCTCGCAGCGAGCGCCCCAGCGCCGCAGTCCGCCCAAACATGCTGCCTGACTACCTCGTGGACAGGCTTTCCGCAGCGGCCATTTTTGGGGAATGAGGCCATGAAACCGTGGCAGAGCCCAATATGCGACGCATCCGGCGGGCTGTCAGCAATCTCAATCCCGGGCCATTGGGAGCTTGGCGCGAAGGTGTTCCAGCAACTCGTTTTTCAAAGCGCCGAAGGCCTTAAGATATTGCCCCTCGCAGTCCTCAGCCAGTTTACGGTGAGGTTCCCCAAACTGTTCAGAGACCATGCCCAATCAAAGCAATGCAGGTTGTCGACGCAAAGCCAATAGCTTAATTGACCTGCATGCAGATTTTGAAGCGCACCAATCCCGGCTCGATACAATATGTCTTATTCATGAGGAAGAGGCTGTTCCTTGTTGTCTTGAAAAGAGAGAAATCTCTGATGGGCGGTGACATGATAGTGCCTTGGCACACTTCAGCACGGTGCGAGACACGTGACGCGGCTGAACAGCACCTGCAGAAATTTGTTGCCCACGAAATGTTGCAGCATGAATGCCTCGGTTTTGCAGAGCTGAAGAGGCAGGAATATCGAAAACAAGACTACCCGATATTCATGAGATATGCACTGGAGCAAGGCCTCTCCGAAAATGACAGGTTTTGGTTGCTTGCAGATCCAGAGAAGGTAGAAAAACGGAATGCATCAAGTCAGGTCGACAAATTTCTTGCTAACATCAACGCCGACATCAACGCGATCGCAGAATCCAAGCGTCAGAGAATGTTGGATATGCATAAAGGGTTTAGGCGCTACTTGATCGGATGATAGCCTCGGTTTTTCTGCGACCGTATGATCCCGGACCGTCGGTGCATCTGATCCTCCCTCTGACGAGGGCCGCCGCGATCAGCATCTTTAGCTCGCGCGCAAACATCCGTGCGATCTGTGGGTTCTTTGGGGACCCTTGCGTGCTACCCATCTCACAACTGCGATGGCACCGCTGACCAACAATCTGTCCGTCGTCACCTAACGCATTCCGGGTTTTAGGACACAGAGAGGCCCCGGCGATTTTTCTCGCCGGGGCCTCTTGAAGTCTGATCGTAAGTTCTTGGATCAAGCCACGACGAATATGCGAACGTTTTCGTTGCGGATGAAGTAGCGCGAGCCGTCCTTCTTGGATGACTTGCTGAAACCGATCTCCACGTCCCGGTCGAGCTTGACTATGATCTGCAGAAGCTTCTCGAGGGAGACCCCCCGGAGCTTACGTTCTTCAGCGCCGATATCTTGGGCTGCGGCAGGCCCAGGAGTTCGGATGCCTGGACCTGAGTGAGGTGGCGATGGCGCAGGATCGAATTGATCTCGCCAACGATGGAGGCCTTCAGCTTCAACTCGGGTGCATCTTCGAGGCCGAGATCGGTGAAGACGTTGCCGCTTCCAACTTCGATCTCCAGCGGGGACTGTTCTTCTGTCATTTCTTCTTCCTTTTCTCCTTCTTCGCCTCAGCGAGTACCTGCTTTATCCTGCGCAGGCGGATCTTGGTCGGGCTTCGGCGTCTTAATCCCAATTGTCGACTTCTTCTGGAATGAGTTCAGGACGTAGATATTCTCTTCAAGTTTCACGGCGATCTCGAGGTCGCATCTGCCCGCGGGCTATGTTTTTAACCGGGCGCCACAAAACGCGGATCTCCAATAAGCCAACAACCGCAACCTGCCATCGCGCAACCTTGGGACTGGTTGCTTCTACCGCGCAGGCAGGCCCTGACCTGGCGCGTTTTCTCGGGATATCCCGCTCCACCTCGGGAATGCGTTTCTCTCGGCGAAGATGTTCAGTCTCGAGCGCACGCTTGCGACCCTCGTGCAACACCACATCCGTGTCACGAAACGCTGCGTTCCATTTGTTCAGCGTCACCATTCCCGCGCCCCGATCATCCATAGCCTGACGCGTCGCAAGCCTGCTTGCCAGCGCGATATGCACCGCATCCTTGCGGAATTCATCCACCTGCCTGTGCCCATCCGTCATCTCCCTCGCTGCAGAGTAACGATCAAAGAAGCGACGCCGAACCGCGACCGGTTCATGAGCGATTCCGGACCCCATTTGCCGGGTGCGCCATTTTCACTTCGGTGAAGCCATTTTTTCATTTCAAGTTTCCGAGGCAACCGACACGGACCCAGTTCCTCCGCATGTCGATTACCCCAAACCCAGAATCCTTTGCTCCCGCCTCTTCCGCTCTGCTGATCGGAGGCGCAGGGAGTGCCCGAAATCTCGATAAGTTCTATACGAAGCCGGATATTGCACGCCAGTGTGTTGACGACTTTGAAAGATGGACAGGAATAAACCTCGCCAGGGCGACGACTGACATCCTGGAGCCAAGTGCTGGCGCAGGTGCCTTTCTCGAGACCTTGCCGTCTCGCACCCAAGCCTACGACCTGCTCCCTGAGGATACCAGAATCACGGCTCAGGACTTCTTGAAACTGGACCGTCTGCAGCCCGCCATCGTGATCGGCAACCCGCCGTTCGGAAAGGCCTGCCGTCTCGCGGTTCGGTTTTTCAATCATGCGGCAACATTCGCCACCCAAATCGGTTTTATCGTTCCACGAACATTCGAGAAAGCCAGCATCCAAAACAGGCTCAATCGTCAGTTCCACCTGATTGGCCAACGTGTGCTCGCTCCCGAAAGCTTTACCTTCGAGGGCGACAGCTACTCTGTTCCCTGTGTATTCCAGGTCTGGGTGCGGCAAGGAGATCTGCGGCTCCCGATCTCCTTACCGCGAACTCATCCCGATTTTGACTTCGTGACCCGGGATAAAGCAGATTTCGCATTCCAGCGCATCGGCGCGCGAGCAGGGGCAATCAAGCCGCGCTTTGAGGCTGTCGCGGCCGCGTCGCATCACTTCCTGCGCGCCAACGGATCGCTGGATGACCTTTTGACATTCTTCCGCAAGATTGACTTTTCTGACGCGAAGGCCCGGACTGCGGGAAATCCCTCCATCTCGAAGATGGAGCTTGTTGCGCTCTATTCCGCGGTTAAGAACAGTCAGATCTAAGGGTCCCCGGTTCTGGAAGATGTCCGCTGCTCTATTTTCCTTCCATCTCTCCACAAGTAGGCGAGATAGGACGATGACGTAGGATATTCACCGGAACGCGAGACGGCCGTGCTGAAACGAATGCTGCCGCCGAACAACATGGCCAGCCGGCAGTTGGGGCAGGAAGCGGCGATGCCGGACAACGGCACGCCGAGCGGTGTTTCGACGGGCAGTTCCTGCCTGCCGCCGGTGCAGGCCCTGATGGTTAGACATCGCGTGGCAAATTGGCGGCGGTGCTGGAAACGACGGTTCCGAGCGAGTCTGATCTGGCGGAATAGCGTCGCTAGCGGATCCTGTACCCTGCGCAGTTCAAGGCCCGACGCGCTGCTCGTAAATTGGCCGATGACCGTCATGCTACGTTGCCTGCCGGTCGGGACCAGGAGCAATCAGCATGACGGCGCTCCACCGGCGCAGTGTCGAGCTGCTTGCCGACCCGGTCCCTGACGACCGCATCCCAACCACATTGCCTCCAGAAGTAATCTCCGCGCAGGAGCCCTTCAGACGCATGCATCGCCGGCCATCCGGCGGGGGCTTTCGACAACGGTGGGGTGTGTTTCAGATTGCACGAACGCGGCACCAGCGGCGACGGGCTTCGGCCTGCCGGCTCGGCGCATCCGCGCTCGATATGCTTTCCGAACAGGTACATGGACAGATCGCTCAACACTTGTCGCACATATCCACGTAGCGGCGACGCTGCATATTCGCAGACGGATGGCCGCAATTGATATGGCCGCGGCGTTCGAACGCATGACCTCGCACGCATGAGCGCAACTCCTGATCAAGCTGGGTCACATTCCCAGGTCCTTGCATGACAGATCCCGCCCGGTCGCGTGACAACCGGGCAGGCGGTTCTCTCAAAGACACTCGGCGAGTTGTTCGAGACTGAGATCCGCATCGATCGGTCCCGAATGCGCGATCACCACCGCGGTGATTATCCAGACCCCCAGGGCCGTCACCACGCGTGGGCTCATCTGTGCGACATCGCGCGAGGCTTCGAGAACCTGGATCATCTGCGAGGCCCCAAGCGCCAGCTTGCGCTTCGCAGCTTCCGGCGCGGTGGTTGTCTGGGGCAGAAGTCGCTCCCACTCTTCGTCGCTGCGCGCGGTGCGCAGCGCCTGCAACGCCTCCGGCCAGGCTTTCGGGAAATCCGTCGCGAGGCAGACACCTTGCTCTTTTGCGAAGCGGCCGAGGCCGGTGGTCAGAGTCCAGATCAGATCGTTCGTGTTCCGCACGCCCGTGCGGTGCAACTGGTGCGAAAGTTCCCGCGCATATGCCGGCGCGAGGTGGCGAAAGAGTATAACCGCAGAGATCTGCGGGCCGCGAATATATGTGTTTTTGGTCACGATAATGCTTCCTTGATGGAGAGGGTTACTTCCGGGGCCGGAACAGGCACCGGATGCGAAAAGAAAGGCGCGTTGCGCGTGTATTGATCGGATCAGCTGCTACCGTGCGCGGCAGGCGCCGACGACAGCGGGATCGGGCGGCGCTGCCCGCGCCGGGCAACGGTAAAATCCCGGCCGCGCTGTGGCCCGCGACGCCGCGGGCTAGGATCCCGCTCCCGGTCCGCGCGGATATCGCGCAGCGCATGCAAGCGGCCGCGCCCCGCGTTCATCCGCTCGAATGCATCATCGTCGAGCCGACCGATCACTGGCGTGCCGGTGGTCTGCGACGCGACAAACCCCGCATGGGTAAGCGGCACCAGCAGCCGCGACCGGATCGGGAACCGCGTCGGTCCATCCAGCCCTACCGCGCGATATTCAGTCCGGTGAAACAACGTAACGCTGCGGTCGCTCGATGCCGGACGACGCGCCGGAAAGGCCGGGACAAGCACCGCACAATGCCGGGTTCCGACCGTCTCGATGTCGAGCACCAGGCACGGGCGGGCCGCCGGGCGCGCCGCCGCGGGCTGCCCCGCAGCAGGAAACCGGAACATTACAATGTCGCCATGCGACAGATGATTGCGCCAGTCGGCATCGAGGACCGGGGTGAAAGAGGCTGTGGACGTATGGAGCATATCGCTCTCCCTTTTTGGTTTCGGCGCGCCGACCTGCCCTTTTCGTGTCTTCCGGGGGGCGTTTTGTCCGGCGCGTCCACAACAAGACGCGCCGGACAAAACGGCCCCTGCCCTTCCTTTTCCATCTTGATCGAAATCGGTTCAGTCTCGGGGTCCACCATCAGTGATATTTTGGGTCTTCATTTCCCCGCGCGGAAAATCTCTCGGTGGTAAAAACATCACAGCGGAGAAGAGAATGTTTCTTCGTCGCAGCCAGCAATACCATTTCAATTCCAGCGGCCCCGTTCGGAGCCGTTCGTGCAAAACCAAAGAAAGGAATTCCCATGGGCCTCCACGCCAGCTTTGACCTCCCCGACACCGACATCACGGTGCTCGAGGCAATTCACCTCAGCTTCCTCAGCCTGTTTCTTGAAGAGCGGCCCGAACCGGTCGATGACGGCCATGACGATTTTTGGGTCGACGCCTCGCTCCTCGATGAGGTCGACCTGACGTTGATCGAGAGGCTCGATACTGCCGGGGTCTCACCGGCCATTTCGACGGCCACGGTGATCGAAGATCTCGGGCGTTACGGCGAGGACGCATTCGACCACGAGACATTGCTGCACCTCCATCTCGGCGCAGTGCGCCGGTTGCGCCAGGCGGTCATGGAGCATGGCCCGCTGGTCTGTGCCTGGTCGGCCTGATGTCGCGCAACCGCACCCGGACCAATGAACCGAGATTCATTTCAGAGCGGCATAGGATACTGCCGCTCGCTCATTCGGAAAAGGCCATGACCATGCAGATCATTGGGGCACAACTATGTGATCGTCAAACATCCTACATGCGCGGACTCGTAACGGCCGCCTTCGAGTCGAAGCGCTATATCCCACCCCGGCGGTGCCGGACTGGCCTTTCGCCTCAAATCAGCCGCACCGAAATCGGTTCTATCCATATCGAAGGGCACCCCGTTAGATCGGTTGCGAAGATTGCGGTTCGGATCGCCAGAGCTGCCATCCGTCGTTGCCGACGACAAATCGACTGGCACGGCACGTCAAATGCAGCGGCGCTGATTGGCCAGATACCCTCATTGCTCGATGTAGCGTACTCGTTGCCTGCATCGTCACCGTCAAAGGACCCCGCAATATGACCAAATATGATCCGTGGAGCTACATGGTGAAAGCTTGGGTTCCTCGCGCCCCCGTTCGCTTCCAAGCACGATCAACCGATTACACGCGCTACCTCACGCCTGTTGCCACGGCGCGTCCCGGCGAGCTTGTCGCGATGATCAGCACCTGTTTTCGAGATCGTGACTACGGCCTGCTGTCGCAGCGCTATCTCGAAACCTTTGCAGTCCAGGGCACCCGCGACCTCGAATGCAAGCATTTCAACGAGCTTTCCGACGAGATATCGGACAAGGCGGCTCAGATGATTGGGCGAGAGCTTGCTCTCAAGAGTCACCCTGGGGTACCGATGCCTCACGGCGACCAGGAAGAAAGCCAGGTGACAATTCGGATGGCGCATTTTGCCGATGCCTTGATTTCCGTGAATGATGATTGGCTGAACGACAGCACGGAAGTAGGTACTGTCGTGCCTCCAATCCTGATTGAAATGACGCCTGCCTCGGATCTGGTCTCGGCGAACGAGATCAGGTGGAAGATTCGACGTTACCTTTCTGTCCTGCGCGCGGTGCTGCGGCCTACGCTCGGACATTCGAGCGATTGGCACATCTGCCTGCCGGAACTGGAAGACCTGATGTCGGAGGACGCGCGCGCCCGCTTCTGTCGCGCGCCGACGCCGCAGCATCAGTATGTCACTTGATCTTGCCAGCCGGGTTCTCAGTTCATTGGCTGTCCGGAAAATCTTTGAACTCGTGGAGAGTCGGTCTGGCCGATTTCAGCCCGGGCAGGGTGAACCGCCCGGGAACGTGAGCGTGACGACGACAGCCCCCGGCTCCCCGTCAGGCCGGGAGCGCGCGCAAGCTGACGCATTCCACGAGCATTGTCGGTTTGTCGACGTTGCCCGGGTTCCTGCATGGCGACCGCACAAGATCAGCCAAGTTTCACCGCCGCACCTGCAGGGCGTCCGATCGGTCTGCCCAGCTCGTCAGATCTGGTTGAGATGCCATTGGCGGCATATGCCCCCGAAACAGAAGAAAGGAGTTTCGGGCCGCTCATTGCCTCATTTCCTGAACAGCTCGACATATTCGTTAAAGACAAGCAGCCGGTTGCGACGTTGCCCAGTTACTTCCGTCAGGACGCCATGGGTAACCATGTCGGCGATCAGGGTAGATGCCGTGTTCGTTGTGGCACCAATGATTTCTGCCGTCATGTTCACATCAACCACCGGGCGGGCATAGAGATGGCGCATCAAGACATGGGCGTTGTCCTACCGGCGTGTGCTGAATCGGGGCAGGACATCGCGTTCAATTCCGGCCTTGATCGCGAAAATGGAGCGGAAGCCGCCCGCCGACGCGCGCGCTGTTTCTTCAATCCCATGCAGGAAAAAAATCAGCCACGCGCGCAAATGGTTGCCCTGTCGAACGGCCATCAACTGGTCGATATAGGCTGTCTTGTTGCGTTCGAAATAGTCCGACAGGTACAGCGCCGGTTTCACCAGCAGCCCCTCGGATGCCAGATAGAGTGAGATCATCAGCCGTCCCAGTCGTCCATTACCGTCCAGAAACTGATAATGGCCGATGGCGATACGGATCAAGGAATGCATAAACAGATCCTGTGCGTGCAGGAACGCCTCCAGATCACTCATCAGGTCCGGCACATGGTCATGACGAGGCGGAATGAACACCGCGTTCTTCAGGCTCACGCCGATCCAGTTCTGACTGGTTCGAAACGCCCCCGGCTGCTTGTTCTCTCCGCGAACGCCGGTCAGCAGAATTTCGAGTCTGGCGCAACAGGCGGTTGGACAGCGGTAAGTCCTCCAGCGCATCGATCGCGTAATTGACCGCATGGATGTAGTTCTGCACCTCGGACCAGTCGTCCCGCTCGTCAGGGTTCAGATCGGTCGCGTCCTTAAAGGCATCCTCGATATTGGTTTGGGTGCCTTCAATGCGGCTGGATTGGGTCGCTTCCTTGGCGACATACATGCGGATGAAGATTTCGATGTCGAGGATTAGCTGGGCAAAGGCGTTCAGCTCGCCCAAGGCGCGGTCGGCGCGGCCCAGCAACTCGCTCAGCTCAGGATCTTCTGCAACCACCAACTCATGACTGATACGCTCGGGTAGGAATGCCTTGTATTGGTAGCGGTCCTCGGGCTGGCCCGCTTTGAAGTCCGTGATGTTCATATCTCAGACCGCGGTATCATCACAATTCTTATGTCAGAAAACGGGTGGACATCCGAGATGGCGCGCACGCCAATGTCAGATCCGCCCGACACGGCAACCCTGGTCCATCATTGTCGCATACAACTCAAACAGCCCTTCCAGCCGTTCGGCAACGTTGCGACTGCATCAGCCCCGTGCCATGAACATGCACGACATTGCCCGTTTGTCGACGTAGCCCGGAGTCATGCATGGCGACCGCACAGGATCAGCCAAGTTTTACCGCCGCGCCTGAAGAGCTTCCCTTTCCCTCGGTCCATCATCTCCTGTGCCGTCCGGGCGTACCCGCGACTCTGACACCGGATCTGCCACATTCTGCCTCGTCCGCGCAGACCTTCGACGGTCAGAGACAGGGCACGAGCCGGTTCGCCCTGCGCCGCCGGCGGCCTTTCGGAGGATGAATGCCGCCGCGCTCTGCGTGATGGCGTTGCGCGGGGGTTTCCCAGCTCTGCGCGATCAGCGACAAGAGCGTTTGCTTCCGCGCCACCAGATCATTGGGCAATTGCCCGATGGCCGGGTTTCCGGTGGAATCACATTCGAAGCGAGGGTCGTCTCTTCTGACCCGCACCCGGCGCGCCAAGACGAAGCGGCTCGCCATATCGAGGCCGCAGGCAGCAAAGTCGACGTTCAGTCGAATTTCGAAGCCGACATTGGCTCTTTCATGCGACGTCGTTCCATACGCCAGAAGGATTTCATCCTCCGTTGTTTCAAGCACCAGAGACGGCCGCGCGTAGGGTGAGAGGCCCTCTTTATAAGGAAACCTGAACGACACAATATCGCCTGGACGGATCTGCGGCGTGATTTGACTGGACATGCTTTGCTCCTGTTCGGGCACCGGCCTCGCCGATGCGGTGGTACCAGCTACACCGCATCGGCGCGCGCCTAAGCCCGACGCTTCTGAACTGCACGATGCACAGCGCAGTGCTTAAGCGGCCCCCAGAGCTTCCTAGCCTGCTGCAAGGCTTCTCCGTCGCTGTCCGCGAGGACGAAGGCGAATACGTCGCGCGCGTAAAGACGCTCCTGCCGGAGCGCAACCTGGCGGACCCGTTGCGTCAGCGATGCTGGCAGGTCTGACAACAGGTCGGCCGGTCGCGTGCGGTTCCGTTTCAGGTAGGCCTTGGCCGCGTCAACGGTCGGGAAGACATCCGGTGCATCCTCAACCAGCCCAGGCGCGGAAAGGCGAAGCCCGCCCTGGCGCGCCAGTCCCTCGATCAAGGCCGCTTCATGACGTTTCGGCTTGTAGAGGTCCCAGCTGACAAGCCGGTCCACAGGCAGGCCCGGGATCGGGATGTTACAACCCAGAATGACCCGCTTCGGTGTTTGTGTCCGCGCCAGTCTCAGACGTTCGGCGAGTTGGCGCGTGGCCAGCTCGCGCGTCTGGCGCTGAACCCTGCGAATTAAGGGATCCGGATGGCACGGCACCAGAACAGCCAAGGCATCGCCATTCTTCATCTCATAGGGGGTTTCGATCTGCGGAAGGCGGAGCAAGCCATCCTCACCCGCCGCAATAAACGCTAGGTCGTCGGCCGGTCGATCTCCCCACAGTGCGCGCCCGTAGTCCTCCAAAACCGTCACCGGTAGTTCCTCGCGGCCGATCACGATAACCGCAGAACAGTCCCGGTACCGGTTTGATCCTAGGCCCCTACCCCCGAACCAGAGCCAATGCGCGCCATGCAAGGCGGTGTTAAGCATGAAGTTCGAGACGTCATCGTCGGACTTGCCGGTGAAGTCGTGGCCCGCGTCCTGAAAGAAGGACAGGATCACCTTGCGGCTTGCGCCCACGAGGACTCCGCCACCTCGCTCGAGCCGATCCCGCAGCACTTCGCGGACGACCACACGACGCCACGCCTCACGCAGTTCCCGCCCGTTCAGAAGGCTGCCATGGGTCATCCGCCTGTCGTGGATCTGGACGACGTCTGCATTCGGGCGCAGCAGCATATGCGACGTGTGGTGGATATCACAGCCAAGCGCTGTCAGGATTTCGGTGTCTGCGTCCGCGTCAAGCAGCAGCATCGGCTCCCGGTGCTGCAGGTCATGCTTGCGGTGCAGCCGCAAGGTCGGACCGTCACGCCCGCGCTCAAGGCGCAGCCGTTCGGTTGTGGTGCGTCCCTTCTCCTTGGCATCTGCAAGGCAGGTCCACACCGCTGCAAACCACGATACGTGGCGCGCGTTCTGCTCGGCTTGTGAAAGAAAGCGCTCCTGGCAGGCTGCGGATTGATCCGGCCGTAGCGCAGGATCGGGTGCATGCGCCCGGTATTCGAGTTGCGCGAAACCACTGTAGTCTTCGGCTAAGTATTCAAGTTCCAGCGGTGATTTTCCGGCGCTCATGTGATCGACAACGGCCCGCGCCGCGGTTAACAGATCCGCTTGCCGTGCAACGAGTGCATCTTGACGCTTGCCGCCGCGATCTCGCGTGCGCAGGAATGTTCTCGGCATGGTAAAATTTGCCGCTGGAATGCTTATGGAAGAGAGTTGCTGCGCCCAGAATGTCTCGTCCACCACGCGCAGGGCCGGGCTGGCATCGGTTGGGTCCGGAAAGCCGAGGTATCGGGTCGCCATGTAGCGATGCTTTTGTCCGCCGGACGGACCGAACTGGCGGTTGTAAGCACAGCTGTCGAAAAACACGCAGCGTTGCTCGGGATCCGAGGAGCTTTGGCAAAAACTCTCACGGATGTGGAGCCCGAGCCGCACGCCACGCTCCACGAGGTCTGCCTTGCGGCACATCTTCAGGTCGTCCTGATCGGGATCGGGTGCGGACCGGCCCCTAATAATTTCCGTATCCGTGCCGAGTTCACCTGCATGCGCCGCCGCTTCGGCGACAAGCGCCAGGGTGGGCGCATGAAAGCTCACCGCCTGCCCCGCCATCCGCTTGGCGAGCAGTTCGCGCGCCGCTCGGCTCTTTCCCGCGCCGGGGCTCGCTGCGAGCATAGCCACCGGAACGGACGCATTTTTAGCGCCCTCGTCAATAGCCGTCAGGATATCGATCGCGTCGCCGAGCGCAGCGTGCAGCCGATCAACGGACTCGGAAAGTGGTGTGAAAAGCGTGGCGGGGGCCGACGACCTGAAGCGGTAGGCTCCATGTCCGCCGAAGCGGCCAGAGGAATCGCGCGGTGGGGAAGCAGGCGGGGAAAGATTTGTCATGATTGGACCTTTGGAAGTTGTTCCAAGAAGGTCGGTCGATCATGAGCCGGATGATAATCGCCCGGCTAAAAAAGTGTCACGCCGGTTACCGACTTTCATGACCGGCATGACCCCAATTACCCAGTCCTGCCACGATGCCAGCCCCATTCATCCTGAAGGCATTGCTGATAGGGTTCGCACTCCGGGATTGACGTCCTGGACCGGTCAAAAATTCCGACCGATTGCCGGGACGACGTGGGCGGGCTCGCACGCGCACCTTAAGCAAATGGATTGCCCGGCTTGGCCATGGTTCGGAAAACAAATGGCAAAACACGTTGACACAACGTAATCGCTACCAATTCGCTGCGTCTGCGCGGAGGTCCGCTTTGGAGACACGCCCAATTCGACTAGTTCTAAATGCAGCTGTTGGAACCATATCAATGCGCCCATGGCGGCACCCCGAGGACCAGATGCGTGATGGCTGCTTCGAGCCCATAGGCCCACCGGAACCCATATCTCGTCCGCAAATAAAAGTAGGGTAGCAGGAGGCCGAAAAGGGTCGCAGCGATGGTGAAGCGTGTAACGTAGTAGCTGGTGAAGCCGTCGAAGATTAATAGTAGGTGAAAACCGCCAAACAGCGCGGCGAGCATCAGGGAACTTGCGTGAAGGCTCATTCCTGAACGCACCGCCCCGAGGACCATCACGGCGAAGAGGATCTGCTGAAAGAGAATGTCGACGGATTTCGACAGATAATATCAGGCGGACGCAAACATGAATTCAGGCAGATCCGGCGGCGCGCGCAGCTCTGAGACGTCGGAGAGCAGGGGCCGAAGAACAGTGACGTAGACAGCATAGATCAACAGGATCTTGCAGATGCCGTCATTCGCTGCGCGCCGCACGAACTCACAGGTTGCGGACGGAGCGAGCTTTCGCTGCGAACGCACCAATGGCTGCTTTCAATCCTTACGCTTTGAACTGACTGATAAGCCAAGTCTTCACGGCGTTGATCGCAGGTGTCGTGGCCATGTCTTTGGGTCGGACGAACCAATAGGCATGGCTGGCATCCAACGACACTGCAAAAGGGGCCACGAGCCGCCCAGTTGCGATATCATCCGCAACAAGCCGTGACCGCCCGAGGGCGACCCCATGCCCCTCGACCGCTGCCTGCAAGATTGCGCCATCATCTCCGAGCCGAGGTCCGGCGGATGGAGGGACCAGGCATCCGGCGGCTTCGAACCATGTGGGCCAGTCTTCAGGGATATCCCCACAAAGAAGTGTGGCGCGATACATGTCGGCTGGCGCGTGCAACGCGTGTTCGTCGGCATATTTAATGGAGCAAACGGGCGTTATGGTCTCCGTGCCAAGCTTGGTAGCCTCCAGATCGTGTGGGGATGCAGGGCTATAGCGAATGGCGGCGTCAACTCCTTCCGAGGCAAAATCCACCAGATGCCGCGAGGCGGTAATGCGAAGATCAATTTTCGGATTTGCCGCCATGAAATCAGCCAATCGCGGTGCAAACCAACGCGCCGCGACTGATGGCAACATCGAAAGTGTGACAACTTGATCCGAGCGCCGCGCGCCTGCCACAGCAGACCAAGTATGCGCGAATGCCTCTGCCAATTGAGCAGCCAGGCGCTCGCCCGTAGGAGTCACGCTTAACCTTGCGCCGTTCCGTAGAAACAGTGCAACACCGAGCATTGCCTCGAGATCAGAGACCTGACGAGATACACCGCTTTGGGTGATGCCAAGCTCTTTTCCAGCTGCGGTGAAGCCTCCACAGCGAGCGGCTGCCTCGAAAACCTGTAGGGATCGTAATGGTGGCTTAGCATGAGTTGAGAACATGGTGGGTAATAATTTTCTCATTTTGATAATTCTACTGCTGGATTTAACATGATCTGAACTCAAGTAAAAGATTGGACCCACTATGGCAGACGCTTCTCAAGCACCGCTCATATCATCCGGCCTGAAAAGCCACATGCCAGATTTGCCACTGGTGATCTGGATGGTTCTTCTGACGCTCGGCCTTGGGCTATCAGCCGGGATGGGCGCGGGCGAGGTTGTGAGGGAGTTCAACACTGGGTTTGGACGGGCACTGGGCGAGTTTGCCTTGATCCTCTTGCCGTCGTTTACGCTGGCTGCGGCGCTATCGCGGCAGAACATCGCGTCCAAAGCGGCGGGCCGGACGGTCGCGCTCGCCTCGCCGGTTGCGGGCGCGGGCATGATCTGCCCGGACACAGCTTATGCCGCGCTTTCTCCGGCGGCAGGGTGCTACAAGTTGGATACGGCTTTCGGGGCCTACACAGGGTTCAAGTTGCTCTACCCCGCTGGCCCTTTGATTGTCGCGGCAGGGCTTGGCACCTTAGAAGGCGAACCTGCCATCCTGTTGCTGTGCGGCGTGCTGTTGGCGCTGCCGGTCTGGGCAGCGGGCGTAATCTGGGGCCGCTTTGCGGCCAGAAACAATGAGGCGCAAACCGAAGCGGACGGCATTGCAGATCGTAGGCGCCTGCTGCGTGCCTTCGCGCCGTTTCTGGTGATGGCTGGCCTGCTAATCCTTGGCGATGTTGTTAGCCCGACTGGCATTGGCGCATTGGACTTCCTTTTACTGCCCAAAGGTGCGCTGATCACAGCCGCAATCCTTGCCCTGTTGCAAACGGCATCGGGCGAGCGGCGCGACTGTCTGGACAGTGCGGTTCGAAGAACGGGATCGCTTCTACTGGTCATTGGTGCTGCAAGTGCCTTTGGGGCGGTGCTGACAGGAATGGTGGCATTGGAAAATATGGTGCCACAGGGCAATGGGGTCCTCACCCTGATCGCGCTCTTTGGTTTGACCGTGTTATTCAAGCTGGCGCAGGGCTCATCGATGGCCACCTTCGCAGCCATCGCGCCTGTTGCGGCCCCGATGGTGCTGGCCAGTGGCGTTAACCAAATCGCCGCCGTTTTTGCGATTTGCCTTGGGTCCTTCATCGCGATCCTGCCTAACGACAGCTATTATTGGCTGGTCCGGCGAGATGCTCTGGCAGATGAGAAAAGCGAAGGCCGCGCAATCGGCATCCTTACGGGCGGCGCAGTTGTGCAGGCGCTGGTCGGCATGGCCGTTCTATTGGCTGCGGTGGCCATATGGCCATGACGAACATAACCACCCGAAGACCTGAACATTCGGACGCCGCCGCAATTGCCGTGATCGACGCAGAAGGACTTGCAACGGGTCACGCTACTTTCCGGGATACGCCGCATGATTGGGACAGCTTCACTGCGAGCTTTTTGAGCGAACGCGGACTTGCGCTGATTGTGGAAGACGGCAGCGCTGACGCGGCCTGGGCCGGTATAAGCCCAACTTCCACCCGCACGGTCTACCAAGGTGTTGGCGAGATCTCGATCTATGTCTCGGCGACTCGGCAAGGATGTGGTCTTGGTCGCCGCCTGCTGGAGGAAATGGTGTCGACGTCCGAGAGCGCCGGATACTGGACGCTTGTTGCCCAGATATTCCCCGAAAACACAGCCAGCATTGCACTGCATACTGCTTTGGGTTTTAGGATTGTGGGCACTAGAAGTAATTTGGGCAAGATGCCCTACGGCCCATTTAAGGGCCGTTGGCGAGATGTCATCATGCTCGAAAGACGAAACGACGTCATCAGGTGAAAGAGCCGAAGCTGTCGTTCGCGCAACCCGCAGCATCGGTAAAATTGGGCTCCAAGCTGCCGTCGGATGCGGCGCGGCATCAGTGTGATATGATGGGCGGTCAACGTCTGGTTGTCGATGTAGGAAGGATTGGTGGATCGGAGGATCCATCATGCAAACACCAAACTTACCAGCCATTCGTGCACTTCGCCCCGCTTGGAATAAGGGGCGCATTGTTGGGCAAAAGCGACCCTTAAGTCAAAACATGTCTGGGCGATCAGGGTTCGGCTTGAGCTGCCGAAAACCATCGAGATCTTGCGCTCTTCAACCTAGCAATCGACAGTAAGCTACGCGGCTGCGATCTGGTCAACATGAAGGTCATCGACGTTATGGCATCAAGCCAAATCAAGGAACGGGCGTCGGTTCTGCAAAGCAAGACGCAGAAACCTATCCACTTCGAAACCTCTGAAGGCATGCGGGCGTCACTGGAAAAGTGGATGCAAGACCCGCTGATGGTTGGAGCTGAATATCTTTGGCCCAGTCGGTTTCATGAACGCCTTCACATCTCAACCCGTCAGTATGCACGGGTTGTCCGTGGCTGGGTGGTGTCGATTGGCCTAAAGGCGAGCGCATACGGCACACATTCGATGCGGCGGACCAAGGTGACCCAAATCTACAAAAAGACGGGTAATCTGCGCGCGGTTCAGCTCCTGTTGGGCCCCACAAAGATGGATAGCACCGTCAGATATCTCGGTGTCGAGTTGGAAGATGCTCTCTCGATTGCAGAGGCCATTAAAATTTAAGGTCATGGGCCGTCTTCAGGGACGGCTCAAGGACGAAGCCGCTTCGCGGCATTGGCACATGTTGCTGACGGGGTGGACCTGTCACGGTTTGATGCCGCTCCTTTGATAGCATTTTACTGCAACAAAGGAGACGAACTATGGGACTGAAACGGACGGACGAATTCCGGCAGGACGCAGTGCGGATCGCACTGACCAGTGGGCCGACGCGCAAGCAGGTGGCCGATGATCTTGGTGTCGGCATGTCGACGCTGAACAAGTAGATCACAGCGCATCGAGACACAGATGTGGTGTCAAGAGAGGGATCTGAGCCTCGCCCGAGAGAATGACCGGCTTCAGCGTGAGAACCGTCTTCTTAAGGAGGAGCGGGAGATACTAAAAAACCGTTCCGGGCCGCTGCCCGCCTGTGCGCGGTATAAACAGCCTGTGCTATGCCGCGCCTGAAGGGCAGTTGCCGATGGCTTATTGGTGGGCTGGACCCCGTTAAAAAACGTGGCACATGGGCCGATGCGCACTTGAGAGTGGTGACGCCGCCATCGCGGCGATCCCGGTTAGGAAGATGACGAACTTGCATGGCCCACGCCCTTCGCCCCGAACGGAGGAGATGTCATGACGAAGCGCAAATCCGGTGACCACCCGGACCTGAAGATGGTCAATGCCAATGCAGCCGCGATCGACATCGGCTCGACGATGCACATGGCGGCTGTGAATCCTGACACCGATATCATGCCAGTGCGAGCCTTCGGGACATTTACCCAGGATCTGCACGATCTCGCCGCCTGGTTCCAATCGTGCGGTGTCGCCAGCATGGCCATGGAATCCACCGGCGTTTACGGGATACCGGCCTTCGAGATCTTGGAGGCGCATGGCTTCGAGGTCATTCTGGTGAATGCTCGCTATGCCAAGAATATGCCAGGTCGCAAATCCGATGTGAGTGATGCCGCATGGCTGCGCCAGCTGCATTCCTATGGCTTGCTACGTGGGAGCTTCCGCCCCGAAGCTGAGATCGCCACTCTGCGCGCCTATGTTCGCCAACGGGAACGGCTCACTGAGTATGCCGCTGCCCATATCCAGCAAATGCAGAAGGCACTGATGGAGATGAACCTGCAACTGCATCATGTCGTCTCCGACATCACTGGTGCGACCGGCATGCGGATCATCCGTGCCATTGTCGGCGGCGAGCGTGATCCGGAGGCCCTTGCCGCGTTCCGGGATGTCCGCTGCAAATCCTCTGTGGACACGATCAAGGCTGCGCTGGTCGGCAACGACCGCGAGGAGCATGTTTTTGCCCTCACACAGTCGTTGGAGCTTTACGACTTCTACAAGGCACAGATCGAGACGTGCGACCGTAGGCTGGAAGCAGCGGTTGCAGCCCTGACGGTCCGGGCGGACGATGATCTGGCCACTGCCCAAGGCGCGGATCAAGGGCAAGCAGCACAATGCGCCGTCCTTCGACGTTCGAGCCGCACTCTACGGTGTGTTGGGCACAGACCTAACGCAGATCCTTAGCCTTGGACCATCGTTGGCCCTGAAGCTGGTGGCCGAATGCGGCACAGACCTGCGCGCCTGGAAGAGTGCCAAGCACTTCACGTCCTGGCTCTGTTTGGCCCCGGGCAATAAAATCTCCGGGGGCAAGTTGCTATCCTCGCGGACACGACGGTCCTCCAGTCGTGCGGCCGCTCTCTTGCGCTTGGCTACCGTAACGATTGGCAAAAGCGACACGGCCTTGGGTGCGTTTTACCGGCGACTGTCATCGCGCATAGGCAAGCAAAAGGCGGTAACGGCCACGGCGCGCAAGATCGCAGTCTTGTTCTACAACGCCATCCGCCATGGCATGACCTATCAGAATCAGGGTGCCGCGGCCTATGACGAACGACATAGGCAACGTGTGCTCTCAAACCTTCAGCGGCGCGCCAAAATAATGGGTTACGCATTGGCGCCCATCCCAGAGACCGCAGGTGTTTCTTAGGAAGGCCACGTGTTCTTCGCGAGCCAAAAGCCGTGAGGTTTAAGTTCACCGAAGAGCACCGATCCACGTTTTCCATGCGGCGTATGTGCCAGGTTATGCAGGTCAGCCCGCGTGGATTGCTGGCCTTCCGCAGCCGTCCCGCCAGCCGCAGGCAACGGTCAGATCTGGTGACACTTGCACATATCAAGGAACAATCCCGTCTCAGTCTGGGTAGCTATGGCAGGCCGCGCATGACGGAAGAGCTGAAAGAAATCGGCTTAGACGTGGGCCACCGCCGTGTTGGACGTTTGATGCATCAGAATGGCATATCTGTCGTCAGCACGCATAAACACAAAGTGACGACAGATAGCGACCACAAGTTCAACATCGCGCCAAACCTGCCGGATCGCGACTTTGTGGCTGAGCACCCGAACCAGAAATGGGCTGGTGACATCACTTAGGTTTGGACGCGCGAGGGATGGATGTATCTCGCAGTGATCCTGGATCTGCATTCCAGACGGGTCATCGGCTGGGCTGTCAGCAACCGCATGAAGCGCGATCTGGCGATCCGGGCCTCGAAGATGGCCATTGCCTTCAGGTCGCCTCCGAAAGGCTGCATCGTCCACAGCGACAGGGGCAGCCAATACTGTTCGCATGACTACCAGAAGATCCTGCGTTAGCATGGCTTCAGAGTCTCCATGAGCGGCAAAGGTAAATGTTATGACAATGCTGCAATCGAGACGTTCTTCAACACCCCTTCTCGGGACATTGCTGCGCAATACCCTGTCATGCAGCGATAAAGGCCGAGCTGATCTGGCGGGGGTCATGGGAAACGAGGCGGCAGGCTGAGATGGCCATTTTCGAATACATCAACGGGTTTTACAATCCGCGACGCCGCCATTCAGCACTCGGCTGGAAAAGCCCTGTGGCCTCCGAACGGAAGGTGGCTTAAACGAGCACCAAGGGCGGCACGCAAGCGGGACAGGTCCCACTCTTCATGTTATACGGTATCTATGACGCGGTTGCTGAATATACGAATTTCGAGATCATGAAAACTCAATGGCACCCGTAAATTCGCGTCCGCTTCATCAGCGTTGTCGTTTACATCGCCTACAAGTCTCGCTACAAACGAGACAGAGTTAAAATCTGCTTCATTTGCAGAAAGTTTTTTCTCGTCGAACAGACCAGCGGATTCCTCTGACCAAACGTAGTCAGATGGGAACTCTCCACCTTCTTCAATAAAGTAGAGATTTGCACCACGATGCACTTTGAATCTGTCTGAATTCCCTTCTTCCGTTGTTCCCTCAAAGTAGTTTGCTTCCAACAGGAAAAATGTGCCTTCAACTGAGTTCTCAACGTCTAGAAATATGCAATCTGATGGTTCAACGTTAATGACCATAATATCTGGGTTGGTCACCCAATCATCCAATGGAGAACTTTCTTCATTAGGATAAAAGGAAACTTCATGAACGAACTCGTACGTTGAATTATTTTCAATTTTTTCTAGAATTTCGGAGGGTATGCTATGTTCGCTTCCAATATCTGTGCCTTCTTGATATTGATTAATAGGTAGATTCTGTGATTCTATAAAACTAGCCTCATCGATCGAAGCATCTATTTCCAAAATTGAATCAGTGAATACATCCGGAACTTCGTGCTCAGAAGAAATACTAACTACATTTTGCTCATCGTAATCAGAATCAACATGATCACCATCTAAATCTTCGTTATCATGCTCCGTACCAGTATATTCAAAAAAAACCTGAGCAAGAAACGCGATGCTGATAACGCCGAGTAATGCAATTGCCATCATAATTTCCTATAGCTAACTATGTATTGAGAGTAAGAATCGAAAGTCACATGTACTCTATCCAGCTCATTTGGTCGGCCTGTAGAGTACCGTTAACTTCATCCGAGCCAAATCCCCAAATATCCAAACTTATAGTCGACTCGATCTGGTGGTTCATAAAGCTGAAGGAAATAACTCCATTATCGATTGAAGTTTCCTCCATCAATACCTCATAGTCTTTCCCGCTAAAAATTTTGAGCTTATCTCCCTCGAGAGGGTTAAAGTCCTCAATAGTTGTATCAGTGGAGGTGATAGTAAATTCGAATACATCAGCACCTCCACCTCCATTTATGAAATTAGTTCCGGCACCAGCAAAGATCGTATCGTCACCAGAACCGCCGTAAATAGTATCATTTGCATTAGATGCCCAAATTACATCATTTCCGCTTCCGCCATGTACTATCATTGATTTTTCAGCCAATTGGTGCTCTGAGGACGTGAAGTCAAACAGATCATTGCCGTCTCCTAAACTGACTTCTTCAATATCGCCGAATTTTCTTGAACGATCACCCTCAAAGTCCAAGTACGTATACGGATCGTATTCCGAAACACTGTCGTCCAAAAAAATGGCATCATTCTGTTCAGATAGAGTTAGCGTGTCCCATCCATCACCACCCTCTAGAATATTAGCGTACCTACTAAACCCTTCCAATGAGATTATCTCCAGCGTACCTAGCTGAGATCTAGATGACATGTTCACTGCAAATACGTCGCTTCCAAACTGTTGGTCTGATACGAAGAAGACCGAATCATTTCCTTCCCCGCTATCTATGTAGTCACTTCCGCTTTGGGAAATTATGATGTCCGAACCTTCATTGCCAAACATAAAGTCCCCATCAAACGAACTGGTGATTGTATCTTCTCCAACCCCACCATGAAGAAAGTTCTTCCCAATAGTTCCGAAAATTTCGTCATCGCCTTCCCCGCCAAATATTGTATCTCTGTCTCTTATACACATCTGACGCTGCCGACGAAT
>OJEN01000084.1_pt1 | contig 40366 bp, 40 predicted proteins | sample 1593351 | NCBI WGS metagenome assembly OJEN01 (sample SAMN05416777, study PRJEB24817) | seawater metagenome | isolation source: Sea water | place: Canada:Atlantic | collected 2013-11 | reverse complement strand
TACGAGATCTAGTACGGTCTCGTGGGCTCGGAGATGTGTATAAGAGACAGACCGACGGCCCTCCGTTTGGTCACGCATCATGATGAGCGAGGTTGAGCAGGATGAGGCTGACATCCTGCGTGCACGTGAATGTCAGGTGCAGGCGTGAACGTCGCGGGGATCATTCTGGCCGGGGGCCGCGCCACACGGATGGGGGGCGGCGACAAGGGGCTGCTCGATCTGGGGGGAAAACCCTTGCTGGCGCATGTTGTCGATCGCCTGTCGCCTCAGGTCACGGTGCTGGCCCTGAACGCCAACGGGGACCCGCGACGCTTCGCGCCGTTCGGCCTGCCGGTGGTGGCCGATGCTGATGACACCCGCGCAGGCCCCCTGGCCGGAGTTCTGGCCGGTATGGACTGGGCCGCCGCGCAAGGCTTCGATCTGATCGCGACGGCGGCGGCGGATACGCCGTTCTTCCCCTCCGGGCTGGTCACCGATCTGTGGGCCGGCATGACATCCGAGGGCAAATTTCTGGCCCGCGCCGAGACCGAGCGTCCGGGCGGAGGGTTCGACCGGCACCCGACCTTCGGCCTGTGGTCGGTCAGCCTGCGCGACGATTTGCGCCGCGCATTGAGCGATGGCACGCGTAAGGTGGTCGCGTGGACCGACCGCCACGGCTGCGCGCGTGTGGTGTTCGCGGGCGACGACCCGTTCTTCAACGTCAACACCCCCGACGATCTGCAACAGGCAAGGCGACGCATCGGATGAGGCTTTACGGTATCACGGGCTGGAAAAACTCCGGCAAGACGACACTGATGGAACGTCTGGTGGATGATATCACCGCGCGGGGATATTCCGTCTCGACCATCAAGCATGCGCACCATTCCTTTGACGTGGATCACCCCGGAAAGGACAGCTTCCGTCACCGCATGGCCGGCGCACGGCAGGTGCTGTTGGCGTCGCGCAATCGCTGGGCGCTGATGCACGAGCTGCGTGGCGCGCCCGAGCCTGCGCTGGATGAGTTGCTGCACCGTCTGAGCCCGGTCGATCTGGTCCTGATCGAGGGGTACAAGCGCGACCGTCATCACAAGATCGAGGCGCATCGCAACGCCACCGGCCAACCGCTGATCGCGCCGGATGACGACACGATCCGCGCGGTGGCAAGCGACAGCGCCCCGAAGCATCTGGCCGTTCCCGTGCTCGATCTGAACGACACACGGGCCATTGCCGCGTTCATCCTGCGCGAAGTCGGTCTGCACAAGGAGGAAGGCGGGGCATCATGATCTTCGACAGCGTCGTGGCGGTAGACTGGTCGGCACGCTCCACCCCGTCCCCTTCGGGGCCTTGCCGGGATGCTATCTGGATTGGTCGCACGTGCGATGGCGTGGATGAGGCTCCGCTCTACTGTCGCACACGGGCCGAGGCGATGGCGCAGTTGATGCGGATGGTGGAACGGGACCGGGCGGCCGGGCGCAGGGTGCTGATCGGCTTCGATTTCGCGTTTGGCTGGCCACAGGGCTTCGCCGCGGCGGTCACGGGACAGACGCGCGCGCTGGCCGTCTGGGATCATCTGGCAGCCCGGATCGTGGACGCCGCCGACAATGCCAACAACCGCTATGACGTGGCCGAAGCTCTGAACGCCGGACTGCCCCACGGGGGCCCGTTCTGGGCAAAATCGCATCGCGACCGCTGGGCCGCAATTCCCTATTCCGACACGCGCACAGACCACGGCCTGCCCGAACGCCGGATGGTCGAGGGGCGCGCCAAAGGCACGAAACCGGTCTGGCAGCTTGCCGGGGCAGGCAGCGTCGGATCGCAATCCCTGCTGGGTGTCGCGCGGCTGCACGCCTTGCGCAAGGCTATCCCAGCGCAGGTCTGGCCGTTCGACACAGGCGGCGCCGTGCCCGATGGCGAGGTGGTGCTGGCCGAGATTTATCCCGGTCTGTTCCGTGAGCAGATCGCCGCCTCAGGGGAAAGCGATGAAATCCCCGACCGTGCGCAGGTGCGAGTCACTGCGGCACATCTGGCCGGATTGGACCGGATGGGCGTTCTGGCAGATCTGATGGACATTCGCGTGCTGGGTGACGTGATCACGCAGGAGGAAGGTTGGATCCTCGGCGTTCCGGTCACGGGCACCGCGCCGCGTTTGCGCAACGATTGCTTCGCCTTGCCGCCGGGGGTCCACTGGACGCCTGTCGCCACCGCGCTCGATCGGTTGCGGAGGAGCCTTACAGCCGTGGTCGGCACGGAAACGGTTGCGTTGCGCAGTGCGGGCGGGCGTATTCTGGCGCAGGATGCCGCTGCCCGCCGCTCCAACCCGTCGGTGGCGAACGCGGCTGTGGACGGCTATGCCTTCGCATGGCGCGCGGGGGAAGGGGACGCGACGATCACGCTGCCGCTCACCCCATGGCGCGCTGCAGCCGGGGTGCCGTTCGCCGGTGTGGTTCCGCCCGATGCCGCGCTGCGGATCCTGACGGGCGCGGCCGTTCCCGAAGGATGCGATACCGTCATCATGGAGGAAGACACCAGCCGCACCGGCAGCACCATCTCGTTCGAGAGCGGGCTGCGTCCCGGTGCCAATGTGCGCCAAAGCGCGGAGGATTTCGCGCAGGGCAGCGTCCTTTTGCCTGCGGGGCACAGGCTGCGTGCGCCTGATCTGGCCCTGCTGGCGGCGGGTGGAGCGGGGCAGGTCGCGGTGCGACGCAAATTGCGGGTCGCCGTGCTGTCGACCGGGGACGAATTATCGGATCGCTGGCAGCCTGGCGATGCGACCCTGCCAGATGCCAACCGCCCCATGCTGATTGATCTGGTGCAACGCTGGAACATGGAAGCCGTGGATCTGGGCATCGCGGGTGATCGCCGCGAAGACGTGCGGGCGGCGCTGGACGCCGGTGCCGCGCAGGCCGATGCGATCTTGACCACGGGCGGTGCCTCCGCCGGGGATGAGGATCATGTTTCGGCAACCTTGCGCGCGGCAAATGCCCTGCAAACGTGGCGGATCGCGATAAAGCCCGGGCGTCCGCTGGCGCTGGGAGTGTGGGGCGGCGTTCCGGTTTTCGGCCTGCCGGGCAATCCGGTTGCCGCGCTGGTCTGCGCCGTGATCTTCGCCCGTCCGTCACTGCTGACACTGGCGGGCGCGGACTGGCCTGTATTGACGGGCACGACGTTGCCCGCTGCGTTCACCAAGCGCAAGAAGGCCGGGCGCCGAGAATTCCTGCGCGCGAGAGTGCGCGACGGTCGGGTCGAGGTCTACCCCTCCGAGGGATCGGGCCGAATCGCCGGGTTGAGCTGGGCCGAGGGGCTGTGTGAATTGCCAGACGGTGCGCTCGATATCGGCCCGGGCACACCCGTGACCTATCACGCATGGTCGTCGTTCGGGATTTGAGGTGGTGACACCGGCACGGTTGCCTGCGGCGCGGATATTTACGGAAAGTGAAAGGGTTTCCGGGTGCCAATCCGGCTGCTAAGGGATGGTTGAAAGGGGCCTCCCATGCTTCGAAATCCTGTGCTGCAACCTGCGGGTATCCGCACGGCGCTGACATATGCCGCGATTTTCGCCGCCCTGGGCGCGCACCTGCCGTTCTGGCCGCTATGGCTGTCGGATTGGGGATTGAGCGAGGCGGAGATCGGCACCTTTACCGCCGCCGGCATGGTCATTCGCGTCGTAGCCGGTTTGACGGTGCCCGCGCTGGCGGATCGGATCGACAATCGCAGGCTGGTTCTGGCCGTTGTCGCGGCGTTCGGTGCCCTGATCTTCGCGGTGCATGGCTTGCTCGCTGACAAGGCGGTACTGTTGCTGGCCACGTTGTGCAGCGGCATCGTCTTCGCTGGGATGATCCCGATTGCCGATGCGCTGGGCGGGGCGGCGGCGCGCACGGCAGGATTCGCCTATGCGCCGGCCCGGTCCCTGGGGTCGTTCGCCTTTCTGGTTGCCAGCCTCGGCGTCGGCTGGCTGGTCGGGCGATATGGCATCGGGGTCGCGCAATGGTGGATCGTGGCGAGCCTGGCCCTGACGATCTGGTTCGGCGCGACTCATCCCGGCGGGGGCAAGGTGCGCCAGTCCACGCCGCCACGGCTGAGCGATCTGGGACGCTTGCTGAGCGAGAAGCGGTTTCTGGTTTTCCTCGCGGCAATCGGGTTCGCACAGTCCAGCCATGCGGTGCTCTATGTCTATGGTTCACTGCATTGGCGCGCGCTGGGGGTGGAGGAGGCCGTGATCGGTCAACTTTGGGCCTTTGGCGTCGCGGTCGAGACGGCGTTGATGCTGTTCGTGGGCACCTGGCTGATCGCCCGTTTCGGCGCTGTGGGGGCTATCGCTATCAGCGCATGTGCCGGCATCGTGCGGTGGGGAATCATGATGACCGATCCGACCGGGGTGGCGCTGTGGGTGACGCAATCACTGCATGCGCTGACCTTCGCGGCGGGTCATCTGGGGGGGATCGCGTTCATAGGGGCGGCAGTGCCAGAGCGTCTGGCCGCCTCGGCGCAGGGCATGTTTTCCTCCGTCATCGGCGGCGTGCTGTTCGCCATTGCGATGGCCATCGCGGCGCTGGTCTATCCGTACGCGGGCGGGGCAACCTACGGGGTGGCGTTGGCGATGTCGCTGACAGGACTGGTTTTCGCGCTGTGGTTGCGCCGTATCTGGAGCGGTGAGCAGACGCTGGAGTGAGTTATTCCAGCGCCCCCGTGACCGTGGCCAGCAACATGAAGGCCCGTCCCGTCCGAGTATCCGCCAGCCGCGCGATCTGCGTGTCGTCGTCCATGCGTGCGCACAGTGATTTCAGCAACAGATCGAAATGCCGGATGAAGTGCAGCGCGGCGTCGCGCATCACGTCGTCCGAGCGCATCCGGCCCCGCGTCAGCGACAGCGCCGTCTGGTCGTCTATCGCGGCGAGGCCCGAGGTCACATCGCCACGCTCCCCCTCGGCGAAGCGTCGCCACAATGCCGGGTCGATGGCAATCGGATCGAGGTCATCCATGTAGATGCCGTCCTGCGACAGCAGGTTGAGCACATCCTCCGCTGCGCGCAGGACCTGTGCGACCTGTCTGTCGCGGTTGGCCCGGTGCATGGCGCGGAATCCCGCCGTATCATCCTGATCCTGCGGAAAGTTCAGCGCGCGGACCAGATCGGCCCATGCGGGCGGCTCATCCGAGGGGGCGGCCTCTTCGTTCAGGGGCAGGGAGGGTTGGCCGATTTCACGCTTGGGCGCGACCATAGGCTTCGGGCGCGGGACCGGGCGCACGCTGGCCGCGCGGGCCGAGTTTTCCGCGACCTCGGCCAGAACCGTCCTGTCTGCCGCGCGCCCTTCGAGCAGGGAGAGCAGCGCCCGGTCGCTGACCTGCTGGCGCGCGGTCAGTTTCTGGAACATCGCGTCTATTTCCGACCGGCTGAGATTTGCGGTGTTGCGCGGCTGGCTGGACACCGTTTGCGCCAGATCGGAAACTTGTGCCCGCGTCTCACCCAGACGTTCGATGACATAGGCAAGCAATCCGATCAGCAGGGACGGCACAATTGCCGCCATGAAGGCGAACAGCCCCGACCCCTGACCGCTTTCTGTCGTGATCCACCATGCCGCGATCAACGCGAGCCAGCAGAAAATTGCGGCGCCCGCGATGGGCCAACCCTTCCAGACGCTCTGCATCCGGTTACTCCACTACTTGAATTGCACTCTACTTGAATTCGATCTTCAGCACCTCGTAGCTGCGCGTGCCGCCGGGCGTGCGCACATCGACGCTGTCACCCTCTTCCTTGCCGATCAGGGCCCGCGCGATGGGAGAGCGCATGTTGAGCAGACCGTTTTCGATATCGGCCTCCTGCTCACCCACGATCTGATAGACCTTTTCCTCGTCGGTATCCTCATCCACGATCGTGACCGTGGCACCGAACTTGATCGCGCCGGTCATTTTCGAGACCTTGATGACCTCGGCGCGGGAAATCACGCTTTCCAGCTCCTTGACGCGCCCTTCGATGAAGGACTGCTTCTCACGGGCGGCGTGGTATTCGGCGTTTTCGGATAGATCGCCATGCTCACGGGCCTCCGCGATCGCCTTGATAACGGCGGGGCGTTCCTCAAGCTTGAGCTTCTTGAGTTCGGCGTCCAGTTTCGCAAAACCCCGCTCGGTCAGGGGAACCTTCTCCATCGTTCGTCTCCGTCATTCGGTGGCGGACCACGCCGCGCGAAATACAAAAAAAGGGCCGCACTCGATTGGCACGGCCTGTCAATTGACGATAGGTTCGCAGCTGGTGAGTTGCAAGGGAACCCGAGGTGTGCGGCAACTGAGAACGGCTGAAACCGGGCCTGCGCGAACAGGGCCTGCGCGGGCAGCGGGTGAGAGGTCGCCGCGCGCGGCGCTGTCGGGTCCGATCCTGTTCAATCTGGCATTCGGCATCTATCTGCTGGCCACGGTGGTGATGACGCAATTGCTGGGTGAGCCGCACGGCGTCGTCGAAATGGCGATGCGGGGGACGCGGGACGCCGTGTTGGTCCTCGTCCTGCTGGGGCTGAGCCTGTTCGTGACGTTCTACGGACTGTGGCGCGGCGCGGCCCAGGGGCTGGCCACGCGGCTGCTGGCAGCGATTCTGATCGGCTGCGGTCTGTACCTGTACCTCCTGCCGGCCTTTGCCGTGGTCAAGGGCATGGTGTCTTTACCCTTCGGCTTCTGGGCCGATCCGTGGCTGGCGCGGCTGGATCATGCGCTGCATGGCGGGCAGGACGCATGGCGTCTGTACTGGCCCCTGGTCGAGGTCGTTCCCCCCAGGCTCGCCTTTATCGGCTACAATTACGGCTGGGCCGTCATATCCATGGTGTTGCCGGTTCTGGTGGCTGCGTTGGATACCGATACGGCACGGCGTGATCGAATGCTGATCGTCTATGTCTTCGTCTGGATCGGATTGGGCAATATCGCGGCGACAGCGTTCGCATCCGTCGGTCCGGTATATTACGAATCATTGAGCGGCATTCCCCGATATGCCGAATACATGCAGCACCGGGAGGGCCTGCTGCCGCCCGATCATGCCGTGCGGGTCTTGCAGGACTTGCTGTGGGCGAACGTCGACCTGCGGCAGGGTCGGCTGGGTCTTGGCATATCGGCGTTTCCCTCGGTACATGTCGGCATTGCGGCGCTGGTGATGGTATACCTGATGTCGCTGGGGCGCCTTGCCGGGGTGTTGGGGATCGGGTTCTGTGTACTGACGCAGTGGAGCAGCGTGATCTATGGCTGGCACTATGCCATTGATGGATACGCCTCTATCATATCGGTGGTCGCAGTCTGGATCGGTGCGGGATGGTTGACGAAAAATCCCGCCAGAACAGGGCAGAAGATGCAAGAGATGCCACCTGATACACGTGCATACGATTGACACGGCAATGCCCGGCCCCATACCTGTCACGAAATGAAATTGCCCGGACCCATGCAAAGGAAGCCGAAATATGTCTGAAGTCGAACGTGAAGCCATGGAATACGATGTCGTCATCGTCGGTGCGGGGCCTGCTGGCCTGTCGGCTGCGATCCGGCTGAAACAACTCGACGCTGACATGAACGTCGTCGTCCTGGAGAAGGGATCCGAGGTCGGGGCGCACATCCTGTCCGGTGCTGTGCTGGATCCCATCGGCCTGGACGCGCTGATTCCCGATTGGCGTGAGAAGGGGGCCCCCGTCACGACCGAAGTGACCGAGGATCGCTTCCTCGTCCTCGCCCCGAACGGATCGGTCAAGATCCCGAACTTTCCGATGCCGCCGCTGTTGAACAACCATGGCAACTACGTCGTATCAATGGGCAATGTCTGCCGCTGGATGGCCGAGCAGGCCGAGGCGCTGGGCGTCGAGATCTTTCCCGGCATGTCCTGCTCCGAGCTGGTCTACGGCGACAACGGAGAGGTCAAGGGCGTCGTCGCGGGCGAATTCGGCATCGAGAAGGACGGCACCAAGGGCGCGGGTTACGAGCCGGGAATGGAATTGCACGGCAAGTACGTCTTCCTGGCCGAGGGCGTGCGTGGTTCGTTGAGCAAGATGGCCATCGCGCGCTACGGCCTCGACGCGGATTGCGATGTCCAGAAATACGGACTGGGCATCAAGGAGGTTTGGGATATCAAGCCCGAGCATCACAAGCTGGGGCAGGTCACGCACACCATGGGCTGGCCGCTGGGCAAGAATGCGGGCGGCGGTTCGTTCCTGTATCACGCTGAAAACAATCAGGTCTACGTTGGTTTCGTGACGCACTTGAATTACAAGAACCCCTACCTGTCGCCCTATCAGGAGTTTCAGCGGTTCAAGCATCACCCCGACATCGCGCCCGTGTTCGAGGGGGGCAAGCGGGTCGCCTATGGCGCGCGCGCGATCACCGAGGGCGGGTTCCAGTCCATCCCCAAGATGGCGTTCCCGGGCGGCGCGCTGCTGGGCTGTTCCGCCGGCCTCGTCAATGTGCCGCGGATCAAGGGCAACCACAACGCGATGCTGTCGGGCAAGGCTGCGGCTGAGGCTGCGCATGCCGCCCTCGCGGCAGGTCGTCAGTCGGATGAGTTGTCCGACTACACCGAGGAGGTCAAGACCGGCGCCATCGGCAAGGATCTGATCAAGGTGCGCAACGTCAAACCGTTGTGGTCCCGCTATGGTCTGATCGCCTCGATGGTTGTGGGCGGCCTCGACATGTGGTGGGCGTCGCTGTTCGGCAAGCCGCTGCTGGGCACGCTGAAGCACGGCAAGACCGATGCGGAAAGCACCGAACCCGCCCGGCGTCACCAGCCCATCGACTATCCCAAGGCGGACGGGAAGCTCAGCTTCGATCGGCTGACCAACGTGTCCTTTTCGGGCACCAATCATGCCGAGGACCAACCGACGCACCTCAAGCTGAAGGATGCGGATCTGCCCACGCATGTGAACCTGCCGAAATATGCCGGACCTTCGCAGCGTTACTGCCCTGCGGGCGTTTACGAATTCGTCGGTGAGGAAGGTGAGAAATCGTTCCAGATCAACGGTCAGAACTGCGTCCACTGCAAGACATGCGACATCAAGGATCCGCTTCAGAACATCGTCTGGACGGTTCCGCAGGGCGGCGACGGGCCGAACTATCCGAACATGTAAGCGGTTGAGAACTTGCGGGCGTGCGTTGCGACGCGCGCCCGACCCCGCAATCCTGCCACGATCCTGCCACGGGCCGGTTCGGGTCGTGTCGCGTTGCCCTCCTCCGGTCGGATGCCTAGGGTGTGCAAAACGAGAATTCCGAGGTTTGCCCATGCCCGTCCGCTCCCTTTTCGCATTCGCGACAGCTCTGTCTGTGCTGCTGCCCACAATGGTCGAGGCACGCAGTCTGTCCGGATCCTATCTGGCGGCCGCGCAGGCGGAGCTGCGCGACGATCATGTGAACGCGGCGCTCTACTACACCCGTGCCTTGGGCTATGACGGTGAAGACACGCAATTGCTGCAACGTGCGATGCAGGCGCAAGTCTCCGCCGGGCGGGTCGGGGTCGCGGCCAGCATCGCGGAACGGCTGCTGGCGCTGAATTCCGAGAACCAGTTCGCGACCCTCGTCGCGATCACGCATGATATCCGTCGCGACGATCCGGCCCGTGCACTGGCGCGGCTGGATCAGGGTGAACAGGGCATGACGCCCCTGTTGGCGGAGCTGTTGCGCGGCTGGCTGATGATGTCGCTGGGGGATGAGGCCGCGGCGCTGGACTTGTTCGACGCGGTTTCGGGCAATGAGACCTACGAGGTCTTCGCGGCCTTTCACTCCGCGCTGGCGTTGGCGCTGACCGGGCAGGTCGAGGCCGCATCGCGCAGGATGGAGGGGGGCGATGCCGGTCCGGTCCGTCTGAACCGCCGGTCCACTCAGGCGCGCATCCAGTTGCTGGCCGCCACCGGGCAGAAGGAAACGGCGCTGGCGGTTGCGGACGATGTGCTGGCCACAGGCTTCGGTGATCGCACGTTCGAGGTGCTGCGCACCCGGATCGAACAGGACGATTCCGTGCAGTTCGATCTGGTGCAGATCCCGGATGACGGCATCGCGGAGGTTCTGTTCGACCTCGCCTCCGTTCTGGGGGAGGAAGGCGCTGATGTCGCATTGATCTACAGCCGCCTTGCCGCGCATATTCAGCCGGACTTCGCCGAGGCGCAGCTATTGGTGGCCACCGTGCTGAACGAGCAGGGGCAGTATACGCTGGCAACCGATGCGTTCGATGCGGTGCCCAGCACTTCCCCCCAATTCGTGGAGGCGGAACTGGGCCGCATGCAAGCCCTTGCCAATGACGGGCGTCAGGACGACGCAATCGCTGTTCTGGCCGGTCTGACGCGTGCCTATCCCGACAGCATGCGCCTGCACTATCTGCACGGCGATACTCTGCGCCGCGCCGACCGCCCGGCTGAGGCGATAGAGGCCTTCGACATGGCTGTGTCACTGCTGGGGGAGCCGTCGGCACAGCACTGGCTGGTCTATTATCAACGTGCGGTGGCGCATCACAATGCGGACAACTGGACGGCGGCGGAGGCTGATCTGCGCCGGGCGCTGGAACTGGAACCGGACAACGCGCTGGTTCTGAACTATCTGGGCTATTCGCTGGTCGAGGAGAAGCGCGATCTGGATGCGGCGTTGGAGATGATCCGCCGTGCCGTCGATCAGCGCCCCTATGACGGCTACATCACCGATTCCCTTGGCTGGGTTCTGTACCGCCTCGGGCGTTTCGAGGAGGCGATCGAGCCGATGGAACGTGCGGTGGAACTGGCGCCCGTCGATCCGATCATCAACGACCATCTGGGCGATGTCTACTGGGCCGTAGGACGCAAGCGCGAGGCTGAATTTCAGTGGAAACGCGCCCTGTCCTTCGAGCCGGAGCCTGAGGAAGAGACCCGCATCCGCCTGAAGCTTGACATCGGTCTGGACGCGGTTCTGGCGCAGGAGGCTGCGGACTGAGGTGGTAGACGCGCCGATACGGGAGCTCGCCCGGGCCAAGATCAACCTGACCCTGCACGTGACAGGACGCAGGCCCGACGGGCTGCATATGCTCGATTCGCTGGTGGTCTTCGCTGATCTTGGAGACGTGGTGGAGGTGGAGGCCGGATCAAGGCTGTCCCTGGTCATCGACGGCCCCTTCGGCAGCGGAATCGGCGCTACGCCCGACAATCTGGTGTTGCGCGCGGCACGGCATTTGGGTGTAAGCGGGGCGCTGCGTCTGACCAAGGCATTGCCGGTCTCATCCGGTATCGGGGGCGGCTCGGCTGACGCTGCGGCGACGATCCGCGCAATGTCCCGGTTGCACGGCCTGACCCTGCCTGCCGCTGCCGATCTGACGACGCTGGGTGCCGATGTGCCGGTATGTCTGGCATCGGTCCCGACCCGGATGCGCGGCATAGGGGAGGTGTTACGGCCGGTGCCGACGTTGCCTGCCGCGTGGCTGGTTCTGGTCAATCCGGGTGTCGGCATGGCGACCCCTGCGGTTTTCGCGCGCCTGGATCATGCCGACAATGCGCCGATGGACATGCCTGACAGCTTCGGTGACTTTGATGGCTTTGTGAAATGGCTCACCCGGCAACGCAATGATCTGCAATTCCCGGCCGAGCAGTTGTCGCCGGTGATCGGTGAGGTGCTCACAGCCCTGCACCATGGCACTCCGTTCGCGCGGATGTCAGGCTCGGGCGCGACATGTTTTGGTCTTTATGCGGAGCAGGCTGCGGCGCTGAGCGCGGCGGACAGGCTGCGCGATGCCCATCCCGGCTGGTGGGTCGCGGCGGCGCCAGTCGGACGTTAGGCCAGCCCGCCTTCAGCGCAGGCGCGACACCACGAAATCCGCCAGATCGTGCAGTTCCGCGCGGATCGGCGTATCGGGCAGAATCTCCAGTTCCGTCTGCGCCTTTGCCACATAGTCGAACGCGGTGGCGCGCACCGTTTCCAGAATGTCGTGCCGGGCGAAGATGCCGAGCGCGATGTCCAGATCACCCTCCTGATACCGGCCCCGCCCGATCAGACGTTCCCAGAAGCTACGCTCCTGCGCGTCAGAGGCCGCGATGGCACGGATGACGGGCAGGGTCAGCTTGCCCTCACGCAGGTCATCTCCTGTGTTCTTGCCGATATCGTCGCCGGTCAGATCCAGCAGATCGTCGGCGATCTGGAACGCGATGCCCAACGCGTCGCCATAATTGCACAGGGCCGTGATGTCCCGCTCGGACGCGCCGGCGACCAGACCGCCCACCTGGGTCGCGGCGGCGAACAGAGCGGCCGTCTTGCCGCGGACAACGCGGATATAGGTCTCTTCCGGCGTGGCGAGGTTGCGCGCGACGGACAATTGCAGGACCTCGCCCTCGGCGATCACGGCGGCTGCGTTGGCCAGAATGTCGAGCACGCGCAGGCTGCCCGCCTCGACCATCAACTGAAACGAGCGTGCGAACAGATAATCGCCCACCAGAACGCTGGACTGATTGTCCCATAGCAGGTTGGCGGTCGGACGCCCGCGCCGCTGATCGCTTTCGTCCACAACGTCGTCGTGCAGCAGGGTGGCGGTGTGGATGAACTCCACCGTCGCCGCCAGCTTCACGTCATGCTCACCGTCATAGCCGTACAGCCCTGCCGCCGCGAGGGTCAGCAGCGGGCGTATCCGCTTGCCGCCCGCGCCGATAAGGTGGGCCGTCACCTCGGGGATGCGGGGGGCGTTCTCGCTCTCCATCCGGGTGGCGATCAGGTGGTTCACCGCATTCATGCGCGTCTCGAGCAGAGATTGAAGGCGTATAATCGGAGAGGTCAATTCACTATCCTTGCTCGTACCGGCCCCTGGGGGGACTCGACGGTTTGTGGGGCACCGGCTACACCCGGCACATGGAAGAAATACTGCGCACCAACGATCCGGTCACACTCAGCTTTGCCGAAGCATTGCTACGTAGTGAACAGATAGAGACGTTCGTCATGGACGTCCATATGAGCGTGCTGGAAGGTTCGATCGGTGTGCTGCCACGACGCATGTCAGTCGCGCGCGCTGACGCCTTTCGCGCCCGTGCGATCCTGCGCGACAATGACGTCGAAGTGAGTGAGCGCAGGTGAGCTTTGCCCAAACGGATCTGACCCATGATGCGTTTCTGGGTGGTCGCGTGCATATCTGGCAACCGCGAAAGGGATACCGCGCCGCCACCGATCCCGTCTGGCTGGCAGCGGCCTGTCCTGCGGTTTCGGGGCAGAGTGTGCTGGAACTGGGCTGCGGTGCGGGCACGGCGCTGGCCTGTCTGAACGCGCGCGTGGCGGGGCTGGATCTGGCCGGTATCGAGATGCAGCCCGACTACGCCGAACTGGCGCGGCGCAACCTGCCCCAAGCCGCGCGTGTGTTGGAGGGGGACCTGTCGCGAATGCCGCCGGAATTGCGGGCCCGACGATTCGATCATGTTATCGCCAACCCGCCCTTTTACGGCGCACATCAGGGGATTCGGCCCAACGATCCGGGGCGCGGAACGGCACATGTCGAGGATACGCCCCTGGCTACATGGATCGATTCGGGCCTGCGGCGCCTGCGAGATCGTGGAACCTTCACCATGATCAACCGCACCGACCGGTTGGCCGATATTCTGACACCTCTGCAAGGTCGCACGGGCGGCGTGTTGATCCTGCCATTGGCCGCGCGGGCAGGGCGGGCGGCGGAGCGGGTTATCGTGCAGGCCATCAAGGGCGCACGCGCACCCCTGAAGCTGTTGCCACCTATGGTTGTGCACGAGGGCGATTCGCATCCGGGGGACGTTTCGCATTTCAGCGCACTGGCGTCCGGGGTGCTGCGCGAAGGGGCCAGCCTTTCGCTCGCCGCAATATAAGTAAAATTGCGCAAAAAACCAGACATGACAGTTATATGAATATGTGGCGAAATACTCGGACTGTCATCTGGATGGAAGGAGTACCCCAGGAATGAGCGTTACCTCACATGTCAGCGCACTTCAGAAGAAGCATCAAATCCTGTCCCAGACCATTGAAACGGAGCAACGCAGCCCAGCCTCCGACAATCTTCAGATTGCCGAGATGAAGCGGGAGAAGCTGCGACTGAAGGAGGAAATCAGCCGGCTCCGCTCCTAGATTTTCCTGATCCGGCGCGGGCGGCGATGACCGCCCCGCCGGTGATCAGAATTGCAGATGCGGCCAGCGTCCACGTCAACGGCGCAAATCCGGTTGCAATCAGAAGTAGAGTGGACAGTAGCGGCGCTGCATAGGACACCGTTCCGAGAAGCTGGATATCCCCATGCTTCACCCCGATATCCCACAGATAGAACGCGGCACCGACAGGGCCGAGACCCAGCATCACCAGCCCCAGCCAACCGCTTGGCTGCGAGGGCCAGACCGTTTCCTCCAACAGCAGATGCGCCCCGGTCGAGAGTGCTGCCGTCACCAGACAAAACAATGCGACGCTTTGCGTGGGGGCGCTGCCGAAACGGCGCGACAATACGGAATAGCCGGACCACAGCACCGCGCACAGGATCGCGGCTGCGTATCCCAAGGCATATTCGCCGGAAAAGCTGAGGTCCGCATCGGCCAGAATCAGCATGGCCCCCATGAACGCGACCAAGGCGCCGATGATGTGCCCGCGGCGCAAGGTCTCTCCGGGCAGCAATCCCGAAAACAGCACGATCAGCAGGGGCCACAGATAGGCGATCAGCCCAGCCTCCGCCGGTGGTGCGTTTTGCAGGGCGGTGAAGTAGAAAAAATGATAGCCGAACAGCCCGCCGATACCCAGCATCCAGACCCGCCATCCCAGCCCGCGTATCGCGCCGAAGCCCCGTCCCAGAGCGGTCCAGATCACACCGATCGCGCCGCCGATCGCAAAGCAGAACGCGGTTAACTGGAATGGCGGCACGTCACCCGCCAGAACCGCCAAGAGCGCCAGCGTTGCCCATAAACCAACCGCGCCCGCGCCGATGAGAGTGGGATTCATGCCGCGCGCCGTGCGGCTGCCTCCCGCATGAAGCGGACCATCCAGCGCGCCCAGTCCACATTATGCACCGGTTGGTCGAGCGTCCTCAGCGCGGCGGTGCCGACATCTTCCGGGACCGCATCGCCAATCCGGCTCAAGATGATTTCGCGCACGAAGTCCGCGTCGAATTCGGGATGCGGCTGCACGCTGATGGCAATGGGGGCATCGGCGTCTCCATAGGCGAGGGCCGCGTAGTTACAGAATTCGGACCGTGCCAGAACCACGGTTTCGGGCGGCAATTCGACGATCTGATCCTGATGCACGGCACGTGTCGAGAATGTATCGCCGGCCGTCTCCATCCAATCGGGGCGGGTCGTGATCTGATAGGTATGCACGCCCAGCCCCCAGCCTTTGCTGGATTTCTCGACCTTTCCGCCCATCGCCTCCGCCAGAAGCTGATGGCCAAAGCAGACGCCCACAACGGGAACCCGCCGGGCAAGGCAATCGCGCAGAAACGACTTGAGCGGTTCCATCCACGGCAACGGATCGTAAACACCGTGGCGCGAGCCGGTGATAAGCCACGCATCGGCCTGTTCTGGATCGTCGGGCATGACACCGCGCACGACGCTGAAGGTCTGGTAGGTCAGATCACCATCCGCCGCGTCGAGCAGACGGCGAAACATCGGCGGATAGGAGCCGTGCTTGTCCGCCATATCACCTGAGACTTCACCCGTCTCCAGAATGCCGATGCGCATCGTTCGTCTCCTCCGAATCGAGCGGACGATAGGCCTGTGTGCTCGCCGCGCCAAGGGTGAGAATCACCGCAATGTCACGATTTCACGATCCTGCATCAGTGCCACGTTCGTCGCCGTGGCGATGCGCCTGGCCGCAGCGTGGTGTGAACGACAAACGGCCCGCAGGGGTGCTGCGGGCCGTTTGCAAGATTCGAGGTCAGATCACCTCAGGTGAAGTACTGCCCACCATTCGCAGTGATGGTGGAGCCGGTGATGAAGCCCGCATCGTCAGCGGTGAGGAACGCCACGCAACGCGCGATCTCCTCCGGCTCACCCAGACGACCGACGGGGATCTGGCCGATGATGCTTTCACGCACTTTCTCGGGCACGGCCATGACCATGTCGGTGCCGACATAGCCGGGGGCCACGACGTTCACGGTAATGCCCGCACGTGCGCCCTCCTGGGCCAGCGACTTGGTAAAGCCGATATCGCCTGCCTTGGAGGCAGCATAGTTCGCCTGCGCGAACTGACCCTTCTGACCGTTGATGGAGGAAATCGTGACGATGCGGCCGAACTTGCGCTCACGCATTCCCGGCCAGACATTGTGCGTCATGTTGAACACGCCGGTCAGGTTGGTGTCGATGACCTCATGCCACTGCTGCGGCGTCATCTTGTGAAACGGCGCGTCACGGGTGATGCCGGCATTGTTGACCAGAATATCCACCGGGCCGAGATCGGATTCGATCTGGGCGATGCCGTCCTTGCACGCGTCATAGTCACCGACGGACCACTTGTAGGTCTTGATGCCGGTTTCCTTGGTGAAGGCCGCTGCGGCCTCGTCGTTGCCGCCATAGGTCGCTGCGACCTCGCATCCGGCCGTCTTCAGCGCCTTGGAGATTGCCGCTCCGATCCCGCGGGAGCCACCCGTGACCACTGCCACTCTTGCCATTATGTTTCCTCTCGATTTTTTTGGATTGGGGGGAGGTACCGTTCGGACCCTCCCCGATTGAAACTCAGTCGCGCTCGACACACATGGCGACACCCATGCCGCCGCCGATGCACAGGGTCGCCAGACCCTTCTTGGCGTCACGTCGCTGCATTTCGAACAGCAGCGTATTGAGCACACGGCAGCCCGACGCGCCGATCGGGTGCCCGATGGCGATCGCGCCGCCGTTCACATTCACGATCTCGGGATCCCAGCCCATTTCCTTGTTCACAGCGCAGGCCTGCGCCGCGAAGGCCTCGTTCGCCTCGATCAAATCGAGGTCGGAGGCGGACCAGCCGGCCTTTTCCAATGCCTTGCGGCTGGCATAGACGGGGCCGACCCCCATGATCGAGGGATCCAGACCGGCTGTGGCATAGGACGCAATGCGGGCGAGGGGCTGGATGCCGCGCCGTTCGGCGTTCTCCGCGCTCATCAGCAGCGTCGCCGCCGCGCCGTCGTTCAGGCCGGAGGCATTGGCCGCCGTAACGGACCCATCCTTGGTGAAGGCGGGGCGCAGTTTTTGCATCGCCTCCATCGTGGCGCCGTGGCGGATATACTCATCCTTGTCGACAATCGTGTCGCCCTTGCGGCCCTTCACGGTGAAGGGGATGATCTCATCGTCGAACTTGCCGGCCTTCTGTGCGGCCTCTGCCTTGTTTTGCGAGGCTACGGCGAACTCATCCTGCTGATCGCGGCTGATCTGCCACTGGTTCGCCACGTTTTCAGCGGTCTGACCCATGTGATAGCCATTGAAGGCGTCCCACAGCCCGTCGCGGATCATCGTGTCGATGAACTTGGTATCGCCCATCTTGGTGCCTGAACGCAGATGGGATGCGTGCGGTGCCAGGCTCATGCTTTCCTGACCGCCCGCGATCACCACGTCGGCATCGCCCAGTTGCACATGCTGCGCACCAAGTGCGACCGCCCGCAAGCCAGAACCGCAAACCTGATTGATGCCCCAGGCGGAGCTTTCCTTGGGCAATCCGGCGTTGATATGCGCCTGCCTGGCAGGGTTCTGACCCTGCGCCGCGGTCAGAACCTGCCCCAGGATGGTTTCGGAGACCTCGCTCGCGTCGACACCCGCGCGTTCCAGAACGCCGCGAATGACGGCGGCACCCAGATCGTGCGCGGGGGTGTTGGCAAATGCACCGTTGAACGAGCCGACAGCGGTACGCCCGGCTGCGGCGATGACGACATTAGTCATGTAACTCTCCCAATCCCAGTATCATGCAACGCAGCGTAAAAGCAGCTTCTGCCGTTTGCACCCACGAATCTCTACGACTTTAGATCCCTTTCAGGAAATTTTTTAAGGGTTCATGGACGGATTGCGCAACTTTCGAACCGACAATCATGCCCACATGGCCGGTTTCGGGCTTGAGAATACGCGCCTGAGGGATCTGCTGCGGCAGCGCTTCGGCGTTTTGCGGGGGCGCGATCAGGTCGTTCGCGGCACAGAAGCTCAACGTGGGGCAAGCAATGTCCGCAGGCCTGACCGGTCCCCCCATCAACGACCACTGACCATCGGCCAACATGTTGGTCACGTGCCAGTCGAGGAGGACTTCCTCCGCCACGCGGGGGGCGACCGTGACGGGATCGTTCAGCCAATCCTCGACCGCAACAAACAGGCCCGCCTCGGACGAGCCTTGATTCATCCGGGCGAAACTTGCGAATTTGCGGCGCGCCAATCCAGGGTCGAGCGTTGCGAACAGTGCCTGCATCAGGTCAGACGGAACCACCCCGAAAACCTGCGCCGCCGTGCGGAAAAAGGCCCGCAACGTCGCGATCTGGGGGCGGGCGGTATCCTGCATCATCCGCACCATCGCAGAGGCCGCCGCACAATTCCACGGTGTGCCAAGGGTCACGAGCGCGCGCACGTCGCCGGATCGTCGCACGGCCGCCGCGACCGCCAGCGCCCCGCCCATGCAATATCCGATCACCGGAACCGGGCCGCCTGCCAGAACCCGGGATATGGCCAGCGCGGGGCGCAGCCGCGTATCGGCATAATCGTTGAGGGACAGGGTTTTCTCGACCTCTGCCGGTACGCCCCAATCGAGCAATAATGGCCGGTAGCCGTCCTGGACCAGAGCGCGCAGGAAGGACCGTTCCGGCGTGATATCCAGAATGTAGGACCGGTTGATCAGCGAGGGTACGACCAATACCGGCTTGCCCCGACCGTTGCCGTAATCGCGCAGTGTGGTTGCACCCTCCGACCACAAAACCGCCGTCTCATCGTCGGGTCGGCGCCAGGGGGCCGCCCGCCACATCTCGATCCCGCGCAGCATCGCGTCCAGCCGGTCCATTTGCATATCCAGAGGCACGCCCGGTTGCACGATGGATTGGGCAAGGTGCAGCGGCAATGGCACCGGCGCCGCCGCGCGGAAGTCCGGAGGCGTTCCGGCGGACGGGTTTCGAGCAGGTTCGGCGCTATGTGACATCGACGCGCTCATAGCACGACAGCACGACAGCGCGCGTGCGAAATATGCGTTGCGATGCGAGGGTGCGGCGCACTATGGTTTTCTAACGGCACCTAAGACCGCACCGGGGAGCGATACGATGGCGAACAAGAACGTTGATCCGGACCAGCCGATCATCATCAAGAAATACGCCAACCGGCGGCTCTATAACACATCGAAATCCAGCTATGTGACGCTGGAACATCTGGCGCAGATGGTGCGTGACGGTGAGGATTTCGTGGTGAACGATGCGAAATCCGGGGACGACATCACGCGATCCGTCCTGACGCAGATCATATTCGAAGAAGAAGCGAAGGGGCAGAACATGCTGCCGACCAATTTCCTGCGCCAGTTGATTCGCCTGTACGGCGACACGCTTCAGGGGTTCGTTCCGGGCTATCTTGACGCGTCGATGGACACTTTTTCGCGAAATCAGGAAAACATGCGCGCCCAGGTCCGCACGGCGTTCGAGGCGAACCCCGCCATCGCGAATTTCGAGGCGATGACGCGTTCCAACATGGAATGGTTCGAGAATACCATGCGCATGTTCACCCCCTTTGCCACTGCGGTGGCACCTGCACCCGATACCGCCGACTCGCCCACGGAGAAGGCGAAGGATGTGGAGCTGGACGATCTCAAGAGCCAGCTTGCCAAGATGCAGGAGCAGTTGTCCGAGTTGGTCCGAAAATCCTGATTACATCGCGGCTTGCGCGATATTCGTCGTGATCCAGTCCGGGTGTTGCCGGGCCGGGGCGAACAGGTGACCTTGCAGGAAATCGACGCCCAGATCGGTCAGGCACTGCGCCTGTTCCGGCGTTTCGACGAACTCCGCCACGGTGAACATCTCGAAATGACGGGCAATATCGACCAGCGCCTTGATCAGGCAGCGGTTGTCGGCATCATTTTCGATCCCGCGTGAGAAGAAGCCGTCGATCTTGACCCCATCCAGTGCCAGATCGCGGAATTGGCGAAAGGCCGTATGGCCCGCACCGAAATCGTCCAGCACGACCGTAACGCCCAGGGCCCGCACCGTGCGTGTGAACGGAACGGTTATCTCGGGGTCCGCCACCGCCAGTTCGGTCATTTCCACGATCAGGCGGTCGGTCAGATGGGGACGGTCCGCCACCTCACGCTGAAGCAGGTTGATCCAGCCGGGATCGGTCATCGTCTGCAGGCCGACATTGATCGAGACGCGCAGTCGCAGCCGGTCCTCCAGCGTTCCCAGCGCGTGGCGCAGCACATAGCGGTCTAGTTGCGGCCCGCGCCCCGCCTGCTCGATCACGGGCAGGAACGCGCCGGGCATCAGCACCTCATCCTGTTCCAGACGCAGGCGCGCCAGCCCCTCGAAAAAACCGATCCGTTGCCGGGGTCCGCTGCGCAGGATCGGCTGGAAGGCAAGCTCCGTCCCGCCGGCGGCCAGCGCATCGAGGATCATCCGATCATGCGAATCATCAAAGGGTTTCTCGTCCAGTCGCGCCTGCATCTTCTCGCCCCTTTCCGAGTTCGACTGTATGTTCTTCCAGCGTTCTGAACGAATCGTTAAAGGGTGAAATGATGGCTGAACGCTGTTCGTGGTGCGGAACGGATCCGCTCTATATTGATTACCACGATACCGAATGGGGTGTCCCGGTTCGCGACGGGCGCGACCTGTGGGAAAAGCTGGTGCTGGAGGGGTTTCAGGCCGGTCTGAGCTGGATCACCATCCTGCGCAAACGGCAGAGTTTTCGCGCCGCCTTCGACAATTTCGATCCCTACCGCATCGCACGATATGATCAGAGCGACGTGACCCGCCTGCTGGGCGACGCGGGAATCGTGCGCCATCGGGGCAAGATCGAGGCGACGATCGGCAACGCCCGCGCCTTCATCGCCCTTGAGGAGCGGGAGGGATTCGCGTCCTTCATCTGGTCCCATGTCGATGGCGATCCGCAACAGAACGCCCCCCGCACGATGGCGGATGTGCCCGCCGAAACGCCGGTGAGCAGACAGCTTTCCAAGGATCTCAAGAAGGCAGGGTTCAAGTTCTGCGGCCCGACCATCGTCTATGCCTTCATGCAGGCGTCGGGCATGGTGAACGACCACGTGCGCGACTGCTACCGGGCCGAGGCTATACGGGAACTGAGCGAGGTCTAGTCCGCCGCGATTGCTGCTGCGATGATCTCACGTGCGGGGGGGTCGTTCCAATGGGCGCCGCCTTGCAGACGCGCGATTTCGCGCCCCTCACGGTTCATCAGAATGCTGACTGGCAGGCCCAGAACGCCCGCGCGGCGCGACAATTGCCCCTGCGGATCCAGCAGGATCGGCAGGGTTTCAATCTGCTCCTCCTCGAAGAAGGCCCGGATCCCGCTGAGGCTGTTGCGCCCGCTGGCGATGGTCACGACCTCGAAATCCTCACCCGCCAGATCGGCGTTGAGCGCGTCGAGATCGGGCATTTCCTCACGACAGGGGGCGCACCACGTGGCCCAGAAATTCACCAGAACGATCTTTCCGGCATAATCGGCCAGGGTATAGGCATTGCCCTCGGGATCGGTGAACGTCTCACCCGGCAATTGCTGCGGTTCGGCGTGGACGTCCAGTTTGCGCATGTCATCGCGGCGGATTTGTTCCAGCTGCGATGCACCCTGTGCGACAGCGTGGTTTGCCATGCCGCCAAAGCCTGCGTAGAACAGGCCCGAGAACAATCCAACTGCGGCCAGCATCCTGCCGCCGCGTCCCGTCATCCAAGCGCTCATCCCGCCATACTCCCCGTTTAGAGGCCCCGAATGTCCGACCAGAACACTGGAACCAAATCGTCGAATGCCATGTGGGGCGGCCGTTTCGCCGACGGCCCCGATGCGTTGATGGAGGCGATCAATGCCTCCATCGGATACGACCGGCGACTTGCCCCGCAGGATGTCGAGGGTTCACGCGCCCACGCCGCCATGCTGGCCGCCACCGGTATACTGACGGATAGCGACGCCGAGCTCATTCGGGAAGGGCTGCTCACGGTCTTGTCAGAGATCGAGGCCGGAAACTTCGCGTTTTCCACCGCGCTCGAAGACATCCACATGAACATCGAGGCGCGGTTGAAGGAGCTGTTGGGCGAACCTGCCGGACGTCTGCACACCGCGCGCAGCCGCAACGATCAGGTCGCCACGGATTTCAAGCTGTGGACCCGCGACCAGTTCGACGCGATGGATGCGGGGCTGACCGCGCTGATGAAGGTTTTCCTCGCCCAGGCGGAGGCCGGGCCGGACATGGTGATGCCGGGCTTTACCCATCTGCAAACCGCGCAGCCCGTGACGTGGGGCCATCACATGATGGCCTATGTGGAGATGTTCGCCCGTGACCGCAGCCGCGTGCGCGATGCCCGTGCGCGCATGAACGAAAGTCCGCTGGGGGCGGCGGCACTGGCGGGCACCGGCTTTGCCATTGATCGCCACATGACGGCAGAATCGCTGGGCTTCGACCGACCCTCGGCCAATTCGCTGGATGCGGTCAGCGACCGGGATTTCGCGTTGGAGTTCCTGACGACCTCCTCGATCTGTGCCATGCACCTCAGCCGCTTCGCGGAGGAGCTGGTGATCTGGGCCTCGGCGCAGTTCCGGTTCGTGACGCTGAGCGATCGGTTCTCCACCGGCTCATCCATCATGCCGCAGAAAAAGAACCCCGATGCGGCTGAGTTGCTGCGGGCCAAGGTGGGCCGTATCGTCGGTGCGACCGTGGCCCTGCTGACCGTGATGAAGGGGCTGCCGCTGGCCTATTCCAAGGACATGCAGGAGGACAAGGAACAGGTGTTCGACGCTGCGGATTCCATGATGCTCAGCCTTGCCGCGATGACCGGCATGGTGGCGGATCTGCGCCCCAACGCCGATGTCCTGCGCGCCGCTGCGGCCTCGGGCTTCTCCACCGCCACGGACCTTGCCGACTGGCTGGTGCGTGAGGCGAACCTGCCGTTTCGCGATGCGCATCACGCGACGGGTGCGCTGGTGAAAATGGCGGAGGATCGCGGTTGTGACCTTGCGGACCTGACGCTGGACGACATGCAGTCCGTGAACCCGTCGATCACGGCGGGCGTTTTCGACGTGTTGACGGTCGAGGCTTCGGTCGCGTCGCGCATCAGCTATGGCGGCACATCGCCCGAGCGCGTGCGCGAACAGATCGCCCGGTGGAAGGAGGCCCTCGCATGATCCGTATCCTGATTGTCGCGGCCCTGCTGACAGCCCCCGCCGCATGCGGGCGCAAGGGCGATCCGCTGCCCCCGTCCGAAGCCTCCACCGTATTGCGCGCGCAGGTACAGCCAACCGACTGATCCCGTGCGCCGGCGGTGTTTGCTTGCAATGCGCGGGGCGCGTGGCTAGGTCGGGGCGCAATCGAAATTCGGAGGGCGAGATGTCTGCGCTGCGCATTACCTATCTGATCCTGACGCTGGTGGGGACGATCCTGCCGATGGCGTATTTCCTGCCTTGGCTTGCGAAAAACGACTGGTCGATGGCGGCGCTGATCGGCGCGTGGAATGTCTCGGATGCGACGACCGGCCTCGTCTACGATCTGAACGTCACGGCGGCCGCCCTGATCATCTGGATCGTGGCCGAGGTGCGCGTGCGCCGCGACTGGTCGTCGCTGGTGGCGATCCCCGCGATCTTCTGCATCGGGGTGTCATGTGCATTGCCCCTCTATCTCCTCCTGCGCTCACGCGGGCAGGACTGAAAGGCGCATCGACATGGACCATTTTCTGTACCGCGATGGTGTCCTGCACGCCGAGGATGTCCCCCTGACGGAAATCGCGCGCAGCGTCGGCACGCCGTTCTACGTCTATTCCACCGCGACGTTCGAGCGTCACTTCAAGGTGTTCGAGGAGGCGCTGGCCGGTCTGCCGCATCTGATCTGCTATGCGATGAAGGCAAACTCCAACCTTGCCGTCTTGCGCATCATGGCGCGGCTGGGCGCGGGGATGGACGTGGTCAGCATCGGCGAGTATCGCCGCGCCCGCGCCGCCGGGGTGCCGGGTGAGAAAATCGTGTTCTCGGGCGTTGGAAAAACCGCCGAGGAGATGACTTACGCGCTGCAACACGGCATCCGCCAGTTCAACGTCGAGAGCCTGCCGGAGCTGGAGCGTCTGTCCGCCGTGGCCACCGCCCTGGGCAAGGTCGCGCCGATCACCGTGCGGGTGAACCCCGATGTGGATGCGAAGACCCACGCCAAGATCGCGACGGGCAAGTCCGAGAACAAGTTCGGCATCCCCATCGCCGACGCGCGTGACACCTATGCCCGCGCCGCCGCCCTGCCGGGGATCGAGGTTGTCGGCATCGACGTTCATATCGGCTCGCAACTGGTCGATCTGGCCCCCTACGAGGCCGCGTTCGGCAAGGTCGCGGAACTGACCCGGCAATTGCGCGCCGATGGCCACACGATCAAGCGGCTGGATCTGGGGGGCGGGCTGGGCATTCCCTATGTCCGCGCGAACGAGGCCCCGCCGCTGCCCTTCGATTACGGTGAGGTCGTGCGCCGCACCGTCGGTGATCTGGACTGCGAGATCGAGATCGAGCCGGGCCGCCTGATCGCGGGCAATGCCGGACTGCTGGTCAGCGAAGTGATCTATGACAAGACCGGTGCCGACCGGTCCTTCCTGATCGTGGACGCGGCGATGAACGACCTGATCCGCCCCGCGATGTACGAGGCCTGGCACGATATCGTTCCGGTCAACGAGCCTGAGCCGGGGTTGGAGCCGCACCGCTACGACGTGGTCGGCCCGATTTGCGAGAGCGGCGATACCTTTGCCAAGGGGCGCGATCTGCCGGGTATGGCGGCGGGCGACCTGATCGCGTTCAGATCCGCCGGGGCCTATGGTGCGGTCATGTCATCGGAATACAATTCGCGGCCCCTGATACCCGAGGTTCTGGTCAGCGGCGACCGCTTCGCCGTGGTGCGGGCGCGTCCGACATTTGAGGAAATGCTGGCCCGCGACACGGTGCCCGACTGGTTGCAAGAGGAGGGCTGAACCGCCCCCGCGATCACGTCATCGCGGGTGACGCTGCCGGACGCTTGGCCATCGGGCGGCAAGACGCTACCTTCCATGGCGAAGGGAGCATTCATGCGCCAGACCGATCGCCAGCCTGAACACGAGCCCGATCCTCAGTTCGACCCGTTGCACGCCTTTCGCGGACGTCTGCGCGCAACGCGCCTGGTCATCGCGGCGGAACGGGGGGCGCGGGCCTTCTGGCCGGTCAGCACATTGTTGCTCGGCGGGTACGCGGCGCTGCGATTCGGGGGCGTCGCCTGGTTGGCGGGGCATGTCGGTCTGTGGCCGGTTGTCGCCGGATTTGCTCTCGTCGCCGCGTTTCTGATCGCCATGGGCTTGCGCCGCTTTCGCTGGCCCACGACCGGCGATGCGATTGCGCGGCTGGATCGCGGCACGGCCCGAAACCTGCTGACCACGCTGACCGACCGCCCCGCCATGCCCACCGATCCCGCGCAGGCCGCCGTCTGGTCCGCGCATATGGCACGGGCGCAGGCTGCGGCGCAGGGCGTCGGCGTTCCCGCGCCGAACCTGCAAGTTTCCCGTCAGGACCGCTACGCATTGCGGCTGGTCGCGGCAACGGCTGCGATGGCGGGGGTGCTGTTCGTGCAGGGCACCGATCCGGGAGGTCTGGGCAAGATCGGCGGTGCCCGTGCCGCCGGACCGACATTCGAGGCCTGGGCCACCCCGCCGTCCTATACCGGGCTGCCCACCATCTATCTGACCGAGCGTGAGGGCGATCTGCTGTCCCTGCCCACCGGCACCGAAATCGCCCTGCGCGCCTATGGCGAGGGGTTCGAGCTGGATCACAGCGTCGGCAGCGACGGCGCCCTGCGTCAGGTCGCCCCCGGCCTGAACGACGCGCGTCTGCTGTTGCAGGAGGACGGCGCGATCACGCTCAGCCGGGGCGGGGCGCAATTGGCGAAATGGAATTTCTCGGTCAGTGGCGATCAGGCCCCGACGATACGGTTCGATGGCGACGTGACCCGCGCGCGCGCCGGTGCGACCGAGGTTCCCTTCGCTGTCGCGGATGATTTTCAGGTTGCCTCCGCCAGAATGATCGTCACCCGCGATCTGGATGCGGTCGATCGCCGACATGGCTTGATCCCCGATCCCGTGACGCGCCCCGATCTGAGCGTCGATCTGGACCTGACGTCGCAGGATCAAGGTAGCGGGGCTGAGGTCTTTACCCGCGATCTGTCCACACATCCATTTGCAGGACTTCCCGTCCGGATGGTGCTTGAGGCGACGGACGGCGCAGGCCAGACCGGGCGCAGCGAAGTGCGCGAACTGGTGTTGCCGCAACGCGCCTTTTACGACCCGCTTGCCCGTGCCATTGTCGAACAGCGCCGCGACCTGCTTTGGGCTCCTGAGGAGAACATCCGCCGTGTCGGTCAGTTGTTGCGTGCGGTCTCATATCAACCGGACGAACTGAACACGCCCGACGGGGTCACGGACGCCCTGCGCGACAGCATCGCCGCGATAGATACCGCCCGTCAGGGCAACCCGACATTGGAGCAGATCGACACTCTGGCCCAACAGCTTTGGGACATCGCGTTGATGATCGAGGACGGTCGCCTTGCCGATGCCGCCGCTGAAATGCGCCGCGCACAGCAGCGGTTGAGCCAGGCCTTGCAGGACGGCGCCAGCGACGCCGAGATCGCGGATCTGATGCAGGACCTGCGCGAGGCGACGCGTGAGTATATGCGCCAGATGGCCGAGGCTTTGCAAAACAACCCGGACGCTCAGCAGCGCGCGCAGGAGCAGGGCGACGACGGGATGGAGATGAGCCGTCAGGACATTCAGGATCTGATGGACCGCATTCAGGAACTGTCCGAAAACGGCCAGCGTGAGGAAGCGCAACGCCTGCTCGATCAACTGGCACAGATGATGGAAAACATGCAGATGACCCTGAACGGTCAGGGACAGGGCGGCGAACCGCAGCAGGGGGGCGAGGGCGGCACAGGACAGGGCGGTGTGCAGGACACCTTGCGACAACAGCAGGAGCTCGCCGACCGTTCGTTCGAAGAATTGCAGCGCCAGTTCCGTGAGGGCCCCGGTTCCGAGGGCGGTTCGGGGCTGGAGGGTCTTGCCGAGACGCAGGAAGCCTTGCGCGACATGCTCGAAGGTTCGGATGACGGGCAGGGCAGCGCCGAGGCGCAAGAGCGTCTGGATCAGGCGGAACGCAACATGGCCGATGCCCGCGATGCGCTGGAACGTGGCGACGGGCGCGGTGCCCTCGACAGTCAGGCCCAGGCGATGGACGCGTTGCGCGAGGCACTTCGCGCGCTGGATAACGAAGGCAACGATGAGGACGCCCCCCCGCGTGAGGGCGATCCCGCAGCGGAGGCCGATCAGCAATCGGCAAGCCGCGACCCGCTGGGGCGTCCGACCCAGAACGGTCAGGCCCTGCACAGCGGTGAGGATATGGTCCCCGAGGGCGGCTCCATCGGGTCCGCACGCGATCTGCTCGACGAAATCCGGCGCAGGTCAGGCGACCGCGACAGAACGGTGGAGGAGCGCGACTACCTGCGCCGCCTGCTCGACCGTTTCTGAAGGGTCAGCCGTTCACAAGCGCCGCGATGGACGCCCGCAACGAGTTGATGGTCGAAACGTAAGCCTCCAGCGCCGGCGCGATGGGCGGCAGAGCGGCGGCCAGATCGGCCGCCAGAAAATAGACCGCCGCCGCGATCAGGGCGAGCATCAGCGCCATCACGAAACCCAGACCACCTCGGCCACCGGTCGTCGGGGCGGTCTGTTCGTGTGGTGCGCGCTCATCCTCCGGCGCATTTTCCTGCGGCACATTGTCGTTCGCAGCCGCAGGAAGGGTGGTGGCAGGTGGTGGGGTGGCGCCAGGTCGCCCGGGTCGCGCAGGACGCGCGGTTCGCGGGGTGGCAGGCTCCACCGGATGATCGGATACCGGATGCGCACCAGGGCGGCCCGGGCGTTGTGGACGGGCGCGCGACGGGGGGAAGGGCGTTACATCGGAAGTCTCCGGCTCGACCCGCGCGGCAGGCGGAGGTGCCAGAGCGTCGGCATCTCCATCGGGCGACGCCTCATGTGTCAACGTCGCTGCGGGCTGCGATGGTTCGTCAAGGATACGGCGCAGATCGTTCAGAACCGAATCCGCCTCGTCAATCTCGCTTGCGGGTTCCTCAATCAGGATTTGTGGCGTTGCGTCCGACTGGCGGGCCGCCCGCCGTTCGGCGCGGCGCGCGCGCATCGCCTCGAACGCGGCATCGGCCCCGGCGCGGATCGTATCGCTTTGCGGCACCGGCGGAATGCTGAAATCGGCGGATGTGTCCGGTTCCTCGGGCTGCGCGGCAGGTGGATGCGGTTCGTCGGCATATTCGTGCTGCATTGGCACTGGGGTCGCGTCGCTCGTGGGGGCGCTGTCGGTGCGTTCCGGCTCGGCCGCGTTCGTCGCCTGATCGGCGGGCGCTTTCGCAGGATCCTGACGGGAGGAGACCTGTCGCGACAGAAGGGAGCGCAATGCCTCTACGTCGAAATCGGAGGCCCCGGCCATATCCGGCTGCTCCTCCTCTTCATCGAGGTCCATGCTCAACCGGTCATCCACTGCATATTCTTCGGCAGTATCGGACACAGCTTCGGTTGCGGACTCGTCTGCGTGCGCGGGCCGCTCCCCCAAAGCATCGGAAATGGCGCTGGCGATCTCCTCCGGCGCCGCGAAGTCCGGGGTGGTCATTTCGGGGGTGTCATCCGGGGAGTCCGGCGCTGCAGAATCCTGCGTGCTCACGGGTCGCGTGGCGGTCCATTCGTTGTCGCAGACGCCACATTGAACCACGCGGCCTGTTACCGGAACATCGGCATCCGCAACTTCGTACTGGGTTGCGCAGTTCGGACAGATCAGGCGCACGTCATTCCCCCGGAAATTCAGTTTCAAGCCGGTCGCCCCCCTCAGGATCAACCGCGATGACGGACATTAACCCGCAATTCCGACGGTGCCTAGGCCCCAACCCCTGTGCCGAACTATTGTTCCCGCGATACGCATCTGCAATGGTCCGCAAGCAACGGTTTGGGGGAAGAACGTGATCGGTTTCGAGCAGGCTGGCTTCAGCTACGGGCAAGATCGCATCCTGTCGGATGTAACGCTCGACATCGCGCCCGGGTCCTTCCATTTCCTGACCGGCCCGTCGGGAGCAGGCAAGACCACGTTCCTCAAGCTGTGCTATCTGGCGCTGCGACCCACCGACGGCCGCATGCAATTGTTCGATCGCGAAGTGATGACGTTTGACCGGAACGATGTGGCGCTGACCCGCCGTCGGATCGGTGTGATGCACCAGAACTGCGTCTTTCTGGATCATCTGACGCTGCGCGAAAACGTCGTGCTGCCATTGCAGGTCGCAGGCCGCGTCGGTCCGGAGGTCGAGCGGGATCTGGACGATCTGCTCGATTGGGTCGGCCTGGCCAGTCGCGCCTACGCCCTGCCGCCTGAATTGTCGGGCGGGGAACGCCAACGCGCGGCCCTGGCACGGGCAGTCATCAGTGCGCCGGACATCGTGCTGGCGGATGAGCCGACGGGCAATCTGGACTGGGCGATGGCTGAGAGGGTTCTGCGTCTGCTGGTCGAGTTGAACAGGCTGGGCAAGGCCGTGGTGATTGCTACCCATGACATGAATCTGATTCGAACCGCGAAGGCGGACGTGAACGCCCGTGTCCTGCGCTTGGCCCGGGGTCGGTTGCAAATGGCGGGGGCGGACCTGTGAAACTGCACCGTTTGCTCTCGGGTGGGGCGGCGGACGGTATCGTCCCGACCTCCGGCTTCACAGCTTGGCTGGTGTCGCTGGTGTCGCTGGCCATGGCGGCGCTGGCCGTCGCGGCGCTGGCGGTCTGCTTCGCCACGGACCGGCTGGCCGACAGATGGTCGGCGGAGCTGGCGCGCTCCTCCACCGTGACGATCCTGGCCCCCGAGGGGCAGATGGACGCGCAGGCCGAGGCAGCCTTGATCGCCGTGCGCACGACCCCCGGTATTCAGTCCGCACGGCTGTTGAGCGAGGAGGAGCAAAGCGCCCTTCTGGCCCCCTGGTTGGGCAGCGACCTGACGCTGGACGTGCTGCCCGTGCCCCGCGTCATCGTGATGGAGGAGACGGTCGCCGGACCCGACGCCGACAGCCTGCGTCTGCGGCTGGAGGGAGAGGCGCCGGATGCCGTCTATGACGACCACACCCGCTGGCGGCGGCCGATGGTGGCGGCGGCGCAACGTCTGCGCCTGTTCGGGCTGGGCGCGCTTGGACTGATCGCGCTGGCCACGGCGGGCATGATTACGCTGGCCGCACAGGCCTCACTGGCCGCGAACGAACAGATCATCGGAACGCTGCGTCTGATCGGGGCGCAGGACAACTACATCGCCGGTGCCTTCGTGCGCCGCTTCACGCTGCGCGCTCTGGGCGGTGGCGTGGCCGGAACCGTGCTGGCGGCGCTGGGATTGCTGTTCATGCCCGACATGGCGCGGGAGGCGGCCTTCGTCACGCGGCTGGGCCCGCAGGGCGCACAATGGGCGCTGTTGCTCACCGTGCCCTTGATCGCAGCGGCGACCGCGTTTATCGCAACCCGAATGGCCGCGTTCCACGCGCTGCGTCACCTCGAAGACCGCTGAGGACATTCCATGCTTCTGATCCGATCCCTGATCTTTACCGCCGCGATGTACTTCGCCCTGCTGGTCATGGGAGTGGCGGGCGCGATACCTGCCATGCTGTCCAAGGATTGGGCCTATTGGTTCATGAGCCGTTACTGCCACGTGGTGTTCTGGCTGATGCGGACAATCGTCGGACTGAAGGTCGAGATTCGGGGGCAGGTCCCCCAGGGCGAATGCATCGTGGCGGCAAAACACCAGAGCTTTCTGGACATTATCATCCTGATGGGCACGTTGCCCCGCCCGAAATTCGTGATGAAGAAATCCGTGAAGTGGACCCCGATCGTCGGTTTTTACGCCATGCAGATCGGCTGCGCGCCAGTGGACCGGCAGTCCAGAGGCGCGATGGGCGCGATGTTGGAAAATGTCGCGGAGGAACGCGCCGATCCCGGACAGATCGTGATCTATCCGCAGGGAACGCGGGTCGCGCCCGGTGTGGTGGCGCGGTACAAGCGGGGCGCGGCGGCGCTCTATCAGAGCTTCGCGCTGCCCTGCGTGCCAGCGGCGACCAATGCAGGCGTATTCTGGGGCCGCAACTCCCTGCTGCGCAAACCCGGCGTCGCGGTGGTCGAGTTCCTGCCGGAAATTCCCGTAGGGCTAGACTCCGCGGAGTTCATCACTCAGCTCGAAGCGGAAATAGAGCCGGCTTCGGACCGATTGCTCGACCGTTGAAATCGCCTCTGGCTACAAGTTGAGATCGCCCCCGGCGGTAGGGAGCGAACGTCCATAAATGGGCTTCTCAGGCTTTGGAGCGGAGCATCTGCGCTATAGCGCGACCATGCCCATGTCGAGGAACTTCTTGCGCCGGTCATCGCGGATCTGGTCGCCACTCTTGCCGTCGAAATCCGCCAGCATTGCGCTCAATACCTGACCAACGGATGCGATCGCCGCATCGGGATCGCGTTGCGCGCCGCCGACCGGCTCCGCGATCACACGATCTATGACGCGCAATTTCAGCAGGTTCTGCGCGGTCAGCCGCAGGGCCTCGGCGGCCTCGCGCATCTTCTCGGCATTTTTCCACAGGATCGAGGCGCAGCCCTCGGGCGAAATGACGGTGTAGATCGCGTGTTCCAGCATCGCGACACGGTTGCCGGTGGTCAGTGCGATGGCACCGCCCGACATGCCCTCACCGATGATGACGGAGATCAGCGGAACACGCAGCGACAGACATTTCTCGGTGGAGCGGGCGATGGCCTCGGACTGGCCGCGTTCCTCCGCGCCCTTGCCGGGATAGGCGCCGGGTGTATCGACGAGGGTGATGACGGGCAGGCCAAACCGGTCGGCCAGATCCATCAGGCGCACGACCTTGCGATAGCCCTCGGGCCGCATCATGCCGAAGTTGCGGGCGATGCGGCTGGCCGTGTCATTGCCCTTTTCCTGACCGATCACCACGACCGGGCGATCGTCGAGACGGGCCAGACCGCCCATGACGGCGGGATCGTCTGCGAAGTTACGGTCGCCCGCCAAGGGCGTGTATTCTGTGAACAGCGCGTCGATATAATCCTTGCAGTGCGGACGGTTGGGATGCCGCGCCACCTGCGCCTTGCGCCAGGGGGACAGGTCGCCGTAGAGGTCGGCGAGCATCGTCTTGGCCTTCTTGTCCAGGCCGGCCGCTTCCTCATCGATCTTCATCGTCGGGTCCTGCCTGCCGAGGGCGCGCAGCTCCTCCGCCTTGCCTTCGATTTCAGCCAAACCCTTTTCGAAGTCGAGATAGTTCTGCATATGGCCCCTCGTGCGTTACTATGGGGGATATAGGCGGCTGGGGGACCGAAATGCAATTCCCCCCGTGTAGATGCGATGTAGATGCGGGTGGCCCGGTCGCCCGGGCCATCCCGGTTTTACCCGGCGATCATCTCGGATTGCTTGACGATCACTTCGGCCTGACGGATTGAGGCGAGGTCGACCAGACGCCCCTTGTAGACGGCGGCACCCTGGCCGGTTTTTTCCGCCTCCTCCATCGCGGCGAGGATCTCGCGGGCTTCGGTGATCTGCGCCTCGGAGGGGGTGAACACCTCGTTCGCCAGCGCGACCTGCTTGGGGTGGATCGCCCATTTGCCGACCATTCCCAGCGTGGCGGAGCGGCGTGCCTGCGCCGTGAAGCCCTGATCGTCCGAGAAATCCCCGAACGGACCATCGACGGGCAGCAGGCCGTGCGTGCGGCAGGCGGCGACGATGGCGGTAATGGGCATGACCCAGGGATCGCCCCAGTGCTTCTGCCCATCAGGGGTCAGCATGTAGTAGTTTTCCTGCGTTCCGCCGATGCCGGTGGTCTGCATTCCCATGCTGGCGGCATAATCTGCGGCACCCAGGCTCATCGCTTGCATACGGGGGGAGGCGGCGGCGATCTCCTCGACATGCGCCAGTCCGGCGGCGGTTTCGATGATGACCTCGAACCCGACCTTCTTGCTGCGGCCCTTGGCCATTTCCACGGCACTGGCCAGCGCGTCCACGGCGTAGATATCACCGGCATTTCCGACCTTGGGGATCATGAAGCGGTCAATGCGGTCGCCGGCCTGTTCAAGCACATCGATCACATCACGATACCAGTAAGGCGTGTCGAGACCGTTGATCCGCACGCTCAGCGTCTTGGTACCCCAGTCGATGTCGTTGATCGCCTCGATAACGTTCTTGCGCGCGTTGTCCTTGTCCGACGGGCTGACGGAATCCTCCAGGTCGAGATTGATGACATCGGCGGCGGAGCTGGCCATCTTCTCAAAGATAGCAGGGCGCGAACCGGGGCCGAACAGTTGGCATCGGTTGGGAACGGCGGGGGCTTGCGGCTGGACCTTGAAGGACACGGGCTCTCCTTTGGGACATAATGTTGCGTAGCGCTTACCCGGAGGGATATTTCCGTGCGATCAAATCGTCAAGGGGGATGCTGCGGCTGCGAAGGCTGACGCCCTGGCCCGCAGCCTTAGGCAACGCTGTGACGACGATGTCAGCAGCGCCGTCGAAAGGTCAATGGTCAACGTCTTGCGACCCGCGCAACTTTGCCCTATCTGGTGAGTCGAGAGGTTGGCGCGGGCAGGCACCTCGCCAACCTGGTCAGGGCCGGAAGGCAGCAGCCACAACGAGACTCGCTTGGGTCGTCGTCCAGCCTCTCACCCACCTTCCCGCGTGGATAGGTATTCCCCCTTCGAAAATCATGCGTCGTTCGGATCTGCGTCGTTCGGATCGTTGGCGAACAGCGCGATCTTGTTGCCCTGCGGATCACGCAGGTAGCAGACGTAGAAATTCGCCCCGTAGGCATCGCGCAATCCCGGTTGCCCCTCATCGGAACCACCGGCCTGCAACGCGGCCCTGTGCAGCGTGCGAACCTGTTGCCGGTCGCGCGCCTGAAACGCGACCATCGTGCCGTTGCCCGCAGATGCCGAACGGCCGTCGAAGGGCGGTTTGACGTAGAATTCCGGCAGCAAGCCAAGCTGGTCGGATGGCTGGACCAGCGCATAGCTCAACCCCTCCGGCCCTTCCTTCACCCTATAGCCCAGCGCGGGCAGGATGGCGGCGTAGAACCGCTTCGCCCGTGGAATGCCATCGGCTCCGACGCAGACATAACTGATCATGTGAGGGATCCCGTGGTTGAGGGTGGCGTGGCACGCGATGCGCCTGATATGAATAGACCGGGGCGCGCCCGTTCACAAAAGTTTTGCCAAACCCGCGTCCCGGTCCAATTTGATCCGCATGACGGATACAGACAAACTGGCCGAGGACAGAACCGATTGGGCCGAGGACCGCACGGTCATGGCGAATGAGCGCACGTTCGCGGGCTGGATGCGGACCGGCATGGCGTCGCTGGGCATCGCGATCGGTCTGTCGGCGGTGTTCAAGGAGGCGGAGCCGACCTGGGTGGCGAAATCGGTCGCGATGATCTTTATTCTGATCGCGCTCATCATCTTTCAGATGGCGCGGCGTGCCGCGTGCAAGGTGCAGACCCGGCTCGATTCCCATCGGGCGGAGCCGCCGGGCACCAAGGGTATCACGTTGCTTACCGCAATATTCAGCACCGGCGCACTGGCGACTGGTGCGATCCTGTGGTGGCTCTAACGCATTTGCCGCCGCGCGCTGAGGGCAGCGGTAATGGTGCCGTCGTCCAGGTAATCCAGTTCCCCGCCCACGGGCACACCCTGCGCCAGCGACGTGACGGGGATACCGCGATCCGCCAGCATGTCCGCGATGTAGTGCGCGGTGGTCTGGCCATCTACGGTCGCGCCCAGTGCCAGAATGACCTCCGTCACCCCGTCCTGTGCGATGCGGTCGGCAAGGCGGGGCAGGTTGAGATCCTCTGGCCCGATCCCGTCCAGCGCGCTGAGCGTGCCGCCCATGACGTGATAGCGCCCGCGAAACACCTGCGCGCGTTCCATCGCCCACAGGTCCGCGACGCTCTCGACCACGCAGATGGTTGAGCCGTCGCGCTTCGGATCGCTACAGATGTCGCATCGCTCCGACGTTCCGATATTGCCGCAGATCAGACATTCGCGGGCGGTGCGGGCAACCTCGGTCATCGCCTCGGCCAGCGGTTCGAGCAGCACGCGCCGCTTTTGCACCAGCGCCAGCGCCGCCCGCCGGGCGGAGCGGGGGCCGAGGCCGGGCAGCCGGGCCAGCAGGCCGATCAGCTCATCAAGGGGACCACTGCTCATCCCCGCTCCTATGCTCCGGCGCGGCGCACGATGACCGAGCCGACGGAATAGCCCGCCCCGAACGAGCAGATCACACCCAGATCCCCCGGTTCGAAATCGTCGGAGTGTTTCGAGAACGCGATGATTGATCCGGCGGAGGAGGTGTTGGCGTAATCCTGAAGGATGTTCGGCTGTTCGTCGCGGGTCGGCTCACGCCCCATGACCTTCTTGCCGATCAGGTCGTTCATCGACTTGTTGGCCTGATGCAACCACATCCGCTTGAGATCCTCAGGTGCGATGCCGTTATCGGCCAGATGCGCGGTCATCAATGTCGCCACGATGGGCACCACCTGTTTGAAGACCTTGCGCCCCTCCTGCATGAACTGCATGTCGCGGCGATCCTCGAGCCCGTAAGGGCGGGTGCGGCGCAGGAAGCCGTTATTGTTGCGGATATTGCTGGAAAACTGCGTCAACAGGCGGGTGTCGACGATGTCGAAGCGAATGCCGGTTGCATCCTCGGCCCGTTCGATCAACACGGCGGTGCACACGTCGCCGAAGATGAAGTGACAGTCGCGGTCGCGCCATTCCAGATGGCCCGAGGTGATCTCGGGGTTGACCATCAACACCGATCGGGCGGAGCCGGAGCGGATCATGTCCGCCGCCTGCTGGATGCCGAACGTGGCGGAGGAGCACGCGACGTTCATGTCGAAGGCAAACCCCTCGATCCCCAGAAGCTGCTGAATCTCCACCGCCATCGCGGGATAGGCGCGCTCCATGTTGGACGCGGCGCAGATCACGGCGTCCACGTCGCCAGCGTCGCGGCCGGCCTGTTCCAGGGCGGTGGTCGCTGCCTTGACCGCGATTTCCGCCATAAGCGAGGGTTCGTCGTCAGCGCGTTCACGAAAGCGGGGAAACATGCGGGTGGGGTCCAGAACGCCTTCCTTGTCCAACACGTATCGCTGTTCGATACCCGAGGCGGCAAAGATGAAATCGGCGTTGGAATGGGTCTTGGCCGGTATGTCCCCCGCCGCGATGGCATCGGCATGTTCCGCATTGAAAAGGTCCACATAGGCGTTGAATGCCACCACCAACTCGTCATTCGTGATGATCTGCGACGGAGTGAACACGCCGGTTCCCGTAATGGCGGGTTGGTGCATGGAACGTTTCCTCATGTTTTATGGGCCGAAAGCGGCGGTAGAGATCAGAAGGGCATCTTCATGCCGGGGGGCAGTTCCATGCCCTCGGTCACCTTGGCCATCTCGGCCTGTGCTGCATCGGATGCGCGCGATTGGGCATCCTTGATCGCGGCCAGGATCAGATCCTCGACCACCTCACGTTCCTCCGGCTTGAACAGATCGTCCGAGATGGTCAGGCCGGTCAGCTCCCCCTTGGCGGTGGCACGGGCCGTGACCAGACCGCCGCCGGACTGTCCTTCGACCTCGATGGTGTTCAGACGCTCCTGCGCCTCCTCGACCTTGCCCTGCATTTCCTGCGCCTGCTTCATCAGCTTGCCGATGTCGCCCAGCTGTCCCAGTCCCTTTAGCATGTTGTTCCTCATGTGAATGGAGTGTTGCCTGAATATGTACTGTGCCGACAGGGGCGCGACAAGTTGGGGGCCGCGACGTCGTGGAGAGTGCTAGCTGCGATTCATGAGCATACCGATAATGGTCCCGACGCAGGTCGAGAAAAGATAAGAGAGATTGCTCTGCCAATTTTGAATCATCGATATGTCGGAGGTGTTAGGAACGAAGGCTGGAACAATAGAAAATACTGAAGCTCCAAGCCAGCAAGCCATGGCTATAACCATAACCGACCGAAAAATTACGTGTTGGCCCTTGCGCATTGCCCATCTCCCTGAAGTGGGATGGGTCAGTGTTCACATATCGAACAAAGGAACCATCCCAACATAAGTTGGCTGTGGTTCCTCAATCCGATCCGTCACCCTATGAGCCTAAGATCCTGCGCCGATCATTGCTCAAATCAGAAAAGAGGCAATTCAGTTTTTCTGCCTATTCCACCTTCTGGATTACTCCTAACCTGATTGCTCGAGAGTGACTGCGAGGTATCACGTTGGTCCAGTTATAATGAAAATACGGAGCGTTTTCGTTGATGTCAATACTGGCGAACCATGCGAGCATCGTCATTTACCTGTCACACCTGCATACGATACAAACCCGCATGATCGATCCAGATTTTCTCAATTCCGCGCCCGGCCCGTCGGTCGAGCTTTCCGACTTCGACGTCACCGGACCTCAGCGGTTCTTCAACCGGGAGCTGTCATGGCTGTCGTTCAACTGGCGCGTGCTGGAGGAGGCGGAGAACCCTGCCGTTCCGTTGTTGGAGCGGGTGCGGTTCCTGTCCATTTCGGGGTCCAACCTGGATGAGTTCTTTACCGTCCGCGTCGCGGGTCTGCGCGGGCTGGTGCGGGCAGGGGTGGTCAAACCCTCGGCCGATGGGCTGACCCCCGCGCAACAGTTGGAGCGGATCGACGCGGATGCCCGCGCGCTGATGCTGCGCCAGCAGGAATGCTGGGCCACGCTCAAGCGTCTGCTGAAGGACGTCAATATCGATGTCGTCGGCGTGGACGATCTGACCAAGGTCGATGCGGAGCGGTTGGAGCAGGTCTTCATGGATCAGGTGTTCCCGGTCCTGACGCCGCTGGCCATCGACCCGGCGCATCCCTTTCCGTTCATCCCCAATGCCGGTTTCGCCATGGCGCTGCAACTGCGGCGCGTGGCCGACGGCGCCCCGTTGGAGGCGCTGTTGCCAGTGCCCAATCAGGTCAATCGCTTCATCCGGCTGGAAGGCGGACGCCCCGGTGTTCTGCGGTTTCTGCCGTTGGAGGGTCTGCTGGAACTGTTCCTGACGCGACTGTTTCCGGGCTATGAGACAGCGGGCCTGTGTACCTTCCGCGTCTTGCGCGACAGCGATCTGGAGGTCGAGGAGGAGGCCGAGGATCTGGTGCGCGAGTTCGAGAGCGCGCTGAAACGTCGGCGGCGGGGGGAGGTGATCCGGCTGAAAATCTCGATGAACGCCCCCCCGGACCTGCGCGCGATGATCATCGAGGAACTGCACGCCAATGCCGACGAAGTGATCGAGCTGGGCGGCGTGATCGGGATCGCGGACCTCAGTGAACTGGTGGTCGACGATTATCCCGACCTGCTGTGGAAAAAATACAAGCCCCGCACGCCCGAGCGGGTTCAGGATTTCGAAGGCGATATCTTTGCCGCCATCCGGCAGAAGGACATGCTGCTGCACCACCCGTATGAGAGTTTCGACACCGTGGTGCGGTTCGTTCAGCAGGCCGCGCACGACCCGGACGTGCTGGCCATCAAACAGACATTGTACCGCACGTCCAAGAACTCCCCCATCGTGACGGCCCTGTGTGAGGCGGCGGAGGATGGCAAGAGCGTCACCGCGCTGGTCGAGTTGAAGGCTCGTTTCGACGAGGCCGCGAACATCCGTCTGTCACGTCAGTTGGAACGCGCCGGTGCGCAGGTCGTCTATGGCTTCATCGACTGGAAAACCCATGCCAAGATGTCCACCGTCGTGCGGCGCGAGGGGGAGGATCTGGTCACATATTCGCATTTCGGCACCGGCAACTACCACCCGATCACGGCGAATTTCTACACCGATCTGAGCCTCATGACCTGCGACAAGGCACTGGGCCGCGATGCGACGCGGGTGTTCAACTATGTCTCGGGCTATGCGATGCCCGAAATGCTGGAGAATCTGTACGTCTCCCCCCACAACTTGAAAAGCCACATCATCGACAGCCTGGAGTGGGAGAGCGAGCACGCTCGCGCCGGTCGGCCCGCCGCAGCGTGGTTCAAGTGCAATTCGGTGATCGAGCCGGACATCATCGACGCCATGTACCGCGCCAGTCAGGCCGGAGTGCGGATCGACATGGTGATCCGCGGCATTTGCGGCGTGCGTCCCGGCATCACCGGATTGTCCGAGAATATCCGCGTGAAATCCATCGTCGGGCGGTTTTTGGAGCATAGTCGGATCGCGTGTTTTGGCAATGGTCACGGCCTGCCCTCGGACGGGGCGCGGGTCTATATCTCCTCCGCCGATCTGATGGGGCGCAACCTCAACCGGCGGGTTGAAACGCTGGTGGAGATCAAGAACCCCACCGTGCACGCCCAGATCATCCATCAGGTGATGGCGGCCAATCTGGCGGATGAGGCGCAGACTTGGGTGCTGGACGCCAAGGGCGACTATCTGCGCCCCGGTGCGATCGACGGGGACAAGCCGTTCAACTGCCACGAATTCTTCATGCGCAATCCTTCATTGAGCGGGCGGGGCCGGGCCGGGGCCGGCGATGCACCGCTGTTGACGAAATTGCGGCTGTCCGGCGGTCGCTGAGCCGGGCTTCACGGCTTTTGCCGTGGTCACGGGCGATCAGCAGGCTATCGTGTCCTCGAATAAGATGAGGGGAAGCGCGATGGCGAAGCGGATCAAGCAGTTCGAGGGGTTGGACCTGTCCCGCGTGGGCGTGGTGGATGTCGGCTCGAACTCGGTCCGGCTGGTGGTGTTCGACGGCGCGGCGCGGTCACCTGCGTATTTCTTCAACGAAAAGGTGCTGTGTGGGTTGGGCGCGGGGGTCGGGGCCACGGGCAAGCTGAACCCCGAGGGTCGCCGCTCCGCCCTGTCCACGCTGAAACGATTCGTGGCGCTGGCGGAGCGGATGAACCTGTCCTCGCTGACCTGCGTCGCCACCGCCGCCGTGCGTGAAGCGAAGGATGGCCCAGATTTCGTCAAGCAGGTCGCGCGTGAGACCGGGCTGGAACTGCGCGTGATCGAGGGGATCGAGGAGGCCCGGCTCTCCGCGCAGGGCGTGCTGGTCGGCTGGCCCGATGCGGTGGGCCTGACGGTGGATATCGGCGGCGCGTCCATGGAACTGGCCCGCGTTCACGGCGGGCGGATCGGCACCTGCGTCACGTCCAATCTGGCGCCGCTATCCTTGGCGGACATTCCCGAAAAGAAGCGCGAGAAGGTGATTGCGGAAACCTTGCGCGATCTGCGACAGAAATTGCCGGGCCGGGTGGAGGAGATGTTTCTGGTCGGCGGCTCGTGGCGGG